>Ga0233439_10001248_pt1 | contig 33344 bp, 30 predicted proteins | sample SI_123_September_6_FD_182713 | JGI IMG/M metagenome (GOLD analysis project Ga0233439, IMG submission 182713) | Seawater microbial communities from Saanich Inlet, British Columbia, Canada - SI_123_September2016_100_MG | ecosystem: Environmental > Aquatic > Marine > Inlet | place: Canada: British... | reverse complement strand
AGACCCATATCCCCCGTCGCGCCCGCCAGGCGTTGCAGATAGCTTTCCAGGATCGGCCCCACATAGGCGCAGACGGCGGTGGTGGAGGCGCGCTCAAACTCCCGGATTTCCGGCAGGACTTCGGACGAAAGAAAAACCGGTATGTCCGGCAGGGCAGCGCGCAGCTTTTCACCAATACGTTTTTCATGCGCATCGTTCAGGAACGAGAACATCAATGATACCGCAATAGCCTCGATATCGTTCTCTTTGGCGAAAGAGATAACCGCGTCGATATCGCTCTCATCCAGGGGGGTGACCACTTCGCCCGCTGCATCCACCCGCTCGTCAACCTCCAGGCGGCAATAGCGCGGGATCAAAAGCCCCGGGGCATCCTGAAACATATCGTAGAGGGAAGAGCGGGAAGACCGCCGCAATTCCAGCACATCGCGGAAGCCTTTGGTGGAAACCAACATGGCATGGGCACCCTTACCCTCTAAAATGGCGTTGGTCACAACAGTGGTGGCGTGAGAAAGCAGCGAGACCGAACTTGCCGCGATGCCGTGTTCTTCCAGGGCGATAGAGAGGCCCTGGACGACGCCTTGGCCAAAATCCTTTGGTGTCGTCGACACCTTGGCGATGCCGATCCGGCCCGTATCCTCATCCACCAAGGCGACATCCGTAAATGTGCCGCCAATATCCACACCAACACGCCAACTCATACGCCGCCTCCTCCAATGAAACTATCCGGGGAGTCTAGCCGTTACCTCTCGAGGCGGCAACTTGCGGCACGTAGGCTTGTTTGGTGAAATGTTCCTGGTCATCCGCAGAGAAACTCAAACCCGCAGCCATGACGGCGGCGTCTTCAACCCTGTCCAACGGAACGTAGTAGCGATCATCGCCCGCAACATAGGCGTCATTGCTGGCGGCGTTGTAACAAATAATCAGGGTCCAACGGCGGTTGTCGGACAAATTCTTGTCAGAACGATGCAGCATGTTGGAATGGAACACCAGAACATCGCCTGGGTCCAATTCCGCATGCACCAATTCATGGGATTTCAAAATATGGGTCATGCGTTCGGGGTCCGCCTCGTTCTGTTTATCGGTCAAAGGAACATGATCGATCCGCCCCAGTTTATGAGAGCCTTTGACCAATTGCAGACAACCGTTTTCCGGTGTGGTCTTGTCCAAGGCGATCATGCAGCTCAACATATCCGGGCGCAGGCAGCCATTATAGTACCAATAGCCATAGTCCTGATGCCATTCCCAGGCACCGCCCATCTGCGGTTCCTTAGCCGTCAGTTTCGATTGGAAATGGTAGACTTCTTCGCCAATCAGTGTTGTCGCCGTATCGACCATGCGGGCGCAGCGGGCCGCCATGCCATAGACACTGTCGCCGGCCCGGTTCCAAAAGGCGATGCGGGTGCCAAAGCCTTCCTGATCGGGGCGCAGCAGGGAATGGGCGGCTATCGCAGGGTCCTCTTCCATGGCACGACGAAGGAGATCTGTTTCCGCCCCATCGAACAATTGAGGCAGGATGACATAGCCATCCCTCTCATAGTCTGCCTGTTGGTCTTTGGATAATTGAAAAGTCATATCTTGGCACCAATTGTGTTGAAAACAGAGATTGGATTATGACAGAAATTCAGCTTTCGCACTTTAGAAAATTCTGCCACAGTCCTCGCCGGTTGTTTGTATCGCGATGTCTTTTTTTAGCCGGAGGCTGTGCTAATGAACTCGTCCACTTCGAATAAAGGCTTAATGGAACGCCTGGCCGACGGCCCGGTCATTTGTGCTGAGGGTTACCTGTTTGAGCTTGAACGCCGGGGCTACTTGCAGGCGGGTGCGTTCGTGCCGGAGGCGGTATTGGATCATCCTGACGAGGTGCGCCAGTTACATCGCGAATTCGTTCATGCGGGTTCTGATGTGGTGGAGGCGTTCACATATTATGGCCACCGGGAAAAACTGCGCCTGATCGGTAAGGAACATTTGCTGGAAGACCTCAATCGGGAAGCCCTGCGCATCGCGAGCGAAGTTGCACAGGAAAGCGGTACATTGCTGGCCGGCAATATCTGCAACACAAATTTATTTGAGCCTGATAGCGCCGAAAGCGAAAAACAGGTGCGTGCCATGTTTGAAGAGCAGGTCGCCTGGGCGGTGGAGGCGAATGCGGAACTTATTATCGGTGAAACCTTTTCCTATACGGCAGAAGCGTTGATCGCCTTGGATGTGATCAAACAGACAAAGCTGCCGGCGGTTATCACCATGGCCTTTCATCGCACGGATACCACACGGGAAGGGCATACGGCAGGGGAATCCTGCAAGCGCATCGCCGATGGCGGCGCGGATGTGGCCGGCCTGAACTGTTGCCGTGGGCCCTGGACCATGCTGCCTCTGTTGGCGGATGTCTGCGCCAGCATCGATATCCCCGTGGCCGCCCTACCGGTGCCCTATCGCACCCACGCGGATGAGCCAACGTTCCAATCCCTGCGGGACCCCGGTTGTAGCTGTCTGCCGACGGAAATGCCGTTTCCCACAGCCTTGGACCCGTTCACCTGTAACCGGTTCGAAATCGCCGACTTTACGAAACAGGCGCTGGATATGGGTGTCAGTTATTTCGGGGTTTGTTGCGGCGGTGCGCCCCATCATGTGCGCGCCATTGCAGAGGCCCTGGGCCGCACGCCGCCTGCCTCCCGCTATTCACCGGATATGTCGAAGCATGCGTTTTTCGGCACCAATGCCATGTTGCAGGATCACAACACGAATGCCAGCGACCAGATTTAACCCCGCAGGCGCTCTCCCTTTGGATCAAACAGCGGCTCGGTGATCAGGATTGCCGGGCGCAGTTCGCCCAGAATCTCGATCTCGAATGCGGCACCCGGGGCGATCATCTCCACGGGTACAAAACCAAGGGCGACGCTTTTGCCTACGTAGTGGGCATAGCCGCCTGATGTGACCAATCCAACCACGGCGTCGTCTTTCCAGATCGGCTCATCGGCCCAGACATCGGCATCGCCCGCCTCCACCACCAGGGCGACAAGGCGGCGATTGGGTGGATTGTCGCGCTCCGCCAGGGCGGCCTCCCGCCCGATGAAGTCGCCCTTGTCAAAATTGATAAAGCGGTCCAGGCCGGTCTCCATGGCCGTGTAGTCGGGTTTGTATTCCCGCAGCCAGGAGCCGAAATTCTTTTCCAACCGTAGGGACATCATGGCCCGCATCCCAAAGGGGCGCAGGTTATATTCCACACCCGCATCGCTCAGAATACCAAAAAGCGCTGCCTGATTTTCGCGCAGCACATAGATTTCATATCCCAGATCCCCGGTGTAGGAAATCCGGGATACGATGGCTTGTAACTCGCCTACCGCCATTTCCCGAACGCTCAAGAACGGGAAGTTGGCTGTCGACAGATCCTGGTTGGTGACCCGGGCGAGTAGGTCGCGGGCCAACGGGCCGGCGATCTGAAAGCCGATGCGTTCATCGGAAACATTCCGAATGGCAACGCCGGGGCTGGGCAATTGCCCTTCGAACCAGCGCATATGATAAGCCTGGGCCGCATAAGATCCCGTGACCTGGAAGTGATCTTCGCCGATGTGGGAGACGGTCAGATCACCGATCAATTTACCTAAGGGGTTCAACATCGGGCTCAGGGTAATGCGGCCGATCTTCGGCATACGGTTGGCCAGAACCCTGTTCAACCAGGCCTCTGCGCCGGGACCGGTCACATCAAATTTCGAAAAATTGTGGATCTCGTTCAGGCCGACCCCTGTGCGCACAGCGTGGCATTCGGCCCCAACAATGTCATGCGCGTTGGAGCGCCGGAAACTGGGGGTCTCGTACGGCTCCTCTCCTGCCGGGGCGAAATAGTTCACGACCTCCATGCCATAAGCGGCACCAAAGACCGCGTTCTGCGGCTTCCACAGATCATAGGCGGGGGTGGTGTGCAGGGGCCGCGCGGCGGGTAGTTCTTCGTTCGGATAGGTAATGGCAAAACGCCGCTGGTAATTTTCCATCACCTTCACACGGGTGAAATCCGGCGTGGTGTAATCGCCATAGCGGGCCACATCCATGGCGAAAACATCTGATGACGGCTCCCCCTCAATCATCCACTCGGCCACTGTCCGGCCGACGCCGCCGCCCTGACTGAACCCGGCCATAACAGCGCAGGCGGACCAATAACCGGGCAGTCCCGGCACGGGCCCCACCAATGGATTGCCGTCGGGGGCAAAGGTAAAGGGGCCATTGATAACCCGCTTGATCCCGGCCTCCGCCAGGCAGGGATATCTGTGGTAGGCCTCTGCCAAGGGTGCCTCAATACGATCCAGATTATCGGGCAGCAATTCGGCCCCGAAATCCCACGATGTGCCGCCCACCGCCCAGGGTTCGCAGGCCTGTTCATAAATACCGATAACCAGGCCGCGGCCTTCCTGTCGGAAATAGCTTTCCCCCGCCGGGTCCATAATATGTGGCAGTTCGGTGTCCCGCTCGTACACTTCGGCAATATCGTCTGTGACCAGATATTGATGCTCCATGGGGTGGAGGGGCAGATAGACGCCGGCCATGGCACCGACCTCGCGGGCCCAAAGACCGGCGGCGTTGATCACGTATTCGCAATTGATCGTGCCCTGTTCCGTTACCACGTCCCAACTGTCATCGGGCTTTCGGTTCAACTCCAACACCCGATTGCGCAGATAAATCTCCGCCCCGCCCATACGCGCGGCCTTGGCATAGGCTTGGGTGGTGCCCGATGGGTCGAGGTGGCCGTCCAGTGGATCGTACAGGCCGCCCAGAATGTCATCGATATTCAGTACCGGGCATAATTCCTTGATCTCGGCGGGCGATATGATTTCCGTATCGAGATCCATATTGCGATGCTTGGCGCGTTCTGCCTTGAGGAAATCCAAGCGATCAGGGTCCGTCGCGATTGTTACCCCGCCGACGTGATGCAGGCCGCAGGATTGCCCGGTAATCTCCTCCAACTCCCGATACAGGCGAATGGTATAGCCCTGCAGGGCGGCAATATTCGGGTCTGCGTTGAGGGTATGGAAGCCGCCTGCGGCATGCCAGGTGGAGCCTGATGTCAGCTCCGCCCGTTCGACCAGGACAACATCGTCCCAGCCGAACTTGGTCAGATGATACAGAACACTACAACCGACGACGCCGCCACCGATGACAACAACACGCGCATGAGATTTCATGGCAGATCTCTCTTTTTTCCAAGGTTCTTTATCTCGGGTCCTTTGGCATTATCTCTCAATTACGCTAGAAGGGAACCATGTTGGTGAATGGGTTGGTGAACATGTTGGTCAATGGGGCTGCCTTGGTTGCGCATCATTCCGGTGCCTTATTCTGGCCGGAGCAATCACTGTTGATGGTCGCCGATCTGCATTTGGAAAAAGGCTCCGCCCGTGCCGCGACCCATCATTTCCTTCCCCCCTACGACACAGCGGCGACCTTGCGCCGGCTAGGGGCTGTTATCGCGGAATTCGATCCGGCAACCGTTGTCTGCCTGGGTGACAGTTTTCATGACCGCGCAGCGGAGGCGCGATTGGGCGAAGAAGATATTGATGCCATCAAGGCCCTGACCGATGGACGGGAATGGCTGTGGCTTCTCGGCAATCACGATCCACAACCGCCATTGTATTTGGGCGGCAACGGGGTGGCGGCATTACATCGCGGGGCATTGACCCTGCAGCATCAGGCCAAAGGTGTAGTGGCGGGAGAGGTGGCTGGGCATCTGCATCCAAAGGCCAGTGTCCGGCTGCGGGGCCGGCGGTTGACGCGGCGCTGCTTCATTACCGACGATTTGCGTTTGGTCTTGCCCGCGTTCGGGGCCTATGCCGGTGGTCTGGATGTGGCCGACCCGGCTTTTGCCGCTATATTTCCAGGCCCATTCAAGGTCTATCTATTGGGCCAGGACAAGGTACATGTATTTCCGTCCAATCGCCTTGCCCTGCCGTCCGGCGAAGACGGTGTCATGCACCGGCTAGCCGCCAAACAGCCGTGAGAGCAGACCCCCGCGTCGGCGCGGTGCCGGCGTTTCCTGTGCGCCCGCCTCCCGCCTTTCGATATCCTGCGCCATGCGCATGACCTTGCGTTCCAATGGTGCGAGGGCCAGGTTGGCGCGATCTGCCTTGGCCTCCGCTTCCTGCATCCGTGCCTGAATTGGGCCAATGTCTATGTCACCGGCGGCTTCCGCGCTCAAATTGATATTTTCCTGCAGCGCCTCGATCTTGGCTTCGAATTCTTCCTCTAATTGCTTGACGCTTTCCATGACCGGGGCCACGGTTTCCTCCACCTCGGCCCGGCCCATTCCGTTGCTGCCGCCACCGCCACCGCCATTCATCTGGCGCTGATTTTGTTGTTGAATATGTTCAGACAGCGTCTCAATCGCGTCAGTCAATTCATGCAAAGGCTGGGCTGGCAATTGCTGTTGCGCTGTTGTTGCAACTTCCTGGCCTTGAATTGATTGTTTTGCGGCATCCATGATGGCGCGGTTCAACCATTCACCAATCGTCAAACCGGAACGGCGTGCTGCAACCTTTGCTGCAACACGGCATTCAGGGCGAACCCCTTTAACGCTCCATGGTGATTGCTGCGCCATTATATCTAAGCCCATATTGTCCAAATTTTTAGCACTACCACGCCAAACTAACCCGAAAACAAAGGTGACGCAATGCAGCCTCGAAATCACCAATTTCCTTGATAATAAAAAGGGTTAGCGGAATTCCATTTGCGGTAGTGCCATGTTGGCCGTGAGGCATACCGGCCTTAAACGGCCATTTGCTCACTGGCCAGGGCGACAATCTTCTCCGGCGTGATGCGAAGCAGATCTTCCAACGGTTTGGCATAGGAAATGGGCGCGCGCGGGGCGCCTAATCGGCGAATGGGCGCGACCAGGACGTGGGCCATATGCTCTGCCACCGTTGCCGCGATTTCTGCGCCGAAACCACCCACCTGCACCGCTTCATGCACAACCATCAGCCGCTTGGTTTTTGCTACGGATGCGAAGACCATTTCCTGGTCCCAGGGCCATAAAGTGCGCAGATCAATGATTTCAATATCGATGCCCTGTTCAGCCGCCAACAGGGCGGCCTGTTCAGCCTCACCGACCATTTTTGACCATGTTACAAGGGTAATATCAGCCCCCTCGCGGGCCAGTCGGGCCGGGCCCAGGGGGACCAGATAATCGTCATCATCAGGCACCTCACCTTCCAAGTCCCAGTTTGCTTTATGTTCAATATAGATCACCGGGTCGTCACAGCGGATGGCCGATTTTAACAGGCCCTTATTGTCGGCCGGCGTGTAGGGGGCGGCCACGACCAGACCTGGAATATGGGTGTACCAGGCCTCCAACGATTGGGAATGTTGTGCGGCTGATGATCGCCACATACCACTGGGTTGCCGGATCACCATGGGCACCCGGGCCTGGCCGCCAAACATAAAGCGCGCTTTGGCGGCCTGATTGACCATTTCATCCACGGCGCACAGGGCAAAATCGGCAAAGCGCATCTCCACCACCGGGCGGGTACCAACCAAGGCCGCACCCACCGATGCGCCCATGATCGTTGCCTCGGATATAGGTGTGTCGGCAATGCGCTCCGGTCCGAATTCTTCCACCAGGCCTTTGTATTGGCCAAACACACCGCCCCGGCCCAAATCCTCGCCCAGGGCCCAGACCCGTTTGTCCCGACGCATTTCCTCTGCCACTGCCTGGCGCGCGGCTTCCTGATAGCTGATGATACTCATGGTACTCATGACTGGGCCTCCCAAACTGGTGCGCCGACATCCTGGATATCGGCAAATGCATGTTCCAGCGCAGGGGTATCGGCGGCATCCGCCGCTTCAGAAACCCGGCTCATTTCTCCCGTAGCGGCACTGTCGATGGCGGCCAGATCGCTATCGGCCAGGCCCAGGCGGCGCAATTCGTCCGCCGCGCGGATAAGCGGATCAACATCCCATTGTGCCGCCGCTTGGTCCTGATCCCGATACAAGGCCGGATCCATAGACGTGTGGCCCTTCAGACGATAGGTATTTGCGGAGAGAAACATGGGCCCGCTGCCACCGCGAATGCGGGGGATCAGATCTGCCACCAGAGCATCCACCGCAGCGACGTCGTTGCCATCTACCGTGTGCGCTTCCAGCCCAAGGCTTTCCGCCCGTGCATTGGCCCCGCCGCCACCCGTGACCGCATCGGAATGGGTGGTGGAGGCAAAGCCGTTCTGTTCGCAAACAAACAGCACCGATAATTTGAACACCGTGGCCCAGTTCAAGGCCTCCATAAAGGGGCCGCGATTGATGGCACCATCGCCAAAGAAACAGACGACAACGCGATCTTCACCCATCAACTTGGCACCATGTGCTGCCCCCACGGCAATGGGTAGGCCGGCAGCGACAACGCCGTTGGCACCCAGCATGCCGACCTCAAAATCCGCAATATGCATAGAGCCGCCCTTGCCACCACAGGTACCGCCTTCCTTGCCAAACAATTCCAACATCATGGCGCCCGGGTCCGTCCCCTTGGCAATGCAATGGCCGTGGCCGCGATGGGTGGTGGTAATCTGATCCGTTTGACGCAGATTGGCGCAGACCCCTGCAGCAATCGCTTCCTGACCGATGGAGAGATGCACCGCCCCCCCGACCTGGCCTGTGATGGAGGCTTTTTCCGCCGCCTCCTCAAAAGCGCGAATTCGGCGCATTGTACGATAAAGATCGACCAGACGGTCCCGGTCGATATTATGGCCGTCGGTACTAGTTGCTTGGCGCGACATGGTTATACTCCATCAGACTATTCTGATGCCCTTGTAAGGGGTTTTTTGCTTCTATAGAAGAGGTGCCTATGAATATTCAGATCGTTACAGCGACATCGGTCACCAAGCTGGGGCCGGAACATAACAATCAGGTCCTGATCGCGGGCAGCCACGGCGGTGTCTATGCTGGTTACCTGGCCGCCAAGGCCGGTGCCCGGGCAATAATGTTGAACGATGCAGGCGGCGGTCTGGACGGTGCCGGTTTTGCCTCTCTGCCGTATCTGGATGCCTTGGGGCGACCAGGTGCCACCATTGCCCATGACAGCGCGCGCATTGGTGACGGGGACGACATGGCCGCGCGTGGCGTCATCAGCCACGTTAACGACGCCGCTGCCGCCCTGGGTTGTGCCGTGGGGCAAACTGCCATGGCGTGCGGCGAGGCAATGAAGGCCGCGCCATTGCCATCGGGGGAAGCACCGGTCTATGAGGAAGCGCGTTTTCAATTTTCACCGGCGGGTGAGACGCCCATCATCTGGGGCGTAGATTCCGCCTCTCTGTTACGGGAAGAGGATGCGGGCCAGATCGTATTGACCGGCTCCCACGGCGCGTTGCTGGGCGGTGAAGCAGCCTCGGCAGTGAAATATGACGTCCTGGCCTGCGCCTTTAACGATGCCGGTGTCGGCAGAGAGAGTATTGGCATCACCCGCCTTCCCGCCCTGGACCCGCGCAATATTGCCGCCGTGACAGTTGATTGTCAGAGCGCGCGCATCGGCGATGCCCGTTCCATGTGGGAAACCGGCATCGTCTCCTATTTAAACGAAACGGCTGCCGCCCTGGGTGTTAAAGTCGGCGACAGCCTGCAGTCCTTTGCCGAAACAGCCCAAAAAAATGGCTGAACAAAAGAAAGTCAGAACATGTCCGAACAAAATTTGAGTAATAAGCCCCCCCGCACCATGTCAGGCGGGCGCGCCTTGGCGGAAATGTTAAAGCTGCATGATGCCGCACCTATGTTCGGCATGGGGGGCTTCCAACTTTTGCCCTTCTACGACTCGATCTCCGATGTGGGCTTGATGCATACCCTGATCAACGATGAACGCTGCGGTGCCTTTGCCGCCGATGCCTTCGCCCGTGTCTCGGGCCGGCCAGGGGTGTGTGATGCAACCTTGGGGCCGGGGGCGACGAACCTCGCAACAGGCCTGGTGGAGAGCCTGAATGCCGGTGTCCCCATGGTTGCCATCACGGGCAATACCAACCGGGACTATTCCTGGAAGAATATGACCCAGGAATCCAAACAGCTGGAAATTCTGGGCCCTGCGGTCAAGGAAGTGGTCCGGGTGGAGGCGATACAGCGTCTGCCCGAATTGGTGCGCCGTGCCTATGGCGTGGCAACATCCGGACGGGCGGGCCCTGTATTACTGGATGTGCCGGAGGATATTGCCCACGGAGAATATGATTTCCCCGAGGATGATCTGTACGCGGATATGAATGCAATTAACGCGCCGGCCTATCGCAGCCGTCCGGCGAAAGATGACCTGGCCCGTGCTGCTGGATTGCTGGCCAAGGCGAAACGGCCCGTTATCCTGGTCGGTGGCGGGGCGCATTTGTCTGGCGCACAAGCAGCCCTGACGGCATTTGCCGAGACGTTTAATATCCCCGTTGCCCATACCCTCAGCGGCAAGGGGTCCATTCCCTGTAATCATGCATTGGCCTTGGGATTGTTCGGGCGCTATTCCCGTATCGCCAACGACATTATCGAAAGTTCCGACTGTATTCTGGTCATTGGTTGCAAGATGGGAGAGGTCGCCACCAAGCGTTATACCCTGCCGCCGCGCCATATTCCCTTGATCCACCTGGAGATCCAGGCGGAGGAGATCGGTCGCTGTGTAGCCGCCGATGTACCTTTGTGGGGGGATGCCAAGGCAGGGATAGAGGATCTGTCGGCCGAGATGTCCGACAGTGCGGCCAGCCAGCATACCGCGCGCGGTGAATATGCCGCAGAAGTCACCACGCGCATGACCAACTGGCGTATGGAGGTCCAGGAACGCCTGACCTCGAACGAGCAACCGGTGAACATGGCGCGCATGTGCCATGAATTGAACAATACCTTGCCCGAAGACGGCATTCTGGTTGCCGATGGTGGTTTCGCCGCCCATTGGACCGGCCTGTTGTGCGAGACCAAGGCACCAGGACGGCATTACATCGCCAATCGGGGCTTTGCCTCCATCGGCTATGGCCTGCCAGGCAGCATGGGCGCGCAGTTGGCAGCAGGCGACCGACCCGTGGTCGGCGTCACGGGTGACGGCGGTTTCAACATGATGATCGGTGAATTGGAAACTGCGGGGCGTTTGAACTGCGGCCTGACGATCCTGATCGTCAATAATGCGGCATCAGGCTATGTCAAAGCCTTGCAGCAAGCCCAATTCGGCGGCCATTTCCAATCATCTGATTTGCGGGAGATGAATTACGCCAACCTGGCCAATGAATTCGGCTGTCAGGGCATTCGCGTCGAAGACCCCAATGATCTGGCCGGTGCCATTCAAACGGGCATGGCCGAAAAAGGAACCCCAACGGTGATTGATGTGGTTGTGACCCGGGATCCGAAAAAGATGTTGCCCGGCGTAGATAACCGCACCGCGCCTATCAAAAAGGGCGACCGCATCGCCTAAGTTATTGAGATTGGAGTTGGCTTAGAGCAATTTTCAAGTAATTAGAATCGCTTTCGCGATCTAAGCGATTGGTTCAATTGCTCTATTCCTAAGATTCTGAGCGTGTTTAAAAAAACAACCTCGTGAGAACTCACATCTAGCCGGCAGCGACGGTTTCTTCGGTGAAGGTCAACTCCAACTTCAGGCCGTCGGGGCTTTCCAGGAACAATTGCGTCAAGTTGAATTTCGGCACCACCCGTTCGCTATATTCCACGCCTGCGGCCTCGAGCTTGCCCTTCAGCTCCCCATAGCCGGTGCAGCGAAAGGCGACATGGTCGACCCGGCCTGTACCGTCGGGAATTTCGTCCCGTTCCACCAGATGCAGAACCGCCTGCTCACCGCAATAGACCCAGGCACCGCCAAACTTGAACGGCGGCCGGTCGCCGATGCGCAGGCCCAGGACGTCCACATAAAATTTTGCAGATTCCGCTGCGTCCCTCGTGACAACGTTGTAATGATCAAAATGTTCCAGCGGCATGGTCGGCTCCCCTAGGCGATTGCGCAGTCCACATTATGACCGTTGTGATGTTTTCGGGCAATGCCAACGAGGTCTTTTGCCGCTATGCTCAACAACAACGAATTGATAAAAAAACACCTAGGAGCGAGACCTTGAGCCAAAATTCAAAAAGCGGCGACCTGCCGCTATTGTTTCAACCCATCACCATCAAATCAGTGACCGCACGCAACCGCATCGTGGTGCCGCCGCTTTGCCAGTATTCCGCCAAGGACGGCATCGCCAACGATTGGCATCTGGTGCATTACGGCGGCTATGCCCGTGGCGGCGCGGGCACCATTTTTGTTGAGGCGACCGGGGTCGAAGCCCGTGGCCGCATCACCCATGGCTGTCTGGGCATCTGGACTGACGAACAGGCTCAGGCTTTGGTGCCCGTGGTCAACATCATGAAACAGCACGGCGCCGTGCCCGGCATCCAGATCGCGCACGCTGGGCGCAAGGCTTCCAGCCAGCGCCCCTGGCATGGTTTGAGCGCCATGAACGCGGCAGACGCCGCCCGTGGTGAAGTGCCATGGGAAGTGGTCGGCCCATCGGCCCTGCCGGCAGATGAGGGCTGGTTGGTGCCAAAGCAATTGAGTGAGGATGAAATCAGCGACATCGTGACCGCCTTCGGCCAGGCAGCGGCGCGGTCCCAGGCCGCCGGGTTTGAAGCTTTGGAGATCCATGGCGCGCACGGCTATTTGCTGCAATCGTTTCTCTCCCCCCTATCGAATAAACGCAACGACAGCTATGGCGGCGATTTGGCCGGGCGCATGCGCCTGGCACTGGAGGTCACAAAAGAGGTGCGAAAGCACTGGCCTGATGACAAGCCGCTGTTCTTCCGCGTTTCGTCTGTTGATGGGTCAGCGGACGGCTGGCAATTGGAGGATTCCATCGCCCTTGCCAAGGAGCTAAAGGCCCTGGGCGTTGATTGCATCGATTGTTCATCGGGGGGCAATGCCGCCTCCGCCACAGTCAACCTGATCCCCCGTGGTCTGGGTTTCCAGGTGCCCTACGCCGCTGCCATTAAAAAGGAAACCGGGATCATGTCTATGGCCGTGGGCTTGATCCTGGACGGCCCGCAGGCCGAAGCCATCCTGCAAGCCGGCGATGCCGATCTGATCGCCGTAGGCCGGGAAATCATGTACAATCCGTTCTGGGCCGTACAGGCCGCGCAGGACCTAGGCATCGACGAAGGCTTCGAAATGTGGCCGGAACAATACGGTTGGTGGCTGGAAAAGCGGGAACGCACATTCGCGCGTATGGGTCACAAACGCTAACGGGGAGATAGCCGATGAACGAAATGATCAGAGTGTTTTGGCAACCTGGGTGAAGCAGCTGTCTCCGCCTGAAGGAGCATTTGTCGGCCCGTGCGGTTGACTTCCAATCGATCAATATTGCCGCCGATCCCGATGGCCTGGCTCAATTGCAGGAATTGGGCGTGCGCACCGTGCCCGTTGTGGCCAAGGGTGCGGAATACGTCATGGGGCTGTCCCTGCGCGATGTAGGAAGCTTCCTGGGCCTGGATGACGAAGGCGCGGGGATGCTGCCACCCCATGAACTGGTTCAGCGCCTGGACTGGATATTAAGTGCTGCGCAACGTTATCTGCGACAATTGCCCGACGACCAGATGCTGGAGGAATTGCCCGGACGCCCGCGCAGCTACCGGGAACTGACCTATCATCTGTTCCAGATTAGCCGCGCCTTTCTTGGTGTCGCCTCGGGTGAGGAACTGACATACGAAAAGCTGGGCGAGGTCGCGGGCGATGAACTGGTGAGCTTTGCCGATATCGCCGATGATGGTGAGGCCACCCGTCGTGATCTCATCGCCTGGTGGGATGGCCAGGGTGGCGCTATGGATTTTGCGGCCATCGTACCAACCTATTATGGCCCGCAATCCTTGCACGAGACGTTGGAGCGCACGGCCTGGCACACGGGCCAGCATGTGCGCCAGATGCTGCTTATTCTCGACGGATTGAATATTGTCCCCGACGGCCCGATCGGCGAACGGGAGTTGGCCGGCCTGCCCCTACCAAAAGAAGTCTGGGACGGTTAGGCCAGTCAAATGGCTCGTAATTCTTTATAAGGTGTTCAGCCTTTACCTATTCGAATTTCCGCTCTTCCCACCAGGGGAATACGTCCGGCATTTCAGTGCTGGGCTTCATGCTGTAATTGCCGGGCCGCTTTTCCAGGAATGACTGGATGCCTTCATGGGCATCGGGCAACTGGCCCATATCGCGCATACCCCGGCTGTCGAGTTTATGCGCCTCCATGGGATGATCGGCACCCAGCATTTTCCACATCATATGGCGGCACATCGCGACCGAGACGCCGGATGTGTTGTCGGCTATTTCCCGCGCGATGGCACGGGCTGCGGGCAGCAATTCATCGGGCGCGACCACCCTGCTGACCAGGCCGCCCGCCAAGGCTTCATCGGCGGGAAAGACCCGGCCCGACATAACCCATTCCATGGCCTGTGCGATGCCGACGACGCGGGGCAGGAACCAAGAAGAACAGGCCTCCATCACCACGCCACGGCGGGTAAAGACCATGCCAAAGCGGGCCTCGGTCGAGGCAATGCGGAAGTCCATGGGCAACTGCATGGTCATCCCGATGCCGACCGCTGGGCCGTTCACGGCAGCGATCAGCGGCTTTTTGGATTCATAGAAACGCAGGGTGACCCGCCCCCCACCATCGCGCAAAGCCTCGATAGAATCCGTGCTTGGCCGCTCCGACTTATCAAAGGTTTTGGCACCCGCGGAAAGATCCGCACCAGCGCAAAAGCCACGCCCCGCACCGGTAAAGATCACAGCGCGCACAGCGTCGTCCGCATCGGTCACATCGATGACGTCGATGAGTTCTTCCACCATCGCCTTTGAGAACGCGTTCAGCCTGTCGGGCCGGTTCATGGTGACGGTGGCGATGCCGTCCTCAACGTCATAGAGAATATCCTGGTAACTCACGTTCAGTCTCCTGCTGCAGCAATACGGGCGTTCAGTTCATCCTTTACGCCATGCTCGTTTTCGATGCCCAGGGCATCGTTAAAGCGGTTAAAAAACCCACACAGCGCAATACGCAAAGTGAGTTCGACAATTTGTTCTTCACTGAAATGTTTACGCAATCGCGTGTGCATCGCATCTCGAATGCGGCCCGGGTTCTCTGTCACCTGCACCGAATAATCCCGCACAACCATATCAACTTCATCAAAACCAGGGACATCGTCGGCCAGAATATCGGCGGCCGCCTCTGCTGAGAGGCCCAGAGCCATCAGGCGGGGTTCGTGATGGGTGACGCAGTAATCACACTCATTCAGTTTGGAAACCACGACAAGCGCGATTTCCAAATAGCGCTTATCCAACACTGCCTCGTCCTTCAGGTCCAACAACAAACCCATTATATGGCGCACAGCGGGCGGGCGATGCGCGAAGACGCGGACCTGGTTCAGGAATGGTCCGTATTCAGTGGTATAACGTTGATAGATCGGCCGGACATCCTCCGGCACCTCGTCAATTTCAATGTCGCGCACATGGGCCATCGTTTTCCCGTCCCTAATTTGTTCTGTTCCCCTTGCACCATGTTATAAACAACTATGCAGCGTCAATATCAGAGAAAGAGGTGAGGTGATGGATTTCGGTATCGCAATGTTCCCAACGGATTATTCCATAGGCCCGGCTGAACTGGCCATAGCGGCTGAAGAACGCGGATTTGGATCCCTGTGGTTTCCCGAACATTCCCACATCCCCCTCTCCCGCAAATCCCCCTGGCCCGGCGGGTCGGAGTTGCCCAAGCACTATTATGACGTCATGGACCCTTTGGTCTCTCTCGGTGCGGCGGCGGCGGTGACGGAAACCATTCGCCTGTGCACCGGCATCTGCCTGGTCATCCAGCGTGATCCCATTCAGCTGGCCAAGGAGGTCGCGACCCTGGATCAAATCTCCAACGGGCGGGTCATCCTGGGCGTGGGCGGGGGTTGGAACGAAGAGGAAATGGCCGACCACGGTACAGCCTTTGACAGCCGCTTTCGCCTGATGGCGGAACGAATTGCCGCCATGAAGACGGTCTGGACCGAAACCAAACCGGAATTCCATGGCGAGTTCGTCAATTTCGATGCCATGATGGCTTGGCCAAAACCGGTTCAGAAACCCCATCCTCCCGTCATCGTGGGCGGTGGTTTTCCCTATGGTGCGAAACGGGCCATAGAATATGGCGATGGCTGGATGCCCCTTGGCGGACGCGGCTGGGATCCGTTGGAGACCATGCAGCGTTTCCGCCAGATGGCAGCGGAGGCTGACCGGGACCCTGACAGCCTGGGCGTCACCATCTTTGGCTATGATGATGCCAACGGGTCGATCCAGAACTATCAGGACGCCGGCGTGGAACGAACCGTCTTCGTCCTCCCCTCGACCAGCCGTGAAGAAGCCCTGCCCCTGTTGGACAAGTACGCCGCCCTTATTAGCTAAAGGCCGCAAAGATCTCCTCAAACGCCACCAGTTGATTGCCATTGGCGGACGAAGGTACCAGGATCGGTGTGCGCACGCCTGTGTCGAACCAGGCTTCCAGGCCTTCGCGCACCTGGGAGACATTGCCGAACAGGGTGTTGTCGGCCAGCCATTTATCGCTGAGGTGATCTCCAACCTTGTCCGGCTCTCCCGCCGCCATGGCCGCTTCCACCCCGGCCATTTCCTCTTCGTAGCCGGATTCTTTCCAATAGTTACGATAGTTCGGCAGTTGGGCATAGGACGTCAGGGTACGGCGGTTGACGGCCTTGGCCGCTTCAATATCGTCGGAAATACAGGTTGGGATCATGTTGCCGATATAGAAATTCTCGTCCTTGCGCTTGTCATCAGGCAAAGCCGCCAACGAGGTCTTCATGAAGCTGCGGGAGGCATTGGCGAAAACCATGCCGTCACCAATCTCGCCCGCCAGGGCGATCATTTTACGGCGCATGGTGGCCAAAATGATCGGCGGCAACTCCCCCACCCGCTCAATGGCTTTTAGGTCCGCAACGAATTCCCGGGTATCGGACAACGGTTTACCGGCGGTCACTTTCATGCGTTTCAAAGACGGGCCATGGCTAACCCCAATGCCAAAGCGAAAACGCCCGCCAGAGATTTCATGAATGAAAGACACCGTCTGGGCATAATCCAGCACCGTGCGGGCATAGATCGGCGCAATCGAGGTCCCGAAATGGATCTCGTTCGTGGCCTGGGCCAGGGCAGCACAAAGGGTCACGTTAGCTACGGTGGAGGGGCAATAAATACCTGTAAAGCCACGGCGTTCGATCTCTCCGGCCAGTTCCAGGGTGGCTTTGCGCCGGCCGGGCACGGCGGCCAGGCTGATTGCGGGCATTTGTGTCATCATTCACTCCAATTATTCTACGTCTGCAAAAACTCAGTTATCACGTCGATTTCCCCATCGCTGCCCAGAGTGGGAGCATGGCCGAAACCTTCAATTTCCACCAATTGCGCCCTGGGGCCCCGTTCGGTCATGGCCTGGGCAACATCCCGTGGCAGCACATCCGAGTCCGCACCACGTAACAGCAACGTCGGGCAGGTTATGGTGTCATATTCATCCCAAAGCTCCAAATCGGATCCGTGCAAGGTAAACTGAGAGACGATTGCCGGGTCATAATGCACGGTTATGTGGCCATCATCCGTACGCCGGAAAGACGTCTCCAACATTGTCTGCCAATAGATATCCGGGTTCTCGCCGAATGGAAGATAGGCCGCGCGGAACCATGCGGCCAACGCGCTTAGACAATTGAACTTCGGCAGATTGCCCACATAAGTTTTAATACGTTCCACGGCCTCGACAGGGATTTCCGGGCCAATATCATTGATCACCAGATGACTGATCCGCCCCTTCAAAGCACCCGCTGCCAGGCTCATGCCAAGGGACCCACCCATGGAAGTGCCGATCCAGGGCGTTTTGTCGATACCCAATTGATCGAACAGGGACAGAGCCGTCTTGCCATAAAAATCATAGCAGTATTCCCGGTCTCGATCCGGCGACCATTGGCTGAGACCCCGGCCCACGGTATCAGGACAGATGATCCAATAATCTTTCGCCATAGCTGCCGCCGTGATATCAAAATCCCGCCCCGTGCGTGCCAATCCATGCCACATGATCAATGGCGGTGCTGCGCGATCCCCCCATTCCGTGAAATGGATCTCCCGACCGGCACAGGTCAGAAATTGTGACTGTCCCAACGAATTTCTCCTTATTTCAACAGGCCTGCTTTTTCCAAGCCGCCATAAAATCGATCAAACCAGGTTGAAACCGTATAGGGCAAAGTGTTTCGAATTCGCCCGGCGTCAAAATCAGGATTGATCTCCATCAACTCCCGCCAAATCTCCCGCGCTTCTTCCAACCGCCCATTCGCGCCATACAATGCGGCAAGATAGGCGCGTGTGGTATCGGTATCCGGCTTTATCGCCAAGCGGCGTTTGAAATTTTCCTCCGCCTCGACATCACGCCCCATGGCAAATTGTGCCCGGCCAATGAAGTGCAGACTCAGATCGTGCTGGGGGTCCAGGCGCAGGGTCATTTGAAAAGCCTCAATCGCATTCTCATGTAGACCGAGGAAGTCGCAGGCCTGACCGAGGGCTGAATATCCCATGCCGAAATTCGGATCAAGTTCGACTGAACGGGCTGCCGACTTAACGGCAAGCCCCAATTCCCCTCTCCAGGTTTGGCATAGGGACAATGCGGTATGGGCAAGTGCATTCTCATTGTCCAGCTCACAGGCACGCTCGGCAAAGGCATATGCTTTGTCCAGAGGCGATGCATCCACCCCCTTCCATCCATTCAAATACTCAGTGGCATACACGATCGCATAGAGCGCATGCGCCAGAGCCATAGCAGGATCCAATTCAAGGGCCTTGTCCAGCATGGCTCGACATTTGATCATCGACTGCGGCGTGAATTTAAACATGTAGCTGCGCGCACGATAGAAAAAATCATAGGCCGCCGGGTCAACTTTGGTCGGGACTTGCCGCCGGTCTTGCTCCTCCGGGGTCAGTTCCACTTGCAGGGCAGCGACTATTTCGCGGGTCACCTCATCCTGCACGGCGAAGATATCTTCCAGATCGCGGTCATAACGCTCCGCCCAGATATGGCCGCCGTCACTGCCGTTGATCAATTGTGCGCTGATGCGCACCCGGTTGCCAGCACGGCGGACACTGCCCTCCAAAACATAGCGCACGCCCAGCTCCCGGCAGACCTGTCGGATATCGGGGCTTTGCCCTTTGTAGGCAAAGGACGAATTGCGCGCGATGACGAATAATTGCGAAGCCTTCGACAAATCGGTGATGATGTCCTCTGTCATGCCGTCAGAAAAATATTCCTGTTCCACATCGCCGGACATATTGTTGAAGGGCAGTACTGCGATGGAAGGTTTGTCCGGCTCTGTCAAAATCGGTGGCACGGATTGGGTCTGTTCGCCGGGGTTCCAATGCCAAATGCGTATAGGATGCGCGATACCTTTAAGGTCGTGTTCACCGTCATCAATAAACGCCGGCGCGAGGCGGTTTCGGATCTGGCCGTGTACGATATCCGAAATAGCAATACCGCCGGGGCTGGCCATTGCTTCCAGACGGGCAGCGAGATTAACGCCGTCACCGTGGATGTCATCACCATCGATAATGATATCACCCAGGTTGATACCAACGCGCAACACGATCCTTGTCGCCTCCGCCACCTCCGCATTGCGTTCGATCATGCCGGTTTGGACGGCTAACATCGACTCGACAGCGGAAACAACAGAAGGATACTCGAGCAGCAACCCATCGCCCATTGTCTTGACAATCCGGCCCCCGTGGCTGGCGATCAGATCATCTATTAATGCCGCGCGATGATCCCGCAACGCAGCCAGTGTCCCCACCTCGTCCGCTGCCATAAGGTGTGTGTAACCAACCACATCCGTGGCGACAATGGCTGCAAGTCTGCGCTGGTTCTGCGAGGCCTCTTTGATCATGGGGTAAGTCTAAACAACTTGATCAAGTTTTGCAGGTCTACTCTTTTGCCGGCAGATTGAAGACCTGTCCGGGGAATATCATATCCGGGTCGCGGATCTGATTGTCGTTGGCCTGATAGATCACGGTATAGCGAATGCCGCTGCCATAAACCCGGCGCGCGATGCGCCACAGGCTGTTGCCCGGTTGTACGATCACCCGGTTTTCCGCCGTTGATGTGGCCAGAACTTCGGCTGCGGCGACACGCACAAAAGGCAGTTCAACACGGCTAATCACTTTGCCGCTGTCGTCCACCTGGTCCACACGCAGGGTATGCGTGCCCGGCTTCACTTCCTTCTTGGGCTTCAGAACCCAGGCCTTGTCCTGATCCGCCTTTGCCGCACCGATGGATTTATTATCGACATAGGTCTGTACCGTCGCACCCCTGGGGGCGTTGCCGGCCACGATGACATTGCCCTTATCGTCATAATCCACCGTATCGACGCTCAATTTATTATCCGCCGGGCCGCCCTTTGGTTCGGGCTTTTGCAGCAGCTTGGCGGGCGCATTGCCTTTCTTCGGCAATAACACGGCCAGTGCCGTTGCCGTCCCGGGTTCAGGTTTGCCTGTGGTAGCTGCCTTAGGCGTGCTGGGTGTCGCAGGCGCGCCGTCCGTTTTTTTCAAGGTGGCGGAAGCGGTCGCGACTTGCACGTCTTTGGATGATTTCGGCGCTTCAGGTGACGCTGGTGACTCTGGTGATTCTGCTCTGGGCACCATAAGGGCGACGATGGATTCTGATGTAACAAAGCGGCCATTGGGCATGGTGGCGACCAAATCCAACTCCGCCTGGCCAATGGGCAGTGGGCGGTCGATCACCGCCACCCATTCGCCACGGCGTGAGGTCGGTGCCTCCGCCAACACCTTGCCACCAATCAACAGCCGCACCACGGAACCGGGCGGTGCCCGCCCGGCGATGACGGCAGTGCGATCCTTGGCAATTCTGACGATATCGAACGTAGGCGGCGCCAATACCGGCACGACAGGTGTGATTGACGCTGCGTCCCCGGAATTGTTCGGCATACGGGGTGAAGCGCTTTCAGTCGGGGCTGCCAGCTTTTCGCCCTCAGGCGCGGGCGCGATTTGCGGCAACACTTGCGGTGCCGGTTTCGATCCCGGCGTTGTCTGGGCTGGTTTTACAGCCGCGACCGTCGCCGGTGCGTCGTCTTCCAGCAGCGAGAAATAGGCCAACGCTCCCCCTGCCAGAATAACCGCTACAACTATGATGATGATATTGCGCACATCAGTCTCCGCACCAGAGCGTTACAATAACAACCCATCGATAACGTAGGCGTTCCCCTCTCAACGGGCAATCCCATGGCCGAGCAGGAATTTATTTCGCCTTCCTGCGAACACGGTTTACGATGGGCGGCACGGTGCGAATATAGCGCGCAATCGCTGCCAGATCGGTTTCCGTCAAGTGGCTCAATCCTTCTTCGATGGTTTCTGACATGCTACCCTGGACATCGTCATAATCAGGCTTGGTGCCATCGCGCAGTAGCTGGATGATATCTGCATCATTCCACTCACCAATGCCGGTTTTAGTATCCGGGGTAATATTGGGCGAGAGTTCCCCTTCCGGGCCGTCGGGTGTGCCTGCCAAAAAGCGTTCCTCGTCCATGGCGCCCATGAAATTGCGCGGTGTATGGCACTCCCCGCAATGACTTAATCCGTGCACCAGATAGGCCCCCCGGTTCCACTGCGGATCCTGGCCAGGTTGATCCGACCAGACGCCCGGCCTGAAAAACAGCCATTTCCAGACTGACACGGTCCAGCGCCATCTGAACGGCGGGGGCACGTCATGGGGCAAATTCACACGATCAACAGGCGTTTGGGCGAATAAATATGCTTTGATGGCCAGGGCGTCGTTCCGGCGCATTTTGGTATAACTGGGATAGGGAAAGACCGGGAAATAATTGCTGCCATCGGGTCGACGGCCATGGCCCAGGGCATCGAGGAAATTTCCATCACTCCAGCTACCAATGCCGCTTTCCCGATGCGGCGTTATGTTGGGACTGTAGAAAATTCCAAAAGGCGTTGTCAGTCCGCGACCGCCTGCAAGCGGGGGACCGCCGCCCTTCACATCCGTATGACAACCGATACATCCCGCGGCCCGGATCAGGTAAGCCCCGCGGGAAGTTGCGGAGGAAGCTGTCTCTGCAGCCATGGCAGGGCCCAGCCAATAGAGCAGAAATCCGGCAATCATCGCGAATCGTATCACTGCGGTAAATCCACCGTCACCTCCCGCCCACCATACCCATGCACCTTGTCCTGGGCCCGCAGGCGCACCGATGCTATTCCCGGTTCAATCTCGACACCATATAACGACCTGGTAAAGGGCTGTTCATGCTCGTGGGGATGGGCCAATTCACGGGTCCCCAGCACCATTCCATTGGGGCCAAGTACCTGCCAGGCATCGGCATAATGTTTCCATCCGGCATCTTCATGACGCACCGTCACTGCAAAGTTATAGACGCCGGGGCGGCTTTTCGTTACCTCCACACCCACGACATCAGCCGGTCCGGCGAAAACCGAATGGGTTGAGGTTGCAGCGACAAGCAGAGCACCCCACAACAGTTTGCGAAACATAGGAACGATCATGGCAGAAATCTCCTCTCTCTGCGTCTATTGTGGCTCTCGATTTGGCGCACGACAAGACTACCGCGATAGCGCCAATTTACTCGGTCAAGAAATCGCGAGGCGGGGTATCACATTGGTCTATGGCGGCGGGCACGTTGGGTTGATGGGCACCGTGGCGGATGCTGTTTTGGCCGAGGGCGGCAAAGTTATCGGCGTCATCCCAAAGCATTTGCAGGACTGGGAAGTTGGCCATAAGGGCCTGACCGAAATGCACGTGGTCGACAGCATGCATGCACGCAAACAGTTGATGTTTGAACTCTCCGACGGGTTTGTCTCTCTACCGGGTGGTATCGGCACCTTGGACGAAACCTTTGAGATAATGACCTGGCGGCAATTGCGCCTGCATGACAAACCGCTGGTGATCCTGGATCAGGGCGGTTTCTGGCAGCCATTGGAGGCGCTGTTGCAGGCTGTAATCGCAGGTGGGTTCGCCGATCAGGGGATCACGGCGCACTATACGGTGACCCAGAATGTTGAAGGTGTATTCGCTGCCCTGGATGCGGCACCCTCTTCATCGGGTCCCGGCCATCCCGAAAGGTTATGAGACTCTTTGACCTAAGGGCCACAGATAGATATTGTCCGCCTCAGTCATAATAGACAGCTAAAGCTGTTACTGAGATTAGATATATAACTCCATGAGCAAGATAAAAGTGAAAACACCCGTCGTCGAACTCGACGGCGATGAAATGACACGGATCATCTGGGCCTTTATCAAAGAAAAATTGATACTGCCCTATCTCGATATTGATCTGAAATATTACGATCTGGGGATCGAAAAGCGGGACGAGACCGACGATCAGATCACCATCGATTGCGCCAATGCGATTAAGGAATACGGCGTCGGCGTCAAATGCGCCACCATCACACCGGATGAGGAGCGGGTTGAGGAATTCGGCCTGAAATCCATGTGGCGCTCTCCCAACGGCACGATCCGGAACATTCTGGGCGGCACCGTATTTCGGGAGCCGATCCTTTGTTCGAACGTACCCCGTTTGGTGCCCGGCTGGACCTCCCCCATCGTGATTGGCCGTCATGCTTTTGGCGATCAGTATCGGGCGACGGATTTCGTGGTGCCCGGCAAGGGTAAGCTGACCATAAAGTTTGAGCCTGAGGACGGCGGCGAAGTAATCGAACGGGAGGTTTTCCAATTCCCGGGCGGTGGCGTGGCTATGGCCATGTATAATCTGGACGATTCCATTCGTGATTTTGCCCGCGCCTGCATGGCCTATGGCATTCAGCGCAAATGGCCGGTCTATCTGTCCACCAAGAACACCATCCTGAAAGCCTACGACGGTCGCTTCAAGGATCTGTTCGAAGAAGTCTTCGAGGCCGAGTTCAAGGACAAGTTCGCCGAATTGGGCATCACCTACGAACATCGCCTGATCGATGACATGGTCGCCTGCGCCCTGAAATGGGAAGGTGAATTCGTCTGGGCCTGTAAAAACTATGACGGCGATGTACAGTCCGACACGGTTGCCCAGGGCTTTGGCTCCCTCGGTCTGATGACCTCAATCCTGATGACGCCCGATGGCAGGACGGTGGAGGCGGAAGCCGCCCATGGTACCGTCACCCGCCATTACCGGGAGCATCAAAAAGGTAACGAGACATCGACCAACCCCATCGCCTCGATCTTTGCCTGGACTGGTGGTCTGAAGCATCGTGGCCGCATGGATGATACCCCGGATGTCACCGCTTTCGCCGAGACCCTGGAACGGGTCTGCGTGGAAACAGTGGAATCCGGTGCCATGACCAAGGATCTGGCGATCCTGGTCGGGCCACAACAAATATGGATGACAACGAACCAGTTCCTGGAAGTGTTGGACGAAAATCTGCAAAAGGCCATGGCGTAAGCGCCTAGATGTAGAGTCTCGATAGGTTGTTCACATCTAGCAGGCTGCTAAAACGGCCGTTGTTGGTCCTATTGAAAACACCCATTCAGCCAAAAGAAGAAAAATACGATGCTGTTTCGAAACGGCGGGACAGGCTTCAGGTAAGAAGCGACCCGCCAAATTTCAGGCAGGCCGCAATTTTGCGCGACGTTATTTTAAAGCCCGGCGTTATACCAAGGTGCGGTATTAACCGATGATGCTATTTAGTGTCGAACTCGGGCGCATGGCTTTCTCTACTTTCACCGGATCGGTGTAATAGTATCCCCCAAGATCGACCGCCGGGCCCTGAGCCTGCTCCAGTTCCGCGACAATGGTTTTTTCATTGCTGGCCAATTGTTCGGCGATGGGTGCGAAAGAGGTTTTTAGGCCCGCGTCTTCATCCTGATCGGCCATTGCTTGTGCCCAATAGAGCGCGATGTAGAAGTGGCTGCCACGGTTATCGATTTCACCGACCTTGCGGCTGGGAGATTTATTGGCATCCAACAATTCCTCTGTCGCCAGATCCAACGCCTTACTCAGAACCGCCGCTTTTTTGTTGTCCGTGACGTTGCTCAAATGCTCGAAAGAGGCCGCCAAAGCGGCGAATTCACCCAAAGAGTCCCAGCGCAGGTGCCCTTCTTCCAGCATCTGCTGCACATGCTTCGGCGCAGAGCCGCCGGCACCCGTTTCAAACAATCCGCCACCGTTCATCAACGGTACGATGGACAGCATCTTGGCGCTGGTACCCAATTCCAGGATCGGGAACAGGTCGGTCAGGTAATCACGCAGCACATTGCCGGTAACCGAGATGGTGTCTTCACCCTTTCTGATCCGGTCCAGCGAAAAACGTGTCGCGTCCACCGGCGACATGATCAGGATTTCCAGGCCATCCGTATCGTGATCGGGCAGGTATTTTTCGACCTTGCTGATCACTTCGCGATCGTGGGCACGGTCTTTGTTCAGCCAGAACACGGCCGGCGAGCCGGTTGCGCGGGCGCGATCGACGGCCAGCTTGACCCAGTTCTGGATCGGCGCGTCCTTGGTCAGGCAGGCGCGCCACAGGTCGCCTTCCTCGACGTCGTGCTGAAGCAAGACTTCGCCTGCGGCATCGACAACGCGCATCACCCCCTTGGCAGGTGCGACAAAGGTCTGCGGGTGCGATCCGTATTCTTCCGCCTTCTGGGCCATCAGCCCGACATTCGGTACACTGCCCATGGTCGCCGGATCGAAGGCACCGTTTGCAATGCAGAACTTGACGGTTTCGTCGTAGACGCCGGCATAACTGCTGTCGGGGATCACGCATAGGGTGTCGCCCTCCGCGCCGTCGGGGCCCCATCCCTTGCCGCCATTGCGAATGGTCGCCGGCATGGAAGCATCGACGATCACGTCGCTGGGGACGTGAAGGTTCGTGATCCCTTTGTCCGAATTGACCATGTACAAGTCGGGCTGGCTGTCCATGCAGGCCTGAAAATCGGCCTCGACGACCTCCCTTCTGTCGGCGGGCAGTTCCGCGACCTTGGCATACAAATCGCCAAGGCCGTTGTTGGCGTCCACGCCCAGTTCGGCAAAGGTGTCGGCATGCTTTTCGAACACGTCGGCGAAAAACACGCTGACTGCATGGCCGAACAACACCGGGTCGGAGATTTTCATCATCGTGGCCTTCAGGTGCAGGGAGAACAATACCCCCTGCGTTTTGGCGGCCTGAATTTGCTCCTCGTAAAAGGCGCGCAACGCCTTGATGCTCATGAACGTTGCATCAACGACTTCGCCATCGATTAAAGGCACGGGGTCTTTCAGGACAGTCACGGCACCATTAGCGTCGGCAAATTCAATGCGGGCATTGCCGACCGACGCGCCCGAGACTGTGATCGATTTTTCATTGGATTGGAAATCGCCCCTGTCCATGCAAGCAACCCGGGTTTTGGAATCCGGGCTCCATTTACCCATGCTGTGCGGGTTTTTTTTCGCAAAGGCCTTGACCGCCTGTGGCGCACGACGATCGGAATTGCCTTCGCGCAATACAGGATTTACCGCGCTGCCCAGGACGTTGCCGTAGGTGGCCTTCGTTTTTTCCTCGGCGGCATTCTTGGAAGCTTCCGGATAGTCGGGAATGTCGAAGCCTTTGGCTTGCAGTTCCTTGATCGCGGCCTGGAGCTGCGGGACCGAAGCGCTGACATTAGGCAATTTCACCACGTTGGCTCCGGGTGTCTTAACCAGATCGCCAAGCTCGGCCAGATCATCGCTTTGGTGCTGTTCAGCAGACAGGTGCTCCGGAAAATGCGCAAGAATTCGACCCGCAAGGGAAATGTCCCGGGTGCCGATATTGATGCCCGCCAACCCGGCGAAAGCCTGAATGATTGGCAGGAAAGACCCACTGGCCAGTTCAGGGGCCTCATCGACCTTGGTGTAAATAATATCGGGTTGTGTGACTGTCTTTTGACCAGACATAATTCTTGGCTCCATGGGAATTGATTGTTTTTGGGAGTAACGATTGGGATCCGGTATAAAAAGTCGGTGATCGGCCTCAACCGACCATCGGCAACGCTTTCTCTCCAATTGGATTGCGAGCCGTGATTCTACGTCATTTCTCGGTGTTATACAATTCTTCGACCTTCCCCCTGGTACAGCCTCACTTACGGAGTGCGCATTTGCATTGATGTTTGTTGCATGACGGGGACGGGACCGCAGTTGACCTGGAAGGCGATTTCGCGGGTATCTTAGAGCATCGTGCGTTTAATCGGACGCATATCCACTTGCCTTGAAGTCGTTCCAGCATTCCTCTGGCTCGAACAGGTGGCAGATATTTCCGGGGGCTTGCCACAGGTCCTCGTAGGGCGCCAGCTTCCCCCCACCCTTGGGACGGCCCTGGCAGGCCGGCTCCACAGAACCTGTTCCAGCACGCCGGGCAAGGAGTTTCACCGCAAAGCTCGGGCTGACGCCAAAATGTTCGGCCGCCTGCTGACGAGAATGACCGCCATCAACATAAGAGATAACCCGCTCTCGCAGGTCCACCGAATAACATTCGCCCATGATTCACTCCAACTATGGTGGATCACATTTTCAAGCCGTTGGGAATCCCGTTTATGATTCCTATTTCAAGCTCGATGCTCTGGCCTAACGCAGCAAAAACAAACAGAGCCCGTCAGAAATGGCGGGCCCTGTTTTTTTTAAGAACGGTTCTTCCCGCGCCTCTTAATCAGGCTGGGGCGAAAATATCGTCTTCCTGTTTGCCTTTCAGGTCGGGCAATTCGATGGGGCCTTTGAAGGCGCTGTCGTGTTGCAGGGTTGGCATCACGTCCGTTGCGAACAGGCGCATGTTCATCTCACCCTCTTCGTGGGGCATGCCGCCATAGGAAAAATCACAGACCATATGGTCTGTACCCGTCAACCGTTGCAGCTCGGCAATTTGCGCCTTGCAATCATCGGGCGTGCCGACAATCTGAATTTTGACATAGAAATCCGTCATTTTTTTCCGGGCGTCGGCGTCCTTCATTTTGGAATAGGTCTTGGCCATCTTGCCATAGGATTCATACCCCTTCACCGTGGCCAGATGACCATCAGAAAAGTGGTAGTGATTATCGATGGAATCCCATTTCGCGCCGAGATACTGCGTCGCTCGCTCGATCGCCTCTTCCCGGCTTTCAGCGACAGAGACGTTGGTTAGAATAACGGGGGGTTTCGGGGTATGGCCGACGGACATGGCAATCTCGCGGAAGCTTTGAATATCCGTTGCCGCCTTGACCCATTCGTTCTGCATGATGACCATCATGCCGAAACCCAGCTTAGCCATTATCTCGGCCGATTCCGGACTGACGGATGATGCATAAAATCGCCGCTCAGGGTGCGATATGGGCCGGGGGCGGATAGACATTTCCGGAATTTTGTAAAATTCCCCATCCCAATCGAAAACTTCCTGGCTCAACGCCTTGGTGATCAGCTGCGCGGATTCGGCAAAACGTGGCCGTGCCTCACCCATGGGGATGCGAAAGCCGTCATACTCCACCGTGGCCGCGCCCCGGCCAAAGCCGAACATGCAGCGCCCGCCGCATAGAATATCAAGATAAGCGATCTGTTCCGCGACCCGGATCGGATCCTGCCACGGCAGCACGATGACGCAGGTACCAAGCGTAATTTTCTTGGTCCGTCCGGCAAAATAAGTCAACAACTGCAAAGGTGACGGCGACATGGAATACCCGGTGAAATGATGTTCCAAGCCAAACAGGCTGTCAAAACCCAATGGCTCCGCCAAATCGCCGAGAGAAAGATGCTCCATCATCACAGCGGCGTCCGAACGCCCTTTTTCGGCAAGAACACTTAAATCTGCACCAATTTTCATTTCCTCAACCCCTTTACAATTCAACCAAATATCAGAGACATATTACATTGTGGCGGGCCTATTGTGAGGTGCTCAATATGTCGCACCCATTGTGCCGCGCTCATTATCTCCCACCTATTATGTCCCACCAGGCCCCTTCAATTCAACGGTGTTGCCGTCCGGGTCCCGGACATAGGTGGACGGCCCGTCCCCGCCGGCACCATATCGCTGGGCAATTTCTTCAGGTTCAAGACCGTGGCCGCGCAAATATTCAAGCAATGCAGGGCCATCAAAAGGGTCAATGCGCAGACAGAAATGGTCCATATTCGGGCCATTCGGTGCCAAAGGGCCACCACCACGCTGCCCTATTTGACCACTCAAAGGCACCAGATCGATCTGCGCCGAGCCGGCGCGCAGATGATACAGGCCAAGATCATCCCGCCGCCGGTCCATGACACAGCCCAGGATATCGCAGTAAAACGCCAGCGAACGATCCAGGTCGGAAACCCGTAAAACCACATGATCCAATCCTAGTGGAGCTATCTGCATCCTTCATTCTCCCTGATAAGCCAATAGTTTATTAAGGTCTTTATTCTATATCTGTATGCGAAACTTCTACGAGCGGGATAGCGCTTGATGCTATTATTAGATGACATTCAGACGCGGGAATGCCGGGCCTTTGCAAATGCCTGGCAGAACTGGCGGGGCGACAATTTGGTACCCCGTCGCGCATCCGTACGGATAGAAGACATCTCCAAATTGCTACATCTGGTATCGATTGTCGAGGTTATATCGCCGGAAATAGCCACATTCCGCCTGGCCGGAACCGCTCTTTGCCAGGCCATGGGAATAGAATTGACCGGTTTGAATTATTTCGATTTCGCGACTGCCGAAGCACGCGGCCTCCGCGTTGCCAGAACCTGCCAAGTGGCATCACACCCCTGTGGTTCTCACTTTCTTTTCCCCATCGCCTATCGCTCCGGCCGGACGGTACCGACGGAGGTCGTATCCTTTCCCGTCTGGCCCGACGAACCTGGTACGCCGCCGCAATTATTCGCCATGTCCATGGCATTGGAAGATATGCACCTTGAGGGACCGGCCGCCGAACCGACGCAGCTGCCATTGGCCGAAGGATTTCAATTCATCGATATCGGTGCCGGTATACCTGATGATGAATTAAATTTGGCGGTGCGGGAGCCGGCAACGCTGCACCTTCAAGCCGGCTAGTCGGAAGCGATACTTCAACCGCGCTTGCGGCGAAACTTCGTCGCCCGCGTACCGGCCCGGCCACCGCCGGAACGGCCCATAGGGCCGCCTGCGGCTTCTTCCACGGTCACCCGGCAGCAGCCGCGCCGCGACTGCCGCCGGAAACTTTGCCGTGTCAGGCAGCTATTTTCTTGCACTCCGCGATGCAAGCAACGCAAGAATCGGCGCAGTTCTTGCAATCCTGATGCTTGTTCGCATGTTTGCGGCATTCCTTTTCACAGGCCATGCACACATCAATGCAGACCTTCGCCAGTTTCGCCAGGTGGGGCGACTCGAACGCCGCGAAACGAGCCAAGGTCTGGCACATGGCGGTCATTTCCTGCGCCACCCTTGCGCAATCGGCGACGCTGGTGTCACTATTCTTGAACAGAATAAGGCAATGCTCGATGCATGCTTCTCCCATCTTGACGCAATGAAACGCCGCGTCCGTCGCCGCCTGATATTTCTTCATACCGTGGCCTGAATGATCCATTTTATGCGAGCTGGCACCAGCAGGGCTGCTTACGGACACGGCGGCCATGGCCGCACCAGTCCCCGCCAAGACATTGCGCCTTGTAAACAAGTCCGTTCGCGCAACATCGTCATTTTTTTTTCGCGGTCTTCATTGTCATCATTTTACCCTTTTCTAATTATTTGAGAACTGATCTCCTTTAGTAAATACTAATTTAGTCAGGATAGATTAATGAAAATGAAACGTGCAAAGGCCAGATATCAATCTCAAGCCGCGCGATCCGGTATTACTCTGAACTACGCGACGCCCCGATCTCCGTTACAGGACGATCAAGCCGGCCAATCGGAAGCCATACCTCAACCGCGCTTGCGACGAAACTTCGTCGCCCGCGTACCGGCCCGGCCACTGCTGGAACGGCCCTTGGGGCCGCGTGCGGCTTCCAGCATCTCCGGCGTTATTTCCGTGGCGACCTCTTTGGGTACATAGCCTTCACCGCGCTTGGCCCGCATTGCCTTGATCCCGCTTGCTTCGCCATCCGTAGAACGTCCAGCCGGGCCTTTTCCCGCTTTACTGCGTGCCGGCTTATCGCCCTCCCCGGTCAGCCCTTGCAGCTCCATCTCCTCCAACCGGCGCAGTTCATCCCGCAGGCGGGCAGCCTCTTCGAACTCCAAATCGGCGGCGGCGGCGCGCATGCGTTTCTCCAGATCCGCCAGATAGGCTTTCAGGTTATGGCCGACAAGGTTATTACGCTCCGCATCGCCCGTATCCACCGTCACACGATCGCCTTCGTAGACCGATGCCAGGATATCGTCGATATTCTTTTTGATGGATTCAGGCGTTATGCCATGGGCCTTGTTATAGGCCATCTGCTTCTCGCGCCGGCGATCCGTCTCGTCCAGGGCCTGGGTCAGGCTTTTGGTTTTCTTATCCGCATACAGGATGACCCGGCCATCCACATTTCGTGCCGCCCGGCCAATGGTCTGGATCAAAGAGGTGGTGGAGCGGAGAAAGCCTTCCTTATCCGCATCCAGGATCGCCACCAAGGTGCATTCGGGAATATCCAACCCTTCGCGCAATAGATTGATGCCCACCAGAATATCGAATACGCCCAGGCGCAGATCACGGATGATCTCAATCCGTTCCAGCGTATCAATATCAGAATGCATATAGCGGATCTTCAGGCCGCCTTCGTGCATATATTCCGTCAGATCCTCGGCCATGCGTTTGGTCAAAGTGGTGACCAGTACCCGGCCCCCCGCCTTGGTCACATCACGGCATTCAGCAATCAGGTCATCCACCTGATGTTCCACCGGGCGAATAATACAGATCGGATCGATCAACCCCGTTGGGCGAATAACCTGCTCAGTGAAGACGCCGTCCGTCCGCTCCATCTCCCAATTCCCAGGCGTGGCGGAGACAAAGACGCTTTGCGGGCGCATGACCTCCCATTCCGAGAACTTCAAGGGCCGGTTATCGACACAGGACGGCAGGCGGAAACCGAATTCCGACAGGGTCCATTTACGCCGGTAATCGCCCCGGAACATACCGCCCAGTTGGGGCACGGTGACGTGGCTTTCATCCAGGATCACCAACGCATCCTCGGGCAGGTATTCAAACAAGGTCGGCGGCGGGTCACCTGGATTGCGGCCTGTCAAATAACGGGAATAATTCTCAATGCCGGGGCAGAAACCTGCCGCATCCATCATCTCCAGATCCAGCATAATGCGTTGTTCCAGACGCTCGGCCTCTAACAGCATGCCGGTCTGGCGCAGGAATTCCAGGCGCGCGATCAATTCTGCCTTGATGCCTTTCATGGCCTGCTGCAGGGTCGGGCGCGGGGTTACGTAATGGCTATTGGCATAGACCCGCGCCTTCTCGAACGTATCGCTACGATGACCGGTCAGAGGGTCGAATTCGACAATTTCCTCCAACTCATCACCGAACAGGACAAAGCGCCAGGCCCGATCCTCCAAATGCGCCGGCCACAGCTCAACCACATCGCCCCGGACCCGAAAGGTGCCACGGCCAAAGAAGTTGTCGTTGCGGCGATATTGCAGGTCCACCAGGCCTTTCAGCAAGGCATTGCGATCAATGGTCCCGCCCACCTTGAGGTCCAGGGTCATCTTGGAATAGGTCTCGACAGAGCCAATACCGTAGATGCAAGACACGGAGGCCACGATGATCACGTCGTCCCGTTCCAGCAGGGCGCGGGTGGCGGCATGGCGCATGCGGTCGATCTGCTGGTTTATGTGCGCTTCTTTCTCAATATAGGTATCCGTGCGGGGGACATAGGCCTCCGGTTGATAATAGTCGTAATAGGAGACAAAATATTCCACCGCGTTGTTAGGAAAGAACCCCTTCATCTCACCATAAAGCTGGGCTGCGAGGGTTTTGTTAGGGGCCAGCACCAGGGTCGGCTTTTGCGTCCGCTGGATCATCTGGGCCACGGTGTAGGTCTTGCCCGACCCGGTCACCCCCAACAGCACCTGGTCGCGCTCTCCACTTTCAACGCCGGCCACCAATTCCTTGATCGCCTGGGGTTGATCGCCGGCAGGTTGGTATTCTGAAACAAGCTCAAACGCCCGCCCGCCATCGCCCTTTTCAGGCCGGGCGATGGGCGCGGGCACCCAGGTACTTTGTTCAGCCTCCGCCAGGGACTGCTCAAAACTACCGGTGATCTGCTTCATGGATGTGTGTGCCATACCACCAGTATAACCGATTTTACGACGTAGACAGATAGGGTTATGCTGAAACTTATGAAAACAATACTGGATCACGAAATTCCCAGCCCTCGGGCCTGGATCGGGGATGAACTGGCTGATGATGCGGGCCTGGTGCCTCTGGATGATGCCTGCCTGGAGGAGCTGTCGGGCC
>Ga0233439_10001242_pt1 | contig 33501 bp, 28 predicted proteins | sample SI_123_September_6_FD_182713 | JGI IMG/M metagenome (GOLD analysis project Ga0233439, IMG submission 182713) | Seawater microbial communities from Saanich Inlet, British Columbia, Canada - SI_123_September2016_100_MG | ecosystem: Environmental > Aquatic > Marine > Inlet | place: Canada: British... | reverse complement strand
GAGTTTTTACAAATGCACCGTGTTTGAATTCGCCGTCCGACGGTGAGTTTATTCGTTATCCTATAAAAAAAGAATAAATATGACAACTGCAATAACTGAAAAAACACCACTTATTATCATTGATATGCAGGTCGGATTTGATGAGCCTTATTGGGGAAAAAGAAATAATCCTAACGCAGAGTCTAATATTCAATTATTACTTAATTCATGGCGATTGAAGAAGAGACCTGTTATACATGTAAAACATTGTTCACTTGAAGAGAAATCACCATTACGAGAAGATTCTAAAGGAAATGATTTCAAACCTGAAGTGACTCCAATTGAAAATGAACTCATCATTAAAAAATTCGTAAATAGTGCATTTATTGGAACCGAACTCGAGACATATTTAAAAGATAATAATTATGAAACATTAGTAATTGTTGGTCTCACAACAGATCACTGTGTCTCAACAACTACACGGATGGCTGGAAACTTTGGTTTCTCCCCTATTCTAGTATCTGATGCCACTGCAACATTTGATAGAACTGGGCCAAATGGAATTGTATATAAAGCCCAGAAAATACATGATATTCACTTAGCCAGCCTTAATAATGAATTTTGTGAAGTATGTACTACCAAATTGATAATGAACCAAGGATAACCATGGGTTCCACGAGATATCTTCGCTTCGCTCAGACACACATGAACCCGGTCGTTAGAAAGGAAACAGTATGGATGTAAAACAGACAATTTCACATTTAATAAATAATCGGGAGAAATTTAATGAAATTAAGGAGTTTTCTCCTTTTCCCGGGATGAAATGAACATGCCGTCCGCCGGTGAGTTTATTCGTTATATGCAAGAGGTCATCGCATGAAAATACATTCTCGGAAGCTAAATGAAGCTGATTTTCAAGCAATGAAGGTTCTTCTTTTAAAAGAAGGTCCTAATGATTGGAATTACATTACAGATGAGAGCATTGTTCATCAATTTCAACTTATAAACCAAAGGAAAGCTGTAGCCGTTTTAGCAGAAGATACTAACATCGTTGGCTTCGCTGTCCTCATCCTTAAAGAGGCGTGCCCGGCTAAATTAAGTAAGTATGCTGTTCTATCAGATATTGCATACATAAATGACGTGGTTGTGGCCTCAAGCCAAAGTGGTAAAGGTCTTGGCAGTCAGCTTTTAAAAGAATCCATTAAATTTGCTGGCGATAAACAATGTAGCCATGTCTATATCGAACGCCATGAAGAAAATTTGGCTTCTGCGGGCATGATGCGCAAGGCAGGATTTAATCTGGTTGAGACATTCTATGACCCTGAAAAACGAGCTACAGGTTCAAAAAACACTTCGTTGCTAAGCATATGCACATAACAAGTTATTCAAACGGACGCTAAACAGTTGGCTAGCTTCGTTCCTCGCAATTTTAGTCAACAATTTTGCGCCTCTTAATAAAGCGTTATAAGGTGTTACAACAATCAGTTACAAAGATAATGAAATCATACTCTTTACAAAGCATTTATCTAATTTTCATTCTATTTTTAGTTAATGACAGTTTTGCTCAGGAGATAGACACTCAGATTATTACAAAATACCCACTCATCAAAATAGAAACAGATTTCGGGCCTCTCCAAATTGAACTTTATCCGGATAAAGCTCCAGTCACCGTTTCAAATTTTCTCCGATATGTCGATGAAAACCGTTATGACGATTTTCATTTTTATCGCGTGGTACATTTAGGGAATCAACCTGATAATGATGTGAAAATTGAAGTAATCCAAGGCGGACTTGGTTTTGATAAACATCCCATGGAACTCCCTTCCATCACCCACGAAACAACAGACATAACCGGTATAAAACATGAAGATGGGACTATTTCCATGGCACGCTTGGAACCGGGAACCGCCAGTTCTGAAATTTTTATTTGTATCAACGCTCAGCCTGAATTAGACTTTGGTGGCAGACGGAATCCCGATGGACAAGGATTTGCAGCATTCGGGAAAGTCATTTCTGGAATGGCTGTCATCAGGGAAATCCAATTGATGGCAGATAAAGGACAAATGTTACTTAATCCTGTTATAATTAAATCAATTCAAAGAGAATCTAAAATTGCAAAGTAAAGCAAAAAGTGTTGAACAATATTTAATAGAATTACCGGAAGATCGTCGTGAAACAATCTCTCATAACAGAAATTTTATACTTGAAAATTTACCGGATGGTTATGTGGAATCAATGAATTGGGTGTTAAGCCTAATATGGGGAAATCCTGTATCCGCTTCACAAAATTAGAAAAAATACCGTTGGATACTATTATTGAAATTATTCGTGATTTCCCTGTGGATGAATATATTAAACATTACGAGGCAGTCAAGAAAAAATGATTTTGCCACGAAGCTCGCTATGGTACACGTACGTTTTTTATAATTATTTTTTCTTAGCGCCTTTGTGTTAATCAATTAAATTTTTTCTTAGCGTTTTTTCGCGTCCTTCGTGGCTAAGAATCAATGCCTTTCAAAACGCCCATCTAATTCATCCAAAGACATCTGTACTATAATGGGTCGTCCATGTGGACAATAATAGGGATGTTCTGTGGCAAACAAACGATTCACCAATTCCTGCATTTCTTCTCTCGTGAGTGAATCCCCTGCTTTGATGGCGGCTTTACAGGCAAACATAGCGGCCAATCCTTCTTGAAAAGAACTGTATTGTTTTTGTTCTTTTAAAAAATTATCTAAAATTTCTCTGATAACGGTTCGCTCATTTCCCAAAGCCATTTCAGATGGAATGGCTTCAATCCTAATGGACGTTTCATCCTGTTTTCTAATTTTGAATCCAATCTTTTCTAAATAAGGCAAAACGTCCAAGAGACCATCAAAATCATCTGGAGAAAATTCCAAAACTTCCGGAAACAGCATGGTTTGGGATGCCATGGAAGTTGACTCAAATGCTTTGATCGCTTCCTCATATAAAACCCTTTCGTGGGCCACATGTTGATCAATCATGACAAGACCACTATTAATTTCCGACACGATGTATTTCTTATGAATTTGCCAAATATTTTCTGTGGATATAGTATCAGGTGCATCCGTGGGAGCACCTGCTAATTTTGACGCATAATCTTTAGCTCGTTCTAAATTTACTTGTGCTGGTTGAATCGGCTTTGGATTTAAAAAGTCCATATCACTTTGATTCGGATTTGTCGGAATCGTTTCTGCAGGAGGTCTGAATGATTGACCCAGAAATGGTGTATTACCAAAATTTGCTTGAGACGAGCTTTCAAAGGATTGATTAAACCCTGGCACCGTATCCAATACGGTTCGTAGAGCATCATTCACGCCTGCTTTTAAAACGTGAAAGACTCGCCATTCATCTTTAAATCTCACTTCTGTTTTCATAGGATGTACATTCACATCTACTTGATCCGTAGGCAAAATAAGATTGATCACAAAAAATGGATATTCACCTCGTTTCACTAAAGATTCATAAGCGCCATAAACGGCTGTATTCATCAATCTGTCTTTAATAAATCGGCGATTTAGAAATAAATATTGTTCTCCTGGACGAGACCGAACCAAATTCAAATTCCCAACAAAACCCGAAAAGGCATAATCGCCTTTTACTAAATTCAGTGGAAGTAAATTTCTGGAATAAGTTGGATCTAACATATTATCAATTCTATCTTCTAAATTTTCTGCTTGAACATGAAAAATGAGTCTATCATCTGACATCAATTTGAAAGATATTTCCGGAAATGCCAATCCAAACCGGCGAACAACATCCACAATTTTTCGAAGCTCAGTTCTAGGGGTTTTTAAGAATTTTTTTCGTGCGGGTGTATTATAAAATAAATTCCGAATGGTAATCTCTGTTCCACCGATTTGAGCCGCTGGAAGTATATCCCCAGCCTGACCATCGATTATGGGTAATTCCGCTCCCTCTCCCGTACCATTACTAGACAATATCGACATTTCCGAAACGGACGCAATACTCGCTAATGCTTCACCACGAAATCCCAATGTATTTATGGAAAAAAGGTCATCCAATGTGGCGATTTTGCTGGTATGATATCGAAGGATTGATGATGGTAATTGATCCGGTGTCATTCCATGGCCGTTATCTCGAACTTGAATCGTTTGATGACCGCCCTTCTCAACTACGACAGAAACTTCTGTTGAACCTGCGTCTATACTATTTTCGATGAGTTCTTTTACAACGGATGCTGGACGTTCTACAACTTCTCCCGCGGATATTTTATTTCGTAAATCTTCTGATAATGCTTTAATCATTTATTTTTTAACTTGAAATGTGAAAATTGAACGATAAAAAACCTCGCTCAGTATTTCCGATATCTTCTTTCAATTATTACCTTTATTTATTAATCACATCCATTGTTTTTTCAAATACAATTTTTTCCAAAGATTCGGCTTTTTCCATAATGGTTTCCACTTGGTCTCTTTTGGAATCGCAATAGTCTTCATCTTCAATTCCTGGTAAGTTTATAAGAACATTCATACAGGCCCCACTCACACCTGCTAGAGCAACTTCAGCAGCAACACCAGCATCAGATACAGAATTTGGATTTCCTTTTTCCACTAATATTTCAGCCAATTCAATTACACGAAAACATTTTTCAGCAGTTTCCATAGGAATTTCAATGGCATATTTATTGGCAACTTCCACAGCTTTATCTTTTATTTTTTGTTCGTTATCATTTGTCGCCGCCATCCGGTTCGCGTCCATCACCTTATTGAATGCTTCTGTATCTTCGTCCACTAAAAATGTTAGTCTATCTTTCAAGGTTTGAGCTTCCACACCGATTATATCCATTTCAGGTTTAGTCTCCAACATTTCTTTCTTTTCATGTGTCAAAGCAGCCACCATAGATGATAATGCAGCCCCCAACGCACCAGCCAATGCCGCCACACTTCCACCACCGGGTGCAGGACTGTTAGTAGATAATTCTTTTACAAAACCTGTGCCAGTGAGTGACATCAGTGGACGATTCTCAGATTGAACCGCATAATCAATAATTTTTTCTTGGGGATCAAATTTTGTCACATCATTCAGTCCCAGTGATTGCACTGCACATTCAACAATATCCGCCGTGGGAACACCCAATGAACGATTCTGCTTTTTAAGATAATATTTCCCAGCCATAATCATGGCTTCCAAAGGGATGAGCCCAACCAATTCACTTCCTGTTACTCGGATTCCACGTTCTTCGGCTAATTTGCAGGCTGCATCAAAAACATCATGAATGGTTGACACTTTATAATTATTAAAATTGATTGAAATTTGCGCCCGATTGAACAGTTCCACATACCAGCCGATACCTTTTACATCTTTGAACATACCGGGAACTTTCACCGGTTTTCCATTTTCTTGACGGATAATTTCACCATCTAATAAATTTTTTGAATCAGGATTTTGCGAACGTTTACTTCGTCCCGCTTCTCGTAATTCAAATGCAATGTCCGTGGCTAAACGATGATCTTTTGTGTTAAGATTAATATTATAGGCAATGAGGAATTCACGACAGCCCATTACGGTTGCACCGGCCTTTACATGAAGCTTTGCAGGTCCAAAATCCGGCTGCCAATTCCCATCTTTTAATTTTTCTGATAGTCCCTCGTATTCCCCTTTTCGGATGGTGGGCAATTTTTCCCTATCCGGTTTTTGGGCAGATTTTTCATATAGAAAAATGGGGATTCCCAATTCATCTCCCACCCGTTTTCCAACTTGTTTGGATAAGTCAACGCATTCTTCAATTGTTATATTACTGACAGGAATAAATGGGCATACATCCGTGGCACCCATCCGTGGATGCGTTCCAGAATGCTGACCCATATCCAAAACTTCTGAAGCTCGTTTTATACCTTGGAATGCTGCTTCTGCTATTGCTTCCGGGGCACCAACAATGGTCACAACAGTTCGGTTTGTATCCTGTCCTGGATCTACGTCTAAAACTGTAATGCCTGGAACATCTGACATTTGTTTAACAATGTTATCAATTTTTGATTTATCCCGCCCTTCTGAGAAGTTGGGGACACATTCTATTAGTTTATTCATAGTTTAATAGTAAGAAATCCTATTTAAGTAAACGATTAAAACCAAAACAATCAAAAACATCGCTATTGTCCAAAAGAGCGATCTTCCACTTTGAAGTCGATTAGGGATAATTCTTTTAAAATAACTCATATTTTCATTCATTTTTTTAAATTGAAATCCCAGCAAATAGAAACATGAAAAAATTCACAAAGGGTGCCATAACCATCCAAATAATAGAAAATCCGGTTATATAGCCGAATAGAATAAGTCCAAATAAAACTTTGGGTCCGTGGGTTTGAATCTTCCATGCTAATTGTGGATTCGATTTCATGAGCCATCCTGAAAATATTTGGGAGCCATCTAACGGTGCAACAGGAATCATATTGAACACAGCCAAAGCAATATTGATTCTTGTAAAATAAAGTAACATAATAAAAATGACTTCTGACATGAGGCCTGCCCCAGTTAAAAACCGAATCAAAACCCCAGATATCATGGCTAAAATTATATTTGCAGCCGGACCTGCGGCCGCCACTTTCATCATATCCGTTCGTGGATTTCTTAAAAAACGTGCATCCACCGGAACGGGTTTGGCCCATCCAAATCCTACAAATAAAATCATGAGCGAGCCCATCATATCCAAATGTGCCATTGGATTCAAAGACAGTCGCCCCATTCTCGCAGCGGTGGTATCACCGCATTTTGCCGCCATCCATGCGTGGGCAAATTCATGAAACGATAATGCAAACATGAGTGTTGGAATTAATAGCACTAAGGCTTCTGGTGGGAGTCTAAATAACATTAGCTTCTTGGATGATGTGTTTGATACACTTCTTTCAAATGATGTTTATCTAAATGAGTGTAAATCTGTGTTGTGGAAATATCGCTGTGTCCCAATAATGCCTGCACAAATCTAAGGTCAGCCCCACCTTCCAATAAATGTGTTGCGAATGAATGCCGTAAAGTATGGGGTGAAACCGGTTTGGTGATGCCAGCAATTTGAGACCATTTTTTTAAAATATTATTAATCATTGCACGGGTGAGTTGATTGCCGTTTCTACTTAAAAATATTGAACTGGACCCTTTGTCTTTTTGGAATCCTGGACGACTATGAATCAAATATTCATTTAATAATTTTTTGGCCCGACCACCCACCGGAAGCAATCGTTCTTTTGAGCCTTTACCCATAATGCGAATCATATCATCTTCAAGAAAAAGTTGATTTAAAGAAAGGTCACATACTTCAGAAACTCTCAATCCACACGAATATAACATTTCAATAATTGCTTTATCTCGACGGGCAAATTGGGAAGTTTCATCTATTGAATTAATAATAGCAGAAATTTCTTCTTCCATTAATACGATGGGTAGTTTTTTGGGTGCCTTTGGACTAGAAAGAATCAGAGTTGGATTTTCATCTGTGAATTGTTCCGACGTTAAAAAATTATGATAAGATCGAATGGATGAAAAAATCCGAGCAATACTTGCTGTAGCTAAACCAAATTCATTGAGTTTTTGTATGTACTTCCGAATGTGCATTTGGGAAATTTCAGAAACATTTTTAACACTTTTTTCACCAAGAAATGCTAAATATTGTTTAAGATCGCGTTGATAAGCTTCCAATGTTTGGGGAGACACATTTCGTTCAACCCGTAGCATCGTCAGGTAGTCATAAAAATGCGTTTCCATTTTAGCTTAAAAAATCATCTTCGATGAGTCCACAAATAATTTGGCCCGTCATAATATGACCTTCCTGAATTCGTTGAGTATCTTCGCTGGGAACATTGATGGTAACATCGGCCATTCCCTTCATCATGCCGCCAAATTTTCCGGTGAATACGACAGTTTTAAGACCTTTGAATTTGGCTTGTTTAAGAGCTGCAATAATATTTTCTGAATTTCCACTTGTAGAAATACCAACCAAAACATCTCCTTCTTTTCCAAGTCCTTGGACTTGTCGAGAAAAAATGGATTCAAAATCAGTATCATTCGACCATGCTGTAATAAATGATGAATCAGTCGTCAAGGCGATAGATGGGATTGGTTTCCGTTCGTGGCTCGTCATGCCACCCATAAGTTCAGTTGCAAGATGTTGGGCATCGCCTGCACTTCCACCATTTCCGCACCATAAAATTTTCCCGCCATTTTGGATGGATTCTATCATGAGGATAGCTGCGGATTCAATATGGGAGATACAGGTGTCAACCATAGATTCTTTCATGGATGCACTATCTAAAATTTGTTGAATAATTTTTTCTTTCATTTCTTATTCTTTCCAATGAACAGCATCTGTTATTTCTGACATTAAATTTGAATTTTCTTCAATTACAGTTCCAGTAACAATAATAGATGCGCCGGCTTTTACTTTTTCCGATGCAATCTGTCCATTCCGAATTCCACCTCCCACAATGACAGGAATATCCAAATTATACGTTACTGCTTCTATTACAGATTCCGATACAGATTCTTTGGCGCCACTTCCTGCCTCAAGATATATTAATTTCATACCAAGATATTGACCCGCCAATGCGTGCGCCACTGCAATATCAGGACGATTCATAGGAATAGGCCGAGTTCCACTCATAAATTCTACTGTTGAACCCGCACCACCATCCATCAGCATATATCCTGTTGGGATAGTCTCAATTCCTAAATCTTTTACCATAGGCGCAGCAATAACCTGTTCGCCAATTAGATAATGTGGGTTTCGTCCAGAAATAACTGACATAAATAACATGGCATCATAATAAGAATTTAATTGCCCAACGCCGCCCGGAAAAAAAATAACAGGAATATCCGAAGCTTGTTTTATTTGCTTAACACGTTCGGTGCATTTCCCATCCATCATAAGACTACCCCCAACAAATAGAGCATCTACGCCAGATTGATTGGCAGAATCAACACAAGATTCTAAAGAATCTTCATTTTTTCTATCCGGATCAATGAGGACAACATAGGCAGCACCTTTTTTACCAATAACAGAATCTAAATGTAAAAAAACAGACATTTAGCTAACAAATTCCTCGTAAGACAAAAAGTTCATTAGTTCGTCTTTTTCTTCAGGATTAGATGGCGTTACTTTAATTAACCACCCTTCATCGAAAGGATCAGAATTAACTTTCTCTGGAGAATCATCCAATGCTTCGTTTACTTCAGTAATTGTCCCAGAAATAGGGGCAAACAATTCAGAAACAGTTTTTACTGCTTCAATTTCACCAAAAGCGTCACCCAAATTTATTTCGTCCCCAACATCCGGAAGTTCGATAAAAATCACATCACCCAATTGACTTTGCGCATAATCGGTGATACCAATCACAACAACATCGTCTTTATAATCTGCCCACTCATGTTCTTCTGTGTAGAGTAAATGGTCAGGTGTATTCATACTTTTTCTTCCTTATAAGCGTATTCTGCTTGGTTATATTCAAATGTTTCTAAAAAGCTCGTATCAAATACTCCAGATCTAAATTTTTCATCTTTCATGATGGCCATTTGATAGGGAATAGTTGTTTTGGGTCCAACAATAATTGTTTCTTCTAATGCACGTTGCATTCTAATAATGGCCCGTTCACGGTTTTTAGCATGAACAATAATTTTACCAATCATGGAATCGTATTGCGTTGGAATTTTATAACCGGCGTAAGCATGGCTATCCACACGAACACCTTTTCCGCCCGGCATATGGAAATTTGTAATTACCCCTGGAAATGGCATAAAATTATTGGCTGGATCTTCTGCATTAATCCGACATTCAATAGAATGCCCTCTCAGTTTAAAATTTTCTAAATATGTTGGGCATTTAAATCCAGCATGCATTTTTATCTGTTGCTTAATCAAGTCAATTCCCGTAACCATTTCTGTTACAGGATGCTCAACTTGAATTCGCGTATTCATTTCCATAAAGTAGAAATTTTTATTTTTGTCCATGAGAAATTCAAAGGTTCCTACGCCAACATAATTCACTGCTTTTGCACCTTTAATGGCTGCATCGCCTAGGGCTTTTCGTGTCTCTTCATCCACAAATGGAGAGGGCGATTCTTCAATTAATTTTTGGTGTCGTCTTTGGATTGAACATTCACGTTCACCAAGATGTATTGCATTCCCATGACTGTCACCAAGAATTTGGACTTCAATATGTCGAGGATTTTGAATGAATTTTTCAATATACATATCTCCATTACCAAACGATGTCAACGATTCTTGACTTGCAGATTTGAAGGAAGGAATCACATCTTCAGATTTTTTCACGAGACGCATTCCTTTTCCACCACCGCCTGCAGAAGCTTTTAACATGACGGGATAACCCATTTCGTCTGCCTTAATTTTTGCATCTTCTGGTCCATCCAAAATGCCCTCACCGCCGGGTACAACGGGAACTCCAGCTGCTTTCATGGTGATCTTTGCTTGTGCCTTATTTCCCATAGCATCAATGATATCGGGTGTTGGTCCCAGAAATACAAAATCATTTTCAGCACATATTTTGGAAAAATTCGCAGATTCAGACAAAAATCCATAACCGGGATGAATGGCATCGGCGCCCGTAATTTCACACGCTGCAATAATCCGCGGAATATTTAAATAACTTTCGCTGCTAGCTGGAGGTCCAATGCAAACTGCTTCATCGGCAAATTTTACATGAAGTGACAATTCATCAGCTGTGGAATAAACCGCAACCGTTTTTATATTTAATTCGTGGCATGCACGAATAACTCGAAGTGCAATTTCACCACGATTAGCAATCAGAACTTTTTTATACATAATCGACTAAGAAGGATCGATGACAAATAAAGTTTGATTGTACTCAACAGGATCACCATTTTCAACTTTAATGTCTGTAATCGTACCATCAATTTCGGCTTCAATCTCATTCATAATTTTCATGGCTTCAATAATACAAAGTGTTTGTCCTTTTTTCACTGAATCTCCAACCGTAATAAATGATGGCTCATCCGGAGTAGGTGATCCATAAAAAGTGCCGGGCATGGGAGAGAGCAGATCTTCTCCTTTTGGTGCTGTTGGCGCTGGCTCAGGTTCACTTACTGAAGCAACTGTACCAGTTTCTGCAGGTAATGGAGCAGCCAACGCTGCTGCAATAGGTGCTGAAACAACAGTACCACCTTTACTAACTCGATATTTGTGTCCCCAGAAATTCACCTCAATTTCGTTCACGCTTGAATTTTCAAGTATGTAAATAATTTCTTTTAATTTATCCTGCCACATAATCTCTCCTTGTGAAATTTTACTCTTTGGACCGTTCAACATAATCGCCAGTTCTAGTATCAATCTTGAGCCGGTCACCTTCATCAATAAATAACGGAACATTTAGTGTATAACCCGTTTCCACTGTTGCCGGTTTGGTAGCTCCCTGAGCTGTATTTCCTCTAAATCCTGGTTCAGTTTTCGTTACTTCTAAAACAATGTGAGATGGTAAACGAACATCCAAAACTTCTGTCCCATCAAATAAAAGATCAACACTCATTCCACCAATTAAAAAGTTTTTTCCTTTGCCAACAGATTCGGTGGGAATATTCAGTTGCTCAAAATTTTCATTATCCATGAACACAACCATTTCGCCATCTTCATATAAATATTGCATGGTTTTTGCTTCTACTCTAATGAACTCAAGTTTACGCCCAGCGTTAAATGTTTCATCAAATATTTTGCCCGATTGAATATCTTTCAATTTGGTACGAACAAATGCGCCACCTTTCCCAGGTTTTACATGTTGAAACTCAATCACTTTCATTCGTTTGTGTTTATGTAAAATGACGGCGCCATTTCGTATATCTGAAGTTGTAGCCATGAATGTCCTTATTTGATTAAAAATTCAAGCCTGAAATTTACGACGAGACTTTGCTTGTTCAAATGGAGGGAATTTTAAAAATTAACGACTAAGAATCCTTTACAGTTCCTAATACATAATCATAAAATTTAGTCTTCGCATTCTCCCAAAGTGAAATCAGTTATACCATTCCAATTAATTGCTGCGCATGCATTGACATAGGTAACATCGTCACACCCACATACAGGTGTATAATCCATTGTACACATAATTGACTCATCTATCAGAGATTCGTCGATACATCCTTCTGGTATTTCCACATTATTACATCCAACCATGGACAATACAAAAATGAATAAAAATTTTATATGATTTATTTTGTTTTCCTTAGATGTTTACTAATAGACTAGCCTAATTATACATAAAGTGCTTACAACTAAGAAATGAGTTTTATACCTGTGAAATAAAAGAAGAAATTTTCTCTTTATCCGCAGACATTTTCTCGGACGTTGGGATTTCACGGGCATATTTTACCTTATCAGCTTCCGATAGAAACTGAGCCCAATCAGAAAACAATCCATCTTCCAGAGGAAACAAGGATCGGAATTCATTGATTTCTTCGGTAGTCATTTCCAAAGCACGGACAAAATATTTTGTTTCAATATATTCTCGAGATATGTGAGATAAATCGGCATAATAATTTTTTGACAATCCTGATTCATTCAATTCGCCTAATCGTCTTTTTGCTCGGTCTTCCGGTGATTCCATTATCAAATAATCAACTTTTTGATATTGGATTTCACGTCTCTGTTTCCATATCCAAATTATGCTTCCGAGCATCGTGAGTAAGATGAGACTCAAAATAACAGTTTTAATCGGGAAAATGCCTTTAACCGGAATTGGACCTTTCATGGGACGAAATTTTGGATTCTCTGCAAGAACAAGAATAGACCTTACAAAAAAACGGATCGGTATTGTTGATAGTGAAAAATCGATTGTTCCGTCTACCTTTAAAATATGTACGTCAAAATCTGGTGTTACAAATAGGCCAGTGTCCCAAGCCATTATCTCAAATTGGATTCCCACCAATTTCCCATTTTCATGAATCAAGGATTCATTTCGAATTGATAAAGTATCACTTAAATCACCTAAATTAGGAAATTGAACAGATTCGTCTTTTTGCCCTTCAACTTTAACGGTCCAAAGAAAAACATCTCCAATGAAACCTTGGGTCGTATCTAAATTGGACACAATAGCAATACTTTGTCCAAAAGTGAATGATGAAAAAAGAAGACCAAAAATAAGACGCATTAATGTCTCTTTTCTCTTTTTTTAAAAAAGGACATAAGCGGTTCAACAAAATCTTGATTCGTCGCAACAGGAATAAGATCAAATCCAATTTTCCTTGTTTCTTTTTTGAATTTTTCATGCCTGTTTTGAATGTCTTTCCTCAATCTATTTCTAGCTGCTTTAGATGAAGTATCCACCCAAAATGATTCACCCGTTTCTGGATCTTCAACTTTCGCCAAACCCATATCGGGTATATCAGTTTCAGCAGGGTCATAAAGTTGAATTCCAATTAAATCATGTTTACGGTTAACCACTTTCAAGGAAGGCCAATAATTTTGATCTAAAAAATCAGAAATGATAAAAACAACGCTTTTTCTTTTCGACACTTTTAAAAGATAGTCCAGCGCATTTTTTAAGGATGTTCCAGACTGTTCTGGTTCCGTGTATAGTAATTCTCGTATAACTCGTAAAACGTGAGTTTTCCCTTTTTTCGGTACCACATATTTTTCAATTTTGTCCGAAAAAAGAATGAGCCCCACTTTATCATTATTCTTAATGGCTGAAAATCCAAGTACAGCTGCAATTTCAGCACCGATTTCTCGTTTCAATTGTTGACCTGAACCAAAGTCTCCAGAGGCGGAAATATCCACCAATAAATAAACAGTTAATTCCCGCTCTTCTTCAAAAACTTTAATAAACGGAGAACCGGTTCGGGCAGTAACATTCCAATCGATCAAGCGAATATCGTCACCGGGTTGATATTCCCGAACTTCAGAAAATGTCATTCCTCTTCCTTTAAAGATTGAATGGTATTCTCCACCAAAAAGATCATTCACGAGTCCGCGTGTTCGAATTTCGATTTGCTTCACCTTTTGCAGGATCTGACGGGGAATCATGGGTTCACCTTATAGGATAAGTAAAAATAAATATTGGCGTCAAGTTTATTAGGTCGATTTTTTTGTGAGTTATCGTTAAAAGTGCGATAATTAAAAATGAAATTCAATTAAAATTACCAAGTTTTGTTTTACATATTTAGGACGAAAGTTGTCAAAGAAATCGTTTGATGAATCAAGGAACTTCCACGACTTCAAACAATCGTTGGATCACATCTTCCGGAGTAAGTTCTTCAGCTTCCGCTTCATAGGTTAAAATAATTCTATGCCGTAAAACATCCGCGCCAATATATCGAATATCTTCAGGGGTAATGTATCCGCGATGCTCTGTAAAGGCTCTTGCTTTTGCGGCACGAATTAAATTGATCGTAGCTCTCGGCGATGCACCGTAATCGATAATTCCTTCTAAATCCTTCAAACCATATTTTTCAGGATTCCGTGTTGCAAAAATTAGATTCAACACATAATCTTCAACTTTTTCATCCACATAAATATCATGAATGACTGCTTGCGCTTCCAAAATAGCATCGGATTCAACAATCGGTTTTAAACTATCAACATTAATAGGTTTTGTATTTTGCCGAAGAACTAACCTTTCTGAATCTCGATCAGGATAATCTACAATTAACTTAAACATAAATCTATCGACTTGGGCTTCCGGTAAAGGATATGTTCCTTCTTGTTCAATCGGATTTTGTGTTGCCATTACAAGAAAAGGAGCATCCAATAAAAAGGTATTTTCACCAATGGTTACTTGACGTTCTTGCATGGCTTCTAATAAAGCACTTTGCACTTTGGCAGGAGAACGGTTAATCTCATCGGCTAATATGATGTTGGAAAATATGGGGCCTTTTCGAGTGTCGAATTCGCCTGTTTTCTGATTATAAATCAAAGTTCCCAACAAATCCGCAGGTAACATATCTGGTGTAAATTGAATCCGTTGAAAATTGGTATTAATCAATTTAGAAAGGGTGTTTACCATTAATGTTTTTGCCAAACCAGGCACACCTTCCAAAAGGATATGACCGTTGGCTAGCATGGAAACTATAATTTTATTAACCAATTCATCTTGACCAATAATAACTCGCCCCATCCCCTTTTTCAACTCATCTACAAATTCAGAGGTCTTGGAGATTCGTTCATTAATCTCTTTTAAACTAAAATCGCTCATGGGCTACTTTATGAAGAAGTGATATGCTTCAAGGCAGGGATATCTTCAATCCCTTTCCCTAAAAATTCAATCTCAAATTTGACAGAAGGAGATAACTCATGAGTCGGAAATCTATTTAAAAAATCTCTGTATTCAATTTCTGCACTTTTTGGATCATTCACCACATTGGCATAAATATAACCAATCATAAAAAGAGCATGTGCTTCTTGAGATGACCCAGCATAATTCTCAATTACTTTTCGATATTCCTGAATTGCAGTAGGAAAATCTCGAAATTCATTCATATAAAGATCACCCAACATATATTGACTTTTTGGTGTGAGTTCGTGTTGAGAATATTTTTCAATCATATACATCAAATGTTCCACAGCTTCCTTTACCATTTTTCGTTTCCGAAGAGATTCTGCTTTATTCAGAATATATTCTGGAAATTGATCAATCTCTTTTTGAGCTTGAGTTCCTTGAATGGAGCGACCATAATGACTTACAGTATTTTGTAAGGATGTATATCCTTTGGTTAAATCATTTTTCCAATTCAGATGGATAGAAGCCAATTTATATTGAGCCTTTGACGCCAAACTGTCTTCTGGATATTTTGTTAAAAGAGTTTCCAAATCCTTTATGGCTTGGTCTGTCTTCTCATTTTTTAAATTTTCACTGGATAATTCTATAAGTTCATCTGCTGATTTTGAACAAGCTGTGATTAAGAACAATCCTAATAGTGAGAGTAATAGTTTAGTTTTCATTGTCATCCTGTAGTTTAAAAGCCGCGGAAATTAATGCCAGTTTAGGGGCATAAAAAGAGTTTGGTAATGATAAAATGCCTGAACTGATTTTCAGTTCCAATAAATTAAAATAAATTTTGAACACCCAATTGTATTTGGGGGCTTTCCGGTTGGTACATTGGAAATGCAAAATCTAATCGTGCACGCCCGATAGGTGTTTGCACAGTTAATCCGAAACCGCTATCCCATTTAATCAATTCATGAGATATATTTCTTGTATGATCCGTTAAGAGACCACCGTCGGTGAATAAGGTTAAACCTACCGATTTATAAACAGGAAAACGATATTCGATATTTGTCATAAACCTTATAATTTTTCCAACAGGGTTTCCATTGGATTCAATAAAACGAAGGACTTCCCATCCACGCATCGATGTACTCCCACCTAAATAAAATTTTTCATAACTATAATCATTAAATTCATTATTCCACCCCCAAAGCCGACCAGCTTTTAATCGAACAGCGAAAACAGATTTTTTTCCAATAGGTGTATAAGATTGGAAAGTGAAATCTGATTTAAGATAGTCTCTTTCACCACCTAAAACATACCCTGCCGATTTGAAAATTGCAGAAAATAAATACCCTCTCCGAGTAAAAAGCGGATCATCTTTTTTATCAATATGAATTTTTATGGCGAATGACCGTTGCTCAATATTTTCATTCGATACAGATCGATCACTGAAAGATTCCCAAACAGATTTTGTCTCAAAATAAGATCGCTTATCAAACCGTATATGTTGAGATAAGTTAATCCCAATTCTTTCAATCGTTTCAATTTGATCTTTATATTCGATAAATGTCTCATAAAATGCTGTGAGTTTTGTCGGGAACCGTATGCCTAAAAACCAATTACTGGTAAAACTCACATCATATCGAAGCCGTGGAACAACAAACTCTTCTTCAACTGGAACCGCTGCCAGTAATTTTGTTGAAAATTGGGTTGGTGAATTAAAAAATGTTCTATTTCGCCACTCAATAGTTCCACTAATTGCGGACAGAGGTTCCGCACCTTCTGCAAACCTAATTGGATCATATCCTCCCGCAGATAACCACTCGCGCTGTTTATATCGTCGAAATTCAATGACCATATTCACAAGTGAATCTGAATCAATTACTTTTACAGGAATCATATTTGCCATGGAGAAAACACCCATTTCTCTAAGATGACGGGAAGTCTTATCCATTATTTTTTTTGAATAAATATCGCCAGTTTTAAAGGTTATCTCTCGCCAAACCATGGAACTATCAATGCTTCCTAATTTTTCCAAATATGTATTTTTGATCCGGACATCTTTCCCTTCAGTAATAACAATTTTAACTCGAACCGAATCAGAAATTTCATCCAAGACCTTGATCGTGAAAAATAATTTCCCCACTTCATGATAAGCATTTTCTACTGCAAACAAATTGTCATTTATAAAAACGGGGTTGTAGGGTTTATGCTTAGTAAGGCCTAATAATTTTATAATTTTTTTATCGGATATTGATGTGTTTCCAGATAACGATATATGAGAAATAAAAAACTGTTTCCCCTCTTCAATCTTATAAACAATATCTGCTAAATTATTGTCAAACGTAAAAGACTCTTCCACTTTTACATCCAGAAATCCCTTCGAATGGTAATAGCTTTTTAAGGTTAAAGCATCCAATTTTAATAATCTTGAATCGAAATCCGGCCGACGAAAAAACCAATTGGGTGGTCGTTGACGAATGATATAAAGTACCTCATTCATAGATACAGACTCATTCCCTGTCATTGTAACAGTTCGGATTGAGATTTTATCCGTTTGGGGACATACAACCCCCATCCATGCTAATAAGCAAATTAGAAAATGGAATATTAGTTTCACTATTTATTTAATAGGCGTAACGATAACGATATTTAAGGTTCAAATTTCCATCATCATCTATATTACCTACCACAGAAAAATGTCTGTTTAATTTATATTCAACGCCGATCTGTGATTGGTTCGGATTCGCTAAAGAGAATGACCTTTTATAGGATAAATTTAAGAAAGTTTTGTCACCAATTTGTCTTTTTGCAGTAACTTCGAAATCTTCGTTTGTCCCTTGCAATAAACCGGCAGCACCGGAGATTGCAATGTCATCAACAATACTCATTTTCCCAAATTCAGAATCTTTCAAATTCTTTTCTAATTGATTCTCTAAAAGTGAACCGAGAATGGATACAGTTTGATTTCCAAATCCAGTGGTTGTTATTTCCTGATCTTCAAACCGTTTTCCCCACGTGAGTAATTCTAATATATCGCTTTCAGAAAATCCACTGAAAGACTCTAAGCCAATATCTAAATCATCAATTCCCCCAGTGATTCTTAGGGCAATCCGCTCGTCATCTATCATGGTAAATGCGTTTAAATCCATGATTGGGTTGAAACCTTTATTATCAAAACTCACATATCCCTGAAGGCCTTCGAAGTTGTCTTTGTAAGAAAATACGTTTCCATCTTCAACAAAAATTTCACCACCAAAATCCATTTCGCCATGACCAATTTGGGATAAACTTAATTCTCCTGTTACATGAGCATCAATTTGAGAATTCTGAAATAAAGCAGACCCTCGAATTGGGATGGAAATTTGGTAAGACATTATCGTTCTAACATCATCAGAAAGGGCTATCCCCATCTCTTCACTTGTAAATTCGTAAAATATATTTGCATCCAAAACCTCAACTGTTCCAGCAATTAAAACGGTATCTCGACCTGTAATGGTCACATCCAAATTACTTTGTCCCGCAATGTCCAAATATAGGGCTTTAAAGGATGTTTCTTTTCCTGTAGCATGGATGCTATATCTCGGTTTGAAAAACTGTGTAAAATCCATGAGTCCCGTAATCGTGGTATTTTGAGTATTCGTGGATTGATATTTTCCATTTGGATGATATAATTGCGCACTCATTTTCTGTATCACTAATTGGTTATGATTCATAAAAGCCGTTCCTTCAACCAACTTAACAGGATCACTAATAAGTAAGGTGTAAACCATACCATCCTTGATTGCAATTTTTCCACTTCGTTGAATCGACTCACTCGGACCTGTTAAGGACAAAGAAATATTAAAATCTCCACGAACTGAATCAAGATCAACAATATAAGGGGATAAAAATGGTAGTGAACTAATTTGTGCGTTTGTATGAAAATCTAAGGAATCACCGTAATAAAACTGTCCCTTATTAACAGAACTTATGTTTAAATCAATTGGAATTGACCCATACGCGGATATTTCACCATCGTGACGAATTGCCTTTGCTGATTCAAGAAAAAGTCGGCGACCATCATATTTACCCTTCCCTACCACATGACCCAAATTAATTAAATCAAATACAGCATCTTGAATATCCATATTATAGCTAAACTGAGTATTATCAGGGAATCCATTTAAATCAAGAGCGCCAGTGACTTCACCGCCCAACGTAAAAAAGTCGGGAATAAATTTGTGAACAAACCCCAAAGATAAATTGGAAAATGTAGACCTTAAAGAGATTGGAGTTCTTCCGATGTGTTTTTTTCCTAAAGGAATAACTCCATTTGCTTGAATTCCCATATGCTCACCTCGTGTCATAGAAATATCATCCATATGTAGCAAGCCTCGTTTATATAAAAATGATAAAGTCATTTCATCAAATGGTTCATCCATATAGGTCCCATTTTTCAATGATAAGTCAGCATCTAAATCCACAGCATCACTTATCCATTGCATCCAAATTTCACCAAATACTATTCCGGACATTTGGAAACGCGGATCATCCAAGAATTGAGTCAAAATTTCTGCGTTGAAATTTGACATTTTAAAATGACCTTCTGGTTGATTTCCACCTGTCACAACACCCTCTAACCTGCCATCATTGATATGGAATTCGAAAGGATTAACAAAAAATGTTGAATCTTTAATAGAAAATGAAAGTGGTTTTGCATTTACTAAATAATGATTCTGATAAGCAATTTGCAAACGATCGATTAAATATTTATTTATGCCATCAAATTTTCCAGATGCTTGAAGAAAGTCTTTTCCTGACTTAAAATGGCAATTCTCAATTGTGACTTGATTATTTTGGATGGTAGCATAAACCGTTCCACTTTCAAATGATTTTTCTCGCCAAGTTCCTTTACCCGCTTTTATATCTATATAGCCCGTCGTTAGCGTATCTTTCACCGTAACTTGAGATTTGAATTCAAGGGAATTCAATAAAAAATTATCCACTTTTATTTTTTGACAAATCAGTTCAGCGCTGGCAGAAGGTGCATTAATATTCCCTTGAACTTTTAAACGGCCAGTAGCTCGGCCAGAAACAAAATCTCCTGGAAGGAATTGATTGATCAATTCAATATCCGCTTGTTCCAAATCCGCAAGAATATTAATCGTTTTATTTTTGAAATTCCCTTCACCGTCGATGGTTAAATAACTATCTCCAATCATTACCGTGACTGGATCTATCGTAGACAAAAGACTATCTTGATAGGTCATTTGCCCTTGAACAGATATTTCACCTTCCTTAAATAGTTTCGATTCAATTACTTCAAGTGTGAGATCAATTTGATCGAAGGAACCTTTTTGAGTTAAACTTCCATCGATGATGGCCAATCCGGATAAATTTGTTGGTTCTTGTTTAGTCATCCAACGACTTAAATCCAAATTTGTAAGATTCATATAACTGTTTATTCGCGTTTTATCTTCCCAGATTCCGCTCATATTTAATTGCGATTTTTCACCGACTAATTCAAGTTTTTCTAAAATCCACGCTGTTTTTTCTCGACCTATTTTGAATTTTCCTGTCATGTCTAAGCCCAAATCATTTTCAAGACCCAGTTCCCCAGAAAAATAGTGGAAATCAGATTCAAAATTAAAAGTACCTTCAAATGATGATAATTTAGTTTGAAGAGGAAGTTGGCTAAATAATTCTGGATTTATTTCGATTCCACTCACACGAACATTCCCCGTTAAAAGCGGTTTTTGATCGTCATAAGTCAATTCACCATTTAAAGGCAAATCACCAATCAGCCCTTTGACTTGATTTAGGTAAAAAGATGATCCATCATAACCAACGGCAATGCTTTGTAAATCAATGACATATTTGGGGCTATTGACAAGGGTAACCTTTAATAAATCACAATTCAGTGTTGGATGCATTCCACCTTTAAACTCACCTCCAACTTTCATATCGATAGCATAGGATTGATCGTTCAATTTGGAATTAATTCGTCCTGAAACAAAAAATGATTTTATATGAAAGGGTAAATTGATTGATTTAGTTTTATCAAAATCATTTCCAGATTTTATCCAATTTTGATTTAATTCGGTTGCCATATTTTCTAGGGTTAAAAGATCAAAAGTTATGTCCCCAAATAGTGTAGCTAAATGTGCGAAATTAATAGATGAATTTTCTATGGACACGTGCGGTCCATTCTCTTGATTCAAAATGACATTTTCAAGATGCATAGTCCCAAATAAATATCCGGATGATTTTCCAACTTGTATGGACCACCCCGAAGTCACAATCTTTTCATTGATCTTTTTTTGGATGAAATCTCCCCAAACAGAAGCTCGAAGAATAATCATCAAAAAGAGAATCAATACAGCACTTGTGCCGAGTATATATTTTTTTCGCTTTTGCATCATAGAAAGGTTACTATGTAACCTTTAAATTAGGAAGGGAGTTCCATATAAAAAAAAAGCCCTTTTACATTAAGCAAAAGGGCTTTAATTCGAATCAATCTAAATGAAAGATTAATCGACAACTTCGAAGTCTGCATCTTCGATTTCGCCTTCTTTCATTTTCTTTTCAGTGGGTTCACCTTCTGGAGCAGCACTTGGTGCGCCTTCTTCTTGCTTGGCGGACTCATACATTTTGGCCGCTACAGTGCTCCATAAAGCATTTAGTTCTTCCATTGCAGGTTTGATATCGTCAACATTGCCACTGTCTTTTGCTTTTTTCAAAGCTTCAACTTTTTCAGTGAGACTCTCTTTTTCAGCATCATCTAATTTATCACCATTCTCTTTTACATTTTTTTCTGTTTCATAAATCAAATGTTCAGCTTGGTTGACTAAATCAATTTTTTCCCTTTGCTTTTTATCTTCACCTTCATGCTTTTTAGCATCATTCACCATTTTATCAATTTCAGTTTCTGACAATCCACTGGAAGCTTCGATACGGATACTTTGTTCTTTTCCAGTTGCTTTATCTTTCGCATTCACATTCAAAATTCCATTTGCATCAATGTCGAAGGTTACTTCAATTTGTGGAATTCCACGAGGAGAAGGCGGAATATCCGCTAAATGAAAACGGCCAATAGTTTTATTATCTAAAGCCATTTCCCGTTCACCCTGTAATACATGAATTTCAACGGTGGTTTGATTATCAGCTGCCGTACTAAAGACTTGTGATTTCTTGGTGGGAATAGTTGTATTTCTATCTATAAGACGAGTAGAAACGCTACCGAGAGTTTCGATACCCAATGAAAGCGGTGTAACATCTAATAACAAAATATCATCAACATCACCGGAAAGTACACCCCCTTGAATGGCTGCACCTAAAGCTACAACTTCATCAGGATTTACACTTTTGTTTGGCTCTTTGCCAAAAATTTCTATTACTTTTTCTTGAATTTTAGGAATCCGAGTCGATCCACCCACAAGAATGACTTCATCAATTTCGCTTGTAGAAAGGCCCGCATCTTTGATGGCTTGAATACAAGGTTGAACTGTCCGTTCAATCAAGTCGCTAACTAAATCTTCAAATTTGGCTTGTGTAAGTGAAAGATTTAAATGTTTAGGTCCAGAAGCATCAGCCGTAACAAATGGCAAATTGATATCTGTTTTCTTCGATGAAGAAAGTTCTTTTTTGGCTGTTTCTGCAGCTTCTTTCAATCGTTGAAGCGCCATAGGATCTTTCCGAAGATCAATTCCGTCAGACTTATTAAACTCATCCGCAATCCAATCAATCACTTTTTGGTCAAAATCATCACCCCCTAAATGCCCATCACCATTTGATGATTTTACTTCAAAAACGCCATCGCCTAATTCTAGGATAGAAACATCAAACGTTCCACCCCCTAAATCGAAAACGGCAATTTTTTCATCTTTCTTTTTATCCAAGCCATAGGCTAAGGATGCAGCGGTGGGTTCGTTAATAATTCTACGAACATTTAATCCGGCGATTTTACCCGCATCTTTAGTAGCTTGACGTTGAGAGTCATTAAAATAGGCTGGAACTGTAATCACAGCATCTGTTACCGTGGTACCTAGGTATTCTTCTGCTTGTTGTTTTAATTTTTGAAGAATCATGGCAGAAATTTCAGGTGGAGTATATTCCTTTCCACCTGTATTCACCACACAAGCCCCTTTTGAATTCTTTTCAACTGCGTAGGGGACTTCTTTCAGTTCAACTCCCACTTCATTAAACATACGTCCCATAAACCGCTTAATTGAAAAAATAGTATTTTCAGGATTAGTAACCGCTTGACGTTTGGCAGCTTGGCCGACTAGACGTTCACCATCTTTTGTAAATCCTACGATTGACGGTGTTGTTCTCCCACCTTCATCATTCGTAATAATTGTGGGTTCACCACCCTCTAAAACAGCAACACATGAATTTGTAGTTCCAAGGTCAATTCCGATAATCTTGCCCATTGTATCTCCTTTTGGTCAAAAAATAAATTAAATAAAAATCTGGTTTATTGACGCAAGGAACGTACCACCCATAGGGGTAATGCAATATGGCAGAATCGTTATATTTGTCCACCTATCTGGCGGACTAGATCCTACTTAGACGGTAATTTCAGTGTTTTAGGCTTTGATTTAGGACTTTTTTTAAAATCGAAATGCATTTTATTTTTTACGGCTTTTACTGTAATAGTCATCCCTTTCATAAAAACCTGTTTGAGTAACATTTCAGAAATTGGATCTTCAAGAGATTTTTGTATTTCTCGTCGTAGCATTCGAACACCATATTGTGGATCATATCCATTTTTTGCCAATAGCTTTTTTGCTGTTTTTGACAATTTTAACTTTAATCCAAGTTTGGCTAAATTTTGGAAAAGATCGGACAATTGTAAATCAATAATATCATAAACATTTTCTTTGGTGAGAGAATGAAAAACAACCGATTCATCAATTCGATTTAGGAGTTCCGGTGAAAAGATTGATTGAACATTTTCCAAAACTCTATCTTTCATTTTGTTATAATTTTCATCTGCTTTTTCGCCACCGAAGCCATATCCACTATTTTTTAAATCCTTCGTTCCCATATTTGACGTCATTATTATTATTGAATTTCTGAAATCAACTTTCCGCCCAAGCCCATCTGTTAATACACCTTCATCAAACACTTGAAGTAATACATTGTATAAATCTTGATGCGCTTTTTCAATTTCATCCAACAAAACAACAGAGTATGGATTTCGTCTTACTTTTTCTGTTAGTTCTCCACCCTCTTCATATCCAACATATCCAGGCGGCGCACCAATGAGTCTGGAAATTGCAAAGCGCTCCGCGAATTCTGACATATCAATTTTGACCAAAGCTTGGTTATGAGGAAATAAATATTTTGCCAAAGATTTTGCTAATTCTGTTTTTCCTACGCCAGTTGGACCTAAAAATAAAAATACACCAATCGGTCTATTTGGGTTTTTCAACCCTGTTCTAGCTCGTCGAATTGCGTGCGTTAAACTACCAATTGCATCTTCTTGACCAATAATATAATTACTCAGTTCATGATTCAAATTTAACAATCGCTGACTTTCAGATTCTGCCACCTTCGATAAAGGAATCCCAGTCATCAATGAAACGATATCCGCGATATGTTCAGAATTAATTTCTACAGATATATTATCTTCTTCTGCCTGCCATTCTTTTTGAGCATGAACTAATTGATTATATAATTTACGTTCCTGATCCCTAAGAACAGCCGCATCTTCGAAAAGTTGAATTGAGACTTTTGCTTCCTTCTTTTCTCTTAACTTTTGTAAATCATCTTCAATTTTTAATATGCTGTTTGGCACTTTTAGATTATACATATGAGCTCGAGCACCTGCTTCATCCAAAATATCAATTGCTTTATCTGGTAGGAATTTATCAGAAATATATCGATCTGACAGTTGAACGCATGCTTCAATTGCATTATCTGTATATTGAACCTTATGATGGTCTTGGTATCGCTCCTTCAATCCATGTAAAATATCAATAGATTCGTCAATTGTGGGCGGATTGATTGCAATCTTTTGGAAGCGTCGATCTAAGGCACCATCTTTTTCAATATATTTTCTATATTCATCCAAAGTGGTGGCGCCAATACAATGAATATCTCCACGCGCCAATGAGGGTTTAAACATATTGGATGCATCTAAAGATCCTGAAGCGCCACCCGCACCGACAAGCGTATGGATTTCATCAATGAAAATGATAACATTTTCACTCATTTCTAATTCCATCATTACACTTTTGAGTCGTTCTTCAAATTGACCTCTATATTTTGTTCCAGCCACAATCGCAGCAAGATCTAAAGATAAAATTCGTTGGTTTTGTAAAATACGCGGGACTGTTTTACGGATAATCATTTGGGCCAGACCTTCGATAATAGCAGTCTTCCCCACACCGGGTTCACCAATTAAAACTGGGTTATTTTTCTTGCGCCTTGTTAATATTTGGGCCACACGTTCAATTTCGCCTTCTCGTCCAATAACAGGGTCGAGTTTCCCTTTTCTCGCTAATTCTGTCATATCTCGAGAGAAATGATCCAAAGTCGGTGTTTTACTCTTTGAAGAGTGTTCTGACGACATAGGCGCTTCAATTTTATGTTTTTCTTCAGTCGTTTGAATCAAATCTCCAACCGTTTCATAATCTAAAGAAAATGAAATCAAAATTTCAATCGCAATTCCTTCAGTTTCGCGAAGCATCGCTAACAATAAATGTTCATCATTCGCCATGGTTTCTCCACGAGATGATGCTTCACTAAACGCATTTCTGAGAATTCGTTCGGCTCGTCTCGTTAAAGGCAAATGCCCTAAGGTCATGGTGCCACCAGACGTTTTAATCATATCTTCAATCATGGCCACCATTTCAATAGGATCAATATCATAGACATCCAGAACTTTTTTTCCCAATCCACCTTCTACTTTCAAAAGGCCCAATAATAAATGTTCGGACCCAACATAACTGTGCCCAAGGCGAATCGCTTCTTCCTTTGATAGTTTAATTATTTGTTGAACGCGTTTTGAGAAATTTTCTTTCATAATTAATTACACTTTTTCGGTTAAAGATCCATTTTCAAGAGAGAATTGTCGATGCCCAATTGATGCCACATCTGGATTGTGCGTTGTAAGCACAATTGCCTGATGAAAATCTTTATTGATTTCACCTAAAAGGTCAATGAGTTTATTTGCATTTTTTTCATCCAAATTTCCTGTTGGTTCATCCGCTAATACTATTTTGGGACGATTCATTAATGATCGAATTACAGCTACACGAGACCGTTCGCCTCCAGAAAGTTGATTCGGGAAATGATCCATTCTATCCAAAAGTCCCACTTGTTCAAATAATATTTTGGCTCTGTTTTCCATTCCTTTTTCTTGATTTATCCAAGTTGGCATAAGTGCATTCTCAAGTGCTGAAAATTCTGGCAATAAATGATGAAATTGAAAAACAAAACCGATATCCCGATTTCTGAGTAAAGACAACTCATCTTCTTTTAAAGAATGAACGGATTTACCACCTATGGTTATCGTTCCCGAATCGGGTTGATCTAAAGTCCCCAAAATATTTAACGCCGTGGATTTTCCAGAGCCAGATTGCCCCATGATTGTAATGATTTCGCCTTCTACCACATCTAATGAGAAATCTTTGAGAACAGATAAGTTATTTTTCCCGTTGGAAAATGTTTTATAAACCGATTTTGCTTGAAGAATCATTTTGCCCATTGAAGTGCATCCTTAATTTGAGTGTGGGCCAATTTCCATCCTGAAATAATTGATCCCGTTAAAATAAAAAGGAATGAGATGGAAATGACAATGAATAAATCTTTTGGAAAAAGTACCATGGGAAGCGCATCTATAAAATAAATATCTGAAGGAATGGGAATCATCCCAAACTGACTTTGGAACCCAACAAGACCGACTCCAAAAAGGAATCCGTAAAAAACACCTTTCCCCGCTCGTTTTAATCCCAATCGAATCATGATTTTCTGGATGGACATGGTGGAAGCTCCCATAGATTTCAAAATACCGACTTCCTTCATTTTCTGGATTGAGATGAGAGAAAGTGTCGCAGCCAAATTGAAAGCTGCCACCAAAAAAATAAGACTTAATATTACAATGGTTCCAATCCGTTCCATTTTCATGGCATTGACCAAGGAGCGATTCATATCATCCCAAGATTGGATGGAAATAGAATTCCCGAATTTTTTATATAAATCTGATCGAATTTGAGTTAGATCTGATTCTGGAGTCAACCGAAGATCAATTCCATCCATGCCGGATTTACGTTTGAAAAGTTTTCTCCCATCAGCGAGAGACATAAAAACAAATCGATCATCGTAATCTAAAATTCTTGTAGAAAAAATGCCACTTATTGTCATTCTCATTTTTGGGGGTAACCCAAATCCAAAGGATTGGTCAATGGGGCTATAAACCATGATTTCACCCCCAACATCTTTTCCCAAACGATAGGCTATGTCTTGCCCAATTGCAACTTCACCTTTTTTAGGCGATTCACCTCGAAGCGGCAAATAATAAAAAGAATTCATTTTATCCATATCCACAGCTTTCAAAGAAACAACTCTTTGGGCCTTCCCATCTTCTATAACGCCTCGGCGTTCCATGAAGGGCATGGTGGATTCAATTCCATTTATGCCAGAGATTGAAATATTTCCCATATCACCGGTAAGCCGCAGATCACCTTCAAATCCTTTTAATTTATCATGAACCAAAGATTCAAATCCATTCATAACAGACAAAGATACAATCATGGCAAAACAGCCCACTCCCATGCCAATCATAGAAAATAATCCTGAAAACCATCCTTGCCGTTTTGATGATTCAGAAAATCGATTTGAGACTTTTTTCTCCCAATTCATTCGTATCTCAATACTTCAGCAGGTTTCATTTTTGACACCGATTTTGTGGGCCACCAAGATGCTATCATACAACAAAGAAAAGTAATCATTAAAATGGTTCCAAATACAGGAAAATCAAAAGAAAATGGAATTTGATCCATAAAATAGATTTCAGATGGAATGGTTAGAATTTCGAATTTCAATTGTAAATATATTATTCCAATAGACACTAATCCACCAATCATTCCGCCCATTAATCCAATGAATCCACCTTGAATCATAAATATTTTCTTTAGGGCATGTCTTGGCGTCCCCTGTGCTAACAAAATCCCAATTTGACCTGATTTTTCCAAAATGATCATGGCAATTGCAGCCATAATATTTACAATGCCTACGAGAGCAATGAGCCCAAACATGATATAAGCTGGCCAACGCTGAAGGGCAATCCATTCAAATAACATGGCGTGGCGATTCCGCCATGATTCAAAAAAGTATGGATACGAAATTTGAGCTTGAATCATTGCCACATCTCCGTTCACAATAAATCCTGACACTTTACGTGTTTCAAATCCAAATAGCTTACGCGCATCTGTCAAATGAATATAGGCTAGCGTTTTATCATATTCTTGGAGTCCTGAGTGAAAAATTTCTTTTATAACAAACGGTTTTATTTTTCTGGAAAATGTTAAGGAATGTCCCGAAGAAAAAACCTGGAGAAAAACTTTATCTCCACTTTGGATTTTTAATTCTTGAGCTAATCCATGCCCTAATACAATTTCACCGGGATTTACTTTATTGTGATTTTCTGAAATGGCTTTAGGAAGGTTTTCAATTCCTTCCACCAAAACACCATCTGCGTTAGCGCCAGCACGAACCATACAAACTCCACGGATGAAAGGGGAAAATGATTGGGGATGAGATTGGATGAGAGAATCCAATTTTGGATTCATTCTATCAATTTGATTCCCGAGAATATGCTTAACTCTTCCCTGCCCTTCAAAAGATGATAATTTTTCAGAAATCACCTGCTGAAAACCATGAATGATACTTGCTGTGAGCATCAAGGCAGTAATGCCAATGGAAAGTCCACCAATGGCTAACCAACTAGCAGTGGATGAAAAACTACCTTTATTGGGCGAAAATAAGTATCGAAGAGCTAGCCGTAAAGGGAATGAGAATCTATTTCCCATTAAACTTTATCCTTGAGCCCATTTCAGATTAACTTCAAAACCATCTGATTGTAAAAGAAAGTTCAATGATGTTAGTGCAACGGGTTTATTAGTGATAAAGTTTTTCAACAATTGTTGGTCGGTCTTCAAGAATTTTTCTTTATGATTTTCTATCAGGAATTTTCAGGTCTCATAGCAGGGAACAAAATCACATCTTTAATCCAGCGATTCCCGGTAAGTAACATAGTCAAGCGATCAATTCCGATACCCACACCACCGGTTGGCGGCATTCCGCATTCCATAGCTTGAATAAATTGTTCATCCACCGGTTGGGCTTCTTCATCGCCTTTTTCTTTTAGAGCTGCTTGGGCTTCCAATCGTTCTCTTTGATCCACAGGATCATTCAACTCAGAAAATGAATTGGCAAATTCAGATCCGCCAATAAAAAGCTCAAATCGTTCAACCAAATTGGGATCTCCATTCCGATGTGCTTTTGCTAATGGCGAAATCGCCTTGGGATAATCCGTAATAAATGTGGGTTGAATTAAGTTCGGCTCCACCAGTTTACTCATGAGTTCATCCAGCATTTGTCCATAATTCAAGGAATTATCTACAGCAATTTTATTTTCCTTACAAACTATAGAAATTTCTTTGTCCGTCATATTTCCTAGATCGTGGCCAGTTGCTTCTTTTAATAATTCTAATATGGGTTTCCGGATGAATGGTTTTGACAAATCAATATCCATACCGCCCCAATCCACTTGAAGCGCCCCGACCATTTCCGCTGCTTCCCTGAACATTTTTTCGACTAAATCCATGCAATCTTCATAATCGGCATAAGCCCAGTAAAATTCAAGCATGGTAAATTCTGGGTTATGGCTGCGATCCATGCCCTCATTTCGGAAATCTTTGGAGAGTTCATAAACACGATCAATTCCACCTATAATGAGTCGTTTCAAGTATAATTCATCTGCGATTCGAAGATATAAAGTTTGGTCCAATGTATTATGATGTGTGGTAAATGGACGTGCATTAGCACCGCCATATAAGGGTTGAAGCACGGGCGTTTCTACTTCCAAGAATCCAAGATTATCTAAGAAATTTCGGATTGTTTTAATGATGGCTGCTCGTTTGATAAAAGTTTCTTTCACTTCAGGATTTAATATCAAATCTAAATGACGATTCCGATATCGTTGTTCTTTATCTGTAAATGCATCAAAAGTTTCCCCATCTTTTTCTTTTACAACGGGTAAGGGACGAATGCTTTTTGCCAATACAGTTATAGCATCAGCATGAACTGAAATTTCACCAGTTTTGGTGGTAAAAACGTATCCTTCAACGCCAATATAATCACCAATATCCAATAGTTTAAAATGAGAATAGGATTTTTCGCCTACATCGTCTCGTTTAATGAAAAACTGGATTCGACCCTCTGAATCCATTATTTGAGCAAAAGATGCTTTTCCCATTTTCCGGATCGCCATAACTCGTCCGGCAACTTTGACTGTTTTCCCCTCTAATTCATCATAATCTGTTTTTATGGACTCACTTTTATGGGTGGGCTCATATTTGGTTGGATACGGGTTAACGCCATCATCTTTCAGTTTTTTTAATTTTTCAAGTCTAAAGTCAATAATCTGCTGTAAACTTTTATGTTCGTCTGACATTCTTTTTTCCTATATGGCTTCTTTTTTAGTGCCTATTGTGCTTAATAAATATGCTTTAATAAATGAATTCAAATCACCATCCATTACTGCTTGGGTATTTCCATTTTCTTCTTTGGTTCGGTGATCTTTCACCATTTGATACGGATGAAAAACATAGGATCGAATTTGGCTTCCAAATCCAATTTCCATCTTTTGATCTTCTAAGTCTTTATTCTTATCTTTTTCTTTTTCTAACTCAACTTTATAGAGTCGAGCTTTCAGGATTTTCATGGCATGATTTTTATTCTTGTGCTGAGATCGCTCATTTTGGCACTGAGTAACAATTCCAGATGGCAAATGAGTAATTCGAACTGCAGAATCTGTTTTATTTACATGTTGCCCACCTGCACCACTTGCACGATATGTATCGATACGCAAATCAGTTGGATTTATATCAATTTCAATATTTTCTTCCACTGCTGGATAAACAAAAACAGATGCAAAGGATGTATGGCGTCTGCTGGCAGAATCAAAAGGTGAAATCCGCACCATCCGATGGACACCCGCTTCCGCTTTTGCCATGCCAAAGGCGTAATCGCCTTTTAATTCAAAGGTTACATCTTTGATTCCAGCTTCATCCCCTTGCTGTACATCCATTACTTCAATCTTATAATCTTCTTTCTCGGCCCAACGCGTGTACATACGATACAGCATTTGTGCCCAGTCTTGGCTTTCTGTACCGCCAGCTCCAGGATGGATTGCAATAATCGCACCTTGAATATCTTCTGGTTTTCCAAGGATGAGTTTCATTTCAACATCATCAATTATTTTGTGATATTGTTTTAATTCTTTTTGTACTTCACCCAAACCTGCTTCACCCTCATCTGCAAATTCGAATAAGACTTCCATGTCATCATGGCGTCGTGTTAAATCTGACCATAATTCAATTTCTTTTTCTATACGGGAGATTCTTTTTAGGATGGCAGATGCACCTTGAGTGTCATTCCAAAATTCTGGAGCCGCCGATTTGACTCGTAGAGTTTCTAAGGTTTTTGAGCGCGATTCAAGGTCAAAGATACCTCCGCATTTCTTTATCCTTTGATTTAGCTAAAGCGAATTGCTCTTTTAATTCAAATAATTCCATGGGAAAATTTACAGAGAAGAAGTGTCTGTTTTAAAAGGTAAATAAGGGGAAATATCATAATTCAATTTTAAGTGGCTCGAGATATTTTTCGAGCATAAAGGTAAAACCAGGATCTTTTTTTGCAAACACCCACAATCAAGGATGATCGTGGCGCCTAATTTAATCCCCAGATGAAATAAACAGGCGTTCGTTCAAATAGCGGCGTAATTTCATTTCATCCATATCCAAATGGGTGAAGCGACCATTTTCCGCCGTTGAAATGGTTCCCCGTTCTTCTGAGACAACCACAACAATAGCATCCGATTCTTCTGTAATTCCCAATGCCGCGCGATGTCGTGTTCCCATCTCTGGCAAAACCATTTGGCTTTCCGTCAAGGGTAAAATACAGCCTGCAGCTTCTATCAAAGTATTCTGCAAAATTACGGCACCATCATGCATGGGTGCACCTGGGTTAAAAATAGACAAGAGTAAAGGTGTGGATACTTCTGCCTTTAGTGCAGTTCCAGCTTCTTTATAAGATCGTAATCCTGTTTCTCGTTGGATTACAATTAATGCACCCCATTTTTTTTCAGCTAAAATCAAAGATGCTTCTACCACAGATTCCAAAGATCGAGACGTTCCCATCATAAAAATGCGCTGGAAAAATCGAGTTTGCCCCACATAGATCAGGAGCCGCCGGATTTCCGGCTGAAATAAAATAACAAATGCCACCACCCAAACCGTTTGAAATTGTCCCACCAACCAAGACATGGCGCTTAAACCAAATGAATTGAAAAGGAAAGAAGAAATGAGCAAAATCACCAATCCGATTAACATTTGTCCGGCCCGCGTTTCCCGAAAATATTGGTACACCTTGATAAAAATCCATGTAACCAATATGATATCTATCACATCAATTAATGTTAAAGTCAGGAATCCAAATTTGAAAAGTGTCATGCTGCGGTCCTTATCTTTTCGGTGATGGTAACGACCCGTTTCATTTCTTTCACATCATGAACCCGAACAATTCGGGCACCATTTAAAATGCCGGCCGAAACGGCGGCGGCAGTCCCTTCTACCCTCTCATTTGTTGGCAAGTCCAATGTAGTACCGATAAATGCTTTTCGGCTAGGACCTATCAATATTGGGAATCCTAATTCACAAAATTTGTTCAATTTTTGAATCAATGTAAAATTATGGACCATTGTCTTACCAAAACCGATACCCGGATCTAATATTATTTTATTTGATTGAATTCCAGCAGCTTTTGCAACATTGATTCGATTCAGGAAAAAGGAACTTATTTCACCTACCAAATTTTCATAATGTGGATTCTTTTGCATGGTTGCCGGTGACCCGTTCAAGTGCATTATAACGACAGGAATATCCAATTTCGAAACGACTTTAGCCATTTTTTTATCAAGGGTAAGCCCACTAATATCATTTACAATATCAGCTCCTGCTTCAATAGCTTTTGCCGCCACGGCTGATTTTGTTGTATCAATAGAAATTAAAATTTCTTGATCAATTTTCCGAAGTCCTTTAATAACG
>Ga0233439_10001234_pt1 | contig 33745 bp, 30 predicted proteins | sample SI_123_September_6_FD_182713 | JGI IMG/M metagenome (GOLD analysis project Ga0233439, IMG submission 182713) | Seawater microbial communities from Saanich Inlet, British Columbia, Canada - SI_123_September2016_100_MG | ecosystem: Environmental > Aquatic > Marine > Inlet | place: Canada: British... | reverse complement strand
TAAAGCTCCCATTAGATCATAAAATTTTTCTATGAAAATAATTGGTAAAGTTTTTGAACGTGGAATTTTGAATTGTTTTTTAAGAAATTCTGATTTAATCACCTCTCCAATTTGACCTGGAGTGATGGATAATGATAAACTCGCTAAATATATTATAAAATTATTCTTAATTGGAATGTGAATATTTGAATTTTTTAACAAAAGATGCCATCTGTAGAATGTTATTACCCAACTAATGCTGACTAGAGATAAAATAATTGGTATAAATATAATTTTAAAATTAGTTATTTTTTCATATACTAAATTAAAATCTGAAATAAAAAGGAAAACCGCATAAATTATTATTGCTATGAGTATAACTATGATAAATTTATCAAATTTCATATTATAATATTGCCTATTAGATTCTTGTTTATTCTTTACTAGATTCTATTAAAAAATTACTAATTTAACATGAAATTTAATTCATTTTTTCAAAAATCTTGGTATTTATATACCGAAAATATTTTTGTGAATTCATGTCTACTGTAGTCATAATTACAACCTTAAATGAAATAATTGGGGTAAAGTCCATTGTACCAAAGATTAAGAAAGAATGGGCTGAAGAAATTGTTTTTGTTGATGGTGGTTCAACAGATGGAACTATAGAAGAAGCAAAAAAAATGGGTTTTAGAGTTATCATGCAACAAGAAAAAGGTGAATATGCTGGTGGTCATGGAGCTGCAGTTCTTGAAGGAGTAAATGCAACAACTTCAGACAATATTATTCTTTTTGGTCCGGATGGGAACGATGATCCAGAAAAAATTCCAGAATTAATTGAGAAAATTAAAGAAGGTTATGATCAAGTTCTTGTTACAAGATTTGGAAAAGGTTCAGTAAATCTTGATGCTGGAATTGTTGATGGATTTGGAAATAAAATGTTTGCATTTTTAGCAAATGTATTTTTTGGAGGTCATTGGACTGACACCCTTAATGAAAGTCGAATTATTTCTAGAAATGCTTTCAATGAATTAAATTATGATGCTATGGGTATGTCATCTACCCAACAAATGAGTATCAGGGGATTAAAAAGAAAACAAAAAATTTGTGAAATTATTGGAAATGAAGGAGAAAGAATTGGTGGGAAAAGAAAAATGCGACCTTTATCAACTGGTGCAGAGTTAAGTTTGGGAATAATTAAAGAATTTATTTTCTGGAACAGGTGATTTTTTTGAAAAAATCTACTATTCTTATTTGTTTGGTGATAATTTCTGTAATATCTTTAGGTCTAAAGTTATCTGTTACAAATTTTTCAACTTTTCCCGGTGAAGATGCAACAGGTTACATCTTTGATGCCATAGGACACACTAATGGGGACTTTTCACCTAATTCCTCTAAAACATTAGGTTGGTCTCTTTTTTTAAGCCCATTTTTTGAATTAGTAAATTCAGAAAATTTTTTAGATTATTCTGATACTGCCAGAACAATAAGCATTACTATTTCACTATTTAGTATTTTCATAATGTATAAACTATCCCGAAAGTTTTTTCCAGAAAAATATTCTTTAGTTGCAGCTTGTTTGTTTGCATTTGAACCTCACTTAAACTATAATTCCGGACAGGCTCTATCTGAACCACTTTTTATTTTAATTTTCATGATTTCATTTCATTTTATTCTAAATAAAAATTCAAAATTATTTTATTTATCCTTCTTATTTGCTGGATTATTAGTATGGGTAAGATTACCCGGAGCAATTATACTTTTAGCTATATCTATAATCTTTTTTTATCATTCTAAACTCTCATCAAAAACATTTGCAAAATTTATTTTTGGCCTAAGTATTTTCTTTTTAATAATTACACCAATCTTAGTTAATAGATATGATGCATATGGTGATCCTTTATATTTTGAATTAGGAACATCACTTTTTACAGGAGAATTTGGTACACTACAATCTGTAAATACTCAGGATTTAGAATACTCTGCAATTGATTATATTGATGATCATAGTATCCCTGAATTCATTCATAGATTCATTTTAACTGGAATTTTTAATATTGTTGAACAATTAGCCAAAATATCTTTCCCATATCTAATAATTTTAATTCCTATTGGTATTTTATTTTCATTTCGAGCATTTGATCAAAATCAAAAATCAATTAATGCAAATTGGATATTAATTTTAACTACAATTAGTTTAATGGTGATTACTTTTTCAGTAATCCAAGAAAGAAGATTTCTATATTACCTACTACCATTTTTAATAATTTTTGCTACTCTTCCAATTCAAAGATTAATTGAGTATGGTTTAAGCACGTTTTCATTTACCAAAAAACAAAAACATTATTCATTAATTCTTATTTTAAGTGTAATAATTTTACTTTCATCTTTATTTATGATGCGATATGATGTTATGGATAAATCTGAAGAACAAGAACAAATCAAATTAGCTCAATTATTAAAAAATAAAATTTCAGGTAATATTCTTGATGCTGGAAATGCATTACTAGGAATTAGTTTTCTAGAATTATCTGAATTTAATATGAAATTAAATTTAAATGAACAACGTTATCCAAGTTCGCCTATTCCTATAATTGAAGATATTAAAATTATTAGTATTTTTGGAATGTCCTTAGATGACTTTATTTTAAATAGTGAAAAAGAAAATTTGAAGTATATAGCAATTAATCAAGACGGTGTCACTGAAGTTTGGTATCCTTTCTTGTCTGATATTTATTATAATGATCAAGGATATAGTTATTTGAAGAAAATTGTTGATACAAATGAATTGGGATTTATAAAATTTAAGGTTAAAGTTTTTGAAATTGATTATGATAAATTTAGGAACCCATAATTCCTTTTAACTTATAAAATTCATCATAATCTATCTCAAAAATTTTAGCATGATAATCTTTGTATCCGTTATCAAACGTATCGTATATTTTTGTTAAATACGTATACTTTTTTTCATTTAGAAAAATATCATCAAAAATATCTGTTCTTGAATCCCCTTTATCTACAATTATGTGTGTTAAACCATTAATTCTATGTTTTTCTATAAATTCTTCTACATCGTCATACTGTATATTTGGGAATATCTGGCCATGGATTGGAAATGATCTATCTGTATAAAATATGTCTATGCTTATTGGCAAATCGTTTCGTAAAATTGGGAATTCTTCTAAAGATTCTATTCTCGTACTATCTAGATATTCTGCATGTGAAAAATAATTTATTTTGAGAGGGTCGCCACTACCGTTTCCACCCGCACCACCACCCCCGACTGAAGTTATAGTTGCAAATATTACCTTTGAAAATTCATAAACTTCAATTTGATTTACATCATCTGCATTTTTGTATTCTATGAATCCTATTGTGGAAAAAATGATTATACCAATAAATAAAATTAGGAATGATTTTTTATATTTTATTTTTTCAATAATGTTTCTAATGAAAAATGATGAAAATATGCAAAATATGGGTAAAATAACAAGTAAATATTTCACATCTTGAAAATTTCTTGAATATGCATAAAATGCAGGTATTAGCAAGACAAGAACAATACTAAACAAAATAAGAAATTCTGATAATTTCCTTTTTGAAATCATTGTGTATATTCCAAGTGGTATCAAAAAAGTTAGTAATGGTAGAGTTGCTAATCCTAAAAATTTAAACATGTTAATAATGCCAGTTTTTAAGAAATTAATTATTGCTTCATTAGGATCTTGGCTATCTTTCATTATAATACTATAATAAATTGGACCAGCTGATACATGACTTGTTATTCCATCCATACCAGTTAAATCAATTTTCATCGTACCCCAAGAAATTATAATCAAAAGAAATATTGTGACAGCAATAGAATATTTTAGAATTATTTTTTTTGAAAATTTGAATCTATAAAAATATAATAATGAAATTGGGATAAATAATAACACTCCTTCATATCTTATTGTTGAAATAATTCCTATAATTCCAAATGTGATGTATGGATAATTTTTACCATGTTGAAAAAATGTATACAGCATTAATACTGTGGCAAAAATATACATTGGTTCTGGATTTCCTGAAATTGAATTTTCAATAATTCTTGGATTAAAAGCAAAAAGCATAGTTGCAATTATTGCATATTTTTTCTCAATGAAAACCTTAGACAGATAATACATTGGAATGATTGTAATAACTGACATAATTACTCCCAAATATTTTTGCAAATTCATATAATCTAGATAATTATCAGATGAAAAAATCATGAAAAATATTGAAAGAAAAGATGACCATCCCGTGTTTGGAAAAGTACATTTCCACCCACATTCTGAATTGGGAAAACTACCTGTAATTGAAGTTTCAATTGCATACCAAAAATATCCTGAACTGTCTGCTATCACTGGCAATTCATGTTGAATCCAAACTATTCTTAGAATGAAACCAACTGTGCAAATTACTGCTAAAATAATCCAGGTATTATTAAAACAACTTGGAATATTTTGTTTAGATCTTTTTGAATTATCTTGATTCAATTTTCACTCCTTTTGAATTTTATCATCATCAATACTAAATAGATTGATTCTACAATAGTTGATAAAACAAAAGAAATAGATATTCCCATAGTTCCATACATTGAACCTAAAATAATAATTCCTGATACGAGGGTAACTACTCCCAAACTAGTTCCTATAAGCACAAATTTACTTTTCTCTTTTGATAACAGTCTTGAAGTATAAATTGTAGTTATAGTTATTGGAATAATACTTAGACTCATAATTTGTATAGCTACTCCTGCATCAACATACTTTGGGAAAAAATTTGGAATTAGCAAAGGAGATAAAAATATTCCTGCAAGTGATATTATTATAGAAATAATAATTACAATAATACTCAATGCTCTATTCTGCATTCCACTTGATTCTTGTGTTAACAAAAATTTGAATACTATTGTTGTAAATACTGTAAATACTGTAATAACTTGAAGCGCTAAACTGTAATTTCCAAGTACTGCACTACCAAATAAAGGCACTACAATAATTTTATCTACCTGACTTCCAAAATTACCAGCCAAATGCATCATATAGTTATGTGATAAAAAATTTGATTTTTCTTTAATTAATTTAAAATTTATTGGAACCTCTTGGAAAGTTTTGATAATTCGTATTAAATATATTGAATATGAAATTGCTAATGCGTATATTATTCCAGACGGACCAAATGCATAAAAAAATCCAATTCCCAAAACTAATGTTAAACTTTTTTGTAGTATGTTATACTGTGAATATTTAAAAAATTGCTTCTTTCCTAACAAGTCTCCTATGGATAAAGTATTGATAACAAATGCAAAGACAATAATTCCTACATCTATTCGTTGGAAAAAAATAATTAAAAACAGTGATGTTATTGAACTAATCCCCAGAGAAATTATATTTAATCCAGATTGAATTTTATGTCCTTTTGCAGTTAATACTGTAATGGACTCCTGAGTTCCAAATAATGCAATTGAAGATGCAATAGCAGCCATTGACAAGAAAAAATGAATTTCACCATATTCATGTGGTTCAATAACTGATGCTAAATAAAACCAGAAAATTGATGATATAGCTACTCCTACTATATCTCCAAGACCAATAAATCCTAGACCTTTTACTTGTTCTAGTTTTTGACGTAGATTGTTCCAAAAATTCATGATATTAAATAATGAAAATTATGTATTTCTATTATCTTGTACTACACTTACTAACGAGTATAACAAAATTGCAGAAATTAGTAATACAGATCCTAGTAGTAGAGTTCCAATTCCTACCAGTACAATATTTGTAATTACTGTTGTTGATTCTGCATAAATTTGGAAAGTCCAAATCATAAATGACAATCCTATTAAAAGAAAAATTACTGCTGGAATTCCATAAAATTTTAAGGGATGCTGTATTGAAGTATATTTTATTGTACTTAATAAAACAGATGTACCATGAGATATTGGATTATGAGTTGATGTGTCTTCACCGTATAGAATTTGTATTGGAACTTCAACAATTCTAAATTCTTTTTGATGACTTTTAATTAATATCTCAGTGGAAATACCCATTCCACTATCTGTTAAACTAATATTTTGTAAAACTTTTTTTTGATATGCTCTTAATCCACTTTGAGAATCAGTAAGATTTTCTTTAATCGACATATTGGTTACTTTTGTTAAAACCTTAACTCCAATCTTTCTATACTTTGGCATATTTGTTTCATTTTTCAAAAATCTAGATCCAATCACTACTTCTGCTTGTTGATCTATAATTGGCTTAGTTAGACTCATGATATCTTCTGGTCTATGTTGACCATCTGCATCAAATGTTATTAAAATATCTACTTCTTTTTTCTTTGCTTCATTAAAAATCGATTTTATTGCTTCACCATAACCCATATTGTGTGTGTGTGAAATAACTTTGGCTCCTAATACTTCTGCAATTTCTTTTGTAAGATCATTTGAACCATCATCACATACAATAATGTCATTTGTAATTTTTTTAAGAGTGACTATCACTTTTCCAATGTTTTTTTCTTCATTAAAAGCTGGAATGCCTATGGTTATATTCATATTATTAGATCAGCTTTTTCTCAAAATTTGATTATTTAAGACTTATCTAATTTTATTAATTTTAAAGATAATTATTTCACTAAAATCTTAATTAAAGTAATGCATTTATCAGAATTAATTTTCTTTTCAGTAATATTCTCTATTGGATTATTTGGTAATGTTTACGCACAAGAGCCTATTCAAGAAATTATAGAAATTAACCAAAATTCGTACAATCCTGGTTGTGAATTAATCGATTCTTGTTTTAATCCTACAATTTTACATATTGATAAGGGTAATTCTATAAAATGGATCAACAATGATGATGCATTACACAATATTGTCAGTGGTACACCTGGAGATGGACCTAGTGATATTTTTACAAGTCCTCTTTTACAAATGGGAGAATTCTTTGAATTTAATTTTGAATTAGATAATTCAGTACAATCTTATTTTTGTAGTATTCATCCATGGATGGTTGGTTATGTTATTGTAGGCGATGTTGAATTTGAAAAACCAATTTTGGAGAAAATAATTGATGAACCAATTATTTTTGATGATTTTAAATTTAAAAAATTTATTTCAGGATTGTCTACTCCAATATCAATAATTTTTTTAGATGATACTCTTTTAATATTACAAAAAAATGATGGAAAGATTTTATCCTTTAAAGATGGGGAACTAAATACTGTTCTTGATCTTGAAGTTAGTAATTATGGTGAACAAGGATTGTTAGGAATTACAAATGTTGATTCTACAGTATATGTTTTTTTAACAGAAGCATTTCATGATGGAGGATTAGCATTAGGTAATAAAATATACAAATTTGAATGGAATGGAGAATTTTTAACACAAAAAAAATTACTTAAAGAATTACCTGCAGATGAAGTAACTTATAATGGTGGTGCAATGGTAAGTGATAATTCTGGAACTGTTTTTGCAGTAACAGGTGAAGATTATAAATCTGGAGTTTTACAAAATTATTTACCTGAAGATAGCTTTAGACATGTTGGAGATGGTATACGTTCTGATGAAGGTGTTAAAAGAGGAATTCAGGATAGCATAAAAGATACTATATCTTGCATTAATGTATCATTCAAATATTACACTACAAATCCTTCTGGTTGGGGAGAGAAGACTCAAACTCAAGAAAATAAACTTGAATCCAATCCATTAAACATTATTCAAAATATTGGTGAGTGTGTTGAACGATTTTTCTTTAATGAGTTTTCATTTGGACATTGGAAAGATACAGGTGTAATACTTCAAATCGATCCTCCTGGTAGTTATGCTGCAATTGGAATTCGAAATAGTTTTGGATTAGCAGTTGATCCTATTACAGGTTATTTATGGGATACAGAAAATGGGGCCGATAAATTTGATGAAATAAATTTGATAAATAAAAAATTTAACAGTGGATGGGCTAAAATTATGGGTCCTTCTAATGTAGTAATTAATTCACCTCCTGGATATGAAAAATATGTATACAATGATCCAAAATTTAGCTGGGAACTACCAATAGGAATAACCGCATTGGATTTTGCTGATTCATCAATGTTTCAAAAATATGAAAATTGGTTATTTGTGGCTGATTCCAACAATGGTAATATTTACAAATTTCAATTAAATGAAAATAGAACAGATTTTGTATTTGAAAGTGAACTCCTTCAGGATAAAGTTGTAAATCTATCACAAAAAGACTCTATTGAAAATGACTCGATGGAAGAAATTTTGTTTGGTTCAAATTTTGGTCTAATATCTGATATTGAATTTGGTCCTGATGGTAGTCTTTATGTTGTCTCACTTTTAGATGGAACTATTTATAGAATTTATTCTTAATTTTCTCTCCATTTTTTTATTAAATTTTTAAAAAATATCTCATCTGCATCTTTATTTGAAAATATTTTTTCAAAAATGGATATAAGCAAAATTTTATCTAATACAAAATTTTGTTTTAATATTATTTCTTTTAATATCATTTTCAGATTTTTTAATATTGCTTTTTCAGTTCTAAAATAATATTTTAAAAAATTTAGAATACGGTATGTTTTGATTAATTTATTGTTAATTTCAAATTTACCTATATTTTTAATTATTTGGATTGTTTTTTGATGTTCATTATCTTCTTCACTATATTTTATTTTTCCATGAAATCTTTCTTTTGTTAAATCCCAAATAATTTGAGGTATGGGATTAAATAGAATTTTTTCTCTATTTATTGCTAAATTATATGAAAAAATTTCATCTGCATTAATAGGCAAACTTTCTAAAAATTGAATTTTATTTTCTTTAATATCTTTTATCCTATAAATTATTGATTCAATAGTTCCAAATGGGAATAATCCTCTACAAATAGAATCATTTGAAAAACCTTTTGAATTGCAAAGTCTAATATCGTCAAAATATTCTTTTTTAATTTTTTCCTCATTTTTTTCTTTTTTAATTAATGCTGAAATAGATAATGATATAGTTTGATTATCATCAAGAATTTTAAGAATTTTTTCAATGTTATTTTTTTCATATATTCTATCATTTGTAAATAATAAAATTAAATAATCACCTTCAGCTTTTTCTAAAACCGTATTCCAATTACCAATTCTTCCTATGTTTATTGAATTTTGCCACAGTCTTATGTTTGTAAATTTTTTACCTAGTTTTTCTATAGTTAAAATGGACTCATCTGTAGATTGATTATCTACAATGAGAATTTTGATATCTTCTTTTGGAAGTTTAATATGTTGACATGACTCAATAGCTTCTTTTAGATTATTTCCTCCATTAAAATTTGGTATTCCTATTGTTAATTTCATATTCTAAATTTTTGAAAAATCAATTTCATTTAATCTTTGTACTCCAACAGCATAAAATGCTAGTTGCTTTTTAATATCTTCATTGTGCAATGGTATCATAGATATGAATAACAGTCCTTCTATCATTTTAATTTGTTCTAAATTCCAACTTTTTGAAACCCATAAATCAAATTCATTTGAAATTTTCCTATACTGACTCGGTTTTAATATATTAATTTTTAGCAAATTATCTTTCTGATCAACTGAAAATAATCCATTGTTAATGGAGTCATATCCTCCCACAATTGAATGTCTTAATTTTGCTAAATCATACTTTATGTCCCCAAATACAGAATTTCCCCACTTTCCTCTAGGATCAATTATTTTATATTGATTATTTGGAACATCGTATAAAATATTTGAAAAACATAAATCTCCATGTATCGCACAATTATCTTCTTTACAAAATAATTTATTTATTTTAGCAAAAACTTTTTCACTTAATTTATCCCAATTATCATATGTCTTTCCATTAATTTTTATATATTCATAATTAAACAATTTTTTAAATATTGGATTTAACGAAATTAATTGTTGTACTCTATCTTGAGTTTTAGTGATATAGATTTGTTCATAATCTATTTTATGTACTAATTTTTTATATGTTTGAAATGTACTTATGATATTTTTTAAATCATTTAATATGAATTCCCAATTTTTATAACTAATATTTCCATAAAGCCAAATTTCAGTTAATGTTGAAAAATCAATATGCTCCATTACTAAATTGGGATTTTTACTAATCTTTGAACTTATTATTTTTGGAGTCATGATTTTTATTTGATTTGGAATTAAATTGTACCAATTGATCTCATTTTTTAGTTTCTGAGTGTTTTGACTTTTCTTTGTAATAATTCCATTTTTTTTATCCAATTCTAAATAATTAAAAAATCTACTTTGAAGTAATTCTTTTTTTGAACTAAAATAATTATTTCGATGTCCAACATCATGCCAGTTTGGTTCTATTTTCACTGTAATTTTATTAATTTTTTTATATTTTTCTAAAAGTGAACTTATTTCTATTTTTTTATATTGTGAATATTTTTTTGAAATATTTTTTAATATTTTGACACTAGAAAAAAAATATATCCCTACTAATGCCGAAAAATTGATTCCTACACTCAATTCTTTTTTCTTATCATAAATTGATTCTATTTTTTCATTTTTTGTTTCAACAATACACCATTTACTACTATCTAAAATTTTTTTTGAGGATATAACAAAATCTTTCTGTTTATCTATGAATCCAAAATAATTATTATTGATTACTGTATCTCCAAGAATTACTAATAATCTTTCTTCTTTAATATTTTTTAAAGCTTTTATGATTGAATTTCCTGGAGACTTTTTCCAATCTATTTCAATAAAATCAATTTTTAATTTATTATTATATCTGTAATTTAGAATTTTTATTAAATTATTTTTATTATATCCTACTGTTATTGCAATTTTATTATATCCATGACTGATTAGATTATCAATTGTACTAAAAATGACTGGCTTTCCATTAATGGGAATAAGGCCAGAAGAAATTTTTCCAAAAAATTTCTGCATCTCTTTTGGAATTTTCCCCCCCGATAAAATTAACACTTTAGTGTCATTCTTATTTTTTTCCAATTTTTACGTCTCAAATTTTTTTATATCTTCTGGTGTTCCTAAAGCAACAAATTCATCTGCAATGTCAATTGTAAATTTTTTCCCCTGTTTTATTAAAATATTATATAATTCTGAAATATAAAATTCATTTTTTGATAAAATTTCTTTTTCTATTGCATATTCTATGGATTTTATAAAATCACTACCTTTAGAAAAAATATACATGCCTGTAGATGCAAAATTTGAAATTACTTTTTTTTCTTTGGTTCTTATGACTCTATCATGTTTATCTATTTTGACAAAACTATATTCTGGATTATTTGAATTAAAAATTCCTAAAATACCGTCAATCTTTTGATTTCTCATTGACAACAATCGTGATTTTAATCTAGTTGACTTGAAATAAGTATCATTGTTAAAAATTAACAATCCTCTATCATTATTAATATATTTTTTACAACTCAAAACAGTTTCTGCTTGACCTCTTGTATTCTTTGATAGTAATAGTATTTCAAATTTTATATTAGAAAATTTTTTTTTCATAATTTTATTAATATATTTTTTTACTTCAAAATTTTGCTCATCTTTTTTTCTTATTATGAAAAATATTTTATGTGCAAAATCTAATGGTAAGCTTTCAATTGCCCACTCTAATAATGTCTTATTTTTTGTTTCTATCATAAATTTTGGTTTATTGAAATTTGAATTTTTGAATCTTTTCCCTTCTCCTCCCATTGGTATGATAAAATTTAATTTAGTACTATCCATTTTTATTTTTAATTTATCTGCAGAATCAAAAGTTACTCCTAAATCATCAATATACATATCTGCATGTGGTTTTCCAAAAATTAATTCATTATATTTTACATTATTTTTTTTTAACCACTCTTTTGTAATTTTACCTACTTTTTTTATAACTTGACTAACGTCGCCATCACATGTACGCATATGTCTTCCTGTATGGATGATAATGTGATCCCCATTATTATGTAATTCATTTACTATTTTTATGACATCTAATTTTGGCTTAACTTCTCCATATGACTCACTTGGTTTTTTTAATTCACAAATTACCCCATCTAAATCAAAAACTATACGCATATTGATAAATCTCTATTCATGTTTTAAGAATTTTGTTGTTAATAATTTAAAAATAATTTTTTTTATGATGTAAATCCAAGGTATTTCTTAAAGAAAGAATTACCTAACCAGTAAAATATTTTAAAGAAAATAATCTATAAAAATTATAAATTATTATCAATGTATTTTTGAAAAGATGTAAAATTAAAACTTAAAAGTAGTTGATCTAATTTTGGTAATGTTTTTTCAATATTGTGATATGTTATAAAATTATTTTTTTTAGAAAGAGGTATTCTAGGCATTAATTCGGGAGTTAATTCCCAAGAATGGACATAAAAACATGCAGGCATATGCTCTTTTTCATATTTTTTTATAGCATTTTTAATCATGTGTGAGGGTAGAGTTCGTAAATAAAAGCCGCCAGCTGCAGGAATTTGTTTTCCTAATAATTTAGTTACCATTAATGGAAATTCCCATAATTTTCCATTTTCTGAATTATTTTCTAAATTTTCACTTGTAATTTTATATGGTTTTTTATCTGCATTGGGGTTTCCATACATGGAAGTTTTTGCGGGCATAATACTACTATCATAAATATAATTATGTTTTTCAAGCATTTTGATTATTGATGAACTTTTTTCATTTAAAGAAAATGTAGGAGCTCTAAACCCCTTAGATTTATTATTAGTTATTTTTTGAAATTCTTTTAATTCATCATCAAAACTATTTAAAAAATTTAGTGAATCAATTCTATCATGATGCATTGTATGAAATGCTATTTCATGATCATTAGAAATAATTTTATCCATTAATTCTGGTGTATGTTGTAAAATTTCTCCTACTACAAAAAATGTTGCAGAAATATTGTGCTTATTTAATAAATCTAATATTTTATCTATTCCTTTGAAAACTTTGGGAATTTTTTGATCAGCTTTTACATGATTCTTTACTAATTCTGGATGATACCATTCTTCAAAATCAATACCTAAAATATTCATTGCCATTAGTTAAACAAATTATTAATATCTTTATTCAAATTAAGTATCATGTTGTATCTTTGATTCTTTTTATGACTCGTGCAGGATTGCCAACAACTACGGAGAAGTCCGGAATATCTTGCGTAACAACACTTCCAGGTGAAATAATGGAATTTTTTCCGATAGTAATACCTGCCATAATTATGGAACCCGGAGTAATTACAGCACCAGATTTAATCGTAACAGGCTCAACTTTACGCTTATAGTCTCCAGTTTTTAAAAATAAATTTGCAGTTGGGTTAGTATGGGCAAAAATCATACAATTAGAACCTAATGTTACATTATCTCCAATACTAACTAAATGTGGATAGATTAGATCAATTTGGACATAAGGACAAAAATGACAATTTTTACCTATAGTAACTCCTCTAGATTTCTGCATTTTAACTGTAAATCCTGAGTGTGGAGAGAAATATGATAATGAATGAAAAATCCAATTTTTAAGAACAAATAATCTAAGCCTAAGTTTTCCAAATATTCCTTTTAAGTTGTAATATTCCATTAATTCAGCCTCATTCAAAGAAAAAGCATCACTAGATTCTACATCCATTTGATTAAAAATATTATTAGTTACCTTTAACCTTTAAGAAGAAAAGATTTGATAAATTAAGTTAGAGATTAATCAGTCATAGAGTTTTTATCAATGAAATGGAATTTATAAAAAATATGGAAATTAAGAAATTGTCTCATTACATGAATCAAGCAAAAATAATAAAACCTAAAAATCATAAAAATAAAATACGTATTGCATTTGTTGGAAGTTTTACATTAAATGGATTTGAAGAAACCATTCAAGTACAATGTAATGATGAAAAAATTAATTGTACAACATACAATTCACCATATAATCAATTTAATCAAGAAGTTTTAAATGAAAATAGCAATTTATATAAATTTAAACCAGATATAATTTTTTTATTAATTGATACTAGAACAATTTTAGAAGATTCATTTTATTTTTCAAATATTGATTATGAAGATGAAAAGAAAAAATATGCTATTAAAAAATTTAATGAAATAAAAAATTTAATAGAAATAGTTACAAAAAAAATACAATCTAAAATAGTAATTACAAATTTTACTATTCCTACATATACTTCATTAGGAATATATGAATCAAAAATAGAATATGGGATTAAAGAAATTATTTTAGATTTAAATAAAAAATTAAAAATATTATCTAAAGATATAGATTCATGCTATGTTTATGATTTTAATTCATTTGTTACACGATTTGGAGAAAAAAATATTTTAGATTATAAGAAAATGAATTATGGTGATATTAAAATAAATTTTGATATGATTCCATATTTAATTTATGATTTTTTAGGTTATGTAAAACCCATTCTAGGTTTAAATAAAAAATGTATTGTTTTAGATCTAGATAATACGCTGTGGGGTAATATCATAGGTGAAGATGGATTTGAAGGGATACAAATAGGTCCATATCCAGAAGGTAGATCTTTTGTTGAATTTCAAAAAGTAATAAAATCTCTATCTGAAAATGGTATTATTTTAGCGATTAATAGTAAAAATAATCAAAAAGATGCTATGAAAGTAATCAATGAACATCCACATATGGTTCTAAGAGAAAAGGATTTTTCATGTATCAAAATTAATTGGAATGATAAAATATCTAACATGAAACAGATTTCAAATGAATTGAATATTGGATTAGATAGTATTGTTTTCTTTGACGATGATCCTGTAAATAGAGAATTACTTAGAATGAGTATACCTGAAATTAATACAATTGAATTACCCAGAGATTCATCAACTTATGCACAAATTTTAAGAAATTTGAATGATTTTAACACATTAAAAATTACAAAAGATGATATGGAAAGAAAAATAATGTATGGACAAGAACAAAATAGGCAGAAACTAGAATCAAATACTGAAAATTTAAATGAATATCTAAAAAAATTAAATATTAAAATAAAGATAAAATTAGATGATAAAATTACAATTTCAAGAATTTCTCAATTAATCTTAAAAACAAATCAGTTTAATCTTACAACTAAAAGATATCCGGAAGAACAAATCAAAGAATTTGTTGAAAATGAAACAATGATTGTTGGGTGTTCAGAAGTAGAAGATAAATTTGGAGAAAATGGAATCACAAATGTGTTTATCATTAAAACAAAATCAAATGAATGGGTTATTGATACATTTCTTTTAAGTTGTAGAGTAATGGGAAGGGGTATTGAAGAAGGAATACTAGGAAAAATATTAGAAATAGCAAAATCAAAAGGAATTGAAAAAATTACTGCAACATTTATTCCAACTGAAAAAAATAAACCATCTGAAAATTTTTTAGAAAATTATGGATTTAAAAAAGAAAAAGAAAATTGGGTATTTTTATTGAAAAACAAAATTAAAATTCCAGATCATTTACAGGTTGAATTAAAATGAATGAAAATAAATTATTTGAAATAGTTGCTAGGGTGTTTAATGTTTCAATTGATGAAATTAATTATGAATCAAATCCAGAGAATATTGAAAATTGGGATTCATTTACAGGCTATATACTTTTAGATGAAATTGAAACAAATTTTAATGTTAAATTTACTATGGATGAATCATTAGAAATAGAAAAAATAAATGATTTTAAGAATATTTTAAAAAAGAAAGGAATAAATTTTGAATGAGAACAAAATGAAAATTCATCATATAGGTATAGTAGTAGATAATATTCAAAATTCATTGGGAGAATTTTCAAAATTTATTAAATTTGATGAAATAACTATTCCCACTTTAGTTGGGTCACAAAAAGTCAATGTATGTTTTATGAAGATTGGTGAATTGAGAATAGAATTCATTGAATCAATTAATGATGAATCACCAGTAAAAAAAGCTCTAGAGAAAGGGGGAGGGTTTAACCACATATGTTTTGAAGTGGATAATTTATTAGAAAAAATTAATGAAATAGTAGAAAAAGGTGGGAGATTAATTGTGTCTCCAGTAGAAGGTTTTGAAGGAAGACAAATTGCATTTGTTTTATTAAACATGAAAAAAACTAACTTAAATTTAGTTGAATTAGTACAGAGATAAAATGAATGAAAAGATAGGGGTTGGAGTAGATATCATTAACGTAAGTAGATTTAGAAATATGCCATTTGAGAAAAAATTATCATTTTATAAACAAATTTTTCATGATAATGAAATTAATTACTGCTTAAAATTTAAAGATCCATATACGCATTTTGCAGGAAAATTTGCAATAAAAGAATCTGTAGTAAAATCAATAAACATTAAAGAAAATTTTTTAAAAATTATTACAGATCATGATAATAAAAAACCAACAGTTAGTATTTCTGGAAAAAAGGATTATACATTTTCAGCCTCAATCACACATGAAAAAGATTATGCCATAGGGATAGTAATTGCTAAAAAAATTAGATAAATTTTTTAGCAAGTATACTTAATTTCTTAATAAAGTTATTAAAAACATCATTATAAAATTCAGTACTAATCACTTTGGGAACATACATTTCATCATTAAATGATTCAACAATTATTTTATCACTTATGGTTCTAAATTTTTGAATTTCATTATATTTTTGATTAATATGTTTCCAGTTTTTTATTATATTCCAATTAGCTTTAATTTTAGATGATAACATTCCTTTTTTTAAATAAAAAATAAAAACAAACATTTCAACTAGTAGTAATGACGGAAGCAATTTGTAAAATGTATTACGTGAATAATGTGTTAAAATGCAATACTGTCTATTTCTTTCTAGAAGATAAAATTTAAAATTACTCCATTTAAATGAAAAACCTTCTGGTGGATGATAAACAATAGATTTTGGTGCATAATGTGATGGAATATCAACTAAAGCCGCACGCCAACATAAATCAAGATCATCATGATATGCAAAAAGAAATGGATCAAACAAATTTAATTTTTTAAAAATTTCTGATTTTGAAAATAAACAAGTTCCAGATGCATAGCCAATTATTTGATGCTCATTAAATTTACCATCATCAAATTCACCCTTACCGCGAGAGAAACCAAAACCAAAAAGATGTATCATATTTCCAGTACTCATGATGGTCTGATGATCAGTGGTTGTAAGAAATTTGGGTTGGTATAAACCATCACCGTATTTTTCATAAGCTAAAATTAATTCTTTAATCCAATTAGGATCAACAAGTGTATCTGGATTTAAAATTATAATATAATCCCCTTTTGCTTTTTGAATCCCTACATTATTTCCTTCACAGTAGCCCAAGTTTTCTTTATTTTCTATTAAAGAAATTTCGGGAAATTTTTTACTACATTCTAAATGACTTTTATCAGTAGAATTATTATCTACAATAATTATTTCATAATTACCATGATTGGTTTTTTGAATTGAATCAACACAATCAATAAGTAAATTTCCTGCATTATAGTTTAAAATTATAATACTAACTAAGGGTATTGTAGAATTTTCAATATTTTTCATTTTAATATCATTTTCAATTATTTCACATCAATATATTGGGAATGTTTAACATTTTTAGTTATAATATTAAATTAACCTCTCTACTAAATGATTTCAGAGTAATGGTAAATAATACACGAAAATTAGTCTATGGTTCAAGTATTTTTAGAACATTTTTGAGTAATCTCAATACACAATTTCAATTTAGATTATTATCATTTTATAATGATAAAAAAATTATTGATTTAATAAAAACAGTAAAGAAAGAAATAGATTTTGCATTTTACCCTATTGAAGCATATCATGTTTATTCAATTGCAAAAGCTCAAAGTAACTTAAATGGGGATATGGCTGAAGTCGGGGTGTATCAAGGGGGCTCTGCCAAATTAATTAGTGAAGTAAAAAATGAAAAAGAATTACATTTGTTTGATACATTTGAGGGTCTACCAAAAGTATCTGAAAAAGATACTCATTTTGGAACATCATACTGGAAAACAGGCGAATTTAGTAATACAAGTTTAGAAAATGTAAAAAATTATTTGTGTAATTACAAAAATGTTTATTATTATAAGGGAAGATTTCCAGAAACATCCAACCCAATTAAAGATAAAAAATTTTCATTTGTACATTTAGATGTGGATCTATTTCAAAGTACAATAGATTGTTTAGACTTTTTTTATCCTAGAATGGTTAATGGTGGAATAATTTTAACACATGATTATCATACAGATGGAGTAAAACAAGCATTTAATGAATTTTGTAAGGATAAAAAAATCCCTCAAATACAATTACTTGGATCACAATGTACGATAACAAAATTATACTAAATAATTAATTTAGTACCTTCTCCTAAAAGAAAAGTTTTTTCAATATTAATTGGATTTGATATGATGGATGCATTATATGAAATAATACTATTTTTTATTTTTATGTCCCCCTTTATTTCGCAATTAGACATAATTATTGAATTCTGTAAATTACAATCGGATACAATTGAATTATCTCCTATGCTTGTATGTGGGCCTATTGTAGATCCATCAATTATACAATTTTTACCTATAATTATTGGTCCATTTAATGTTGAATTATTTTTAATTATACTATTTTTACCTATCATAATATTTCCTTGAATAGCATTTGTCCCATCATCTTTACCATGAAAATAAGCAGAAATATTTTCTAAAATTATTCCATTGGCATGAATTATATCTTCTGGAGTTCCAGTGTCTTTCCAATAATTCGTAATCATATTGTATGTAATTATGTTATTTTCATTCAATAACATATCTAAAGCATCTGTAATTTCCAATTCATTTCGTGGTGATGGTTTTAATCGTTTAATAATATTAAAAATAATTGGTGTTAAAAAATAAATTCCGGTTACCGCTAAATTCGTTGGAGGGTCTTGAGGTTTTTCCATAATTTTTTTAATTTCTCCATTTTGAATATCTGCAATTCCAAATCTACTAGGATTATCGACTTCACATAAAAGAATAGATGCTGCAGCATTAGATTTTTCAAAATTAATACTAAAATCTTTAATAGATTTTTGAATAATGTTGTCTCCTAAAAATACAAGAAATTTTTCATTATCTATAAAATCTTCACATAAACTAATTGCATGAGAAATTCCACGAGGGAAATCTTGATGGATATATTTTATATTAACACCAAATTTTGTACCATCTCCATAGTAGTCTTTTACTTTTTGTGAACCTGTACCTCCAATAATTATGGCAATATCTACTATTCCAGTTTCTTTCATAGATTCTATACAATACTCGGACATTGGTCTATTTGCTATGGGGAGAAGTTGTTTTGGACCTGTATGTGTTAGTGGTCTTAGTCTTGTTCCATGACCTGCATGAAGTAAAATTCCTTTCATATTATAAAGAATAAAATCTCTCTTAATAAAATAATTCTATTTTTTCCATGGTGTATGTTCAAAAATGCTTTCTGACAAATTTTTCCACCATTTAGAATTATTCAAATACCAATTTACAGTATCTACTATTCCAGTTTCAAAATTAGTTTTAGATTTCCAACCTAATTCATTTTGTAATTTATTGGAATTCATACTATATCTAAAATCATGACCTGGTCTATCTTCTACAAATTCTATTAAATCTTCAGATTTATCCATTATCGAAAGAATTTTCTTAATAATGGTTATATTGTCAATTTCGTTTCCAGATGAAATATTGTAAGATTCCCCTGATTTTCCTTTATACAAACAAGATAAAATTGCATCACAGTGATCAGTAACATAGAGCCAATCACGTAAATTTTTACCTGTACCATAAATAGGAATTTTTTTATTATTTTTTGCTAAAAGTAGTGTTTTTGGAATTAATTTTTCAGGAAATTGTCTTGGACCATAATTATTTGTACATCTTGTTATCAGAGTATCACAATCATATGTAATATGATATGAATTTACTAACATTTCTGCACATGCTTTAGTAGCTGCATATGGGCTAGAAGGATTATATTGAAAAGTTTCTGATGCTGATTCTATATCCAGACTGCCAAATACTTCATCAGTTGAAATCTGCAGGAATTTTTTTTTATGTTTTTTAATTGATTCTAGAATAGTAAAAACTCCATCAATATTTGATTTTAGAAAAGGTTTAGCATCAGCAATACTTCTATCTACAAAAGATTCTGCTGCAAAATTAATAACTGCATCACATTTAGATACTAAATTATCAACAATCACTGAATCATTGATGTTACCTTTAATAAATTCATAATTATTATAATTTAAAATTGCATCTAAACTTAATTTATTAGAACCATAAAATCCTGCATCAAGATTAATAATTTCAATTTTTGGAAATTTTTTTAATGTATGTAAAATAAAATTACTTCCAATAAACCCATCCCCTCCAGTTACTAACAGTTTCATAATTTATTATAAAATTTTATTCTTAAAAGGATATGTAACTTATTGAGGAAAAAGTAACCAAACTTTTATTGCTCAAATTGAGTACTTTTGCAGATGCAAAAAAAAGATTTTTCTGTATTTCAATTAGAAAATCATGAAACTAAGGATGTTTTAGACTCACATATCAATGGGGGATTAACCGTAATTTGGAGAAATTGGGATGAAATAATAAACAAACCAGAGATGATTTATCTAAATTCAGTTAATCCTGGAGAAGTTAAAGGTCCTCATAGGCATAAAAATAGAACAAGTTATTTTTTTTGCATTCAAGGGGAAATGGTTATTGTAATTCAAGACAAAAATGGAAAATATCATGAAATAGAAGCCAATTCAGGAAGTTCTAAATTAGTTTCAGTTTCAAATGGGATAAGTGCCGCAATAATTAATCCATCAAATAATATTTCAAAAATATTGGTCATGGCAGATATAGCATGGAAGCCAAATGATAATGAGATGGAAAATATACCATTTGGTGATTATAATTTGAATAAATGGAAAAAATGAACAAAACAATAATTATTGTAAATAATATCGAAAATGTTTCAAAAATACGTGAAATACTTTTACAGTATCCTAATTCAAAAATTTTCTCATTAAATTATTCTAGTCATAATAAATTAATTAAAAATTTTATTGATCATGAAATTGGTGATGATCATCTTACAAATATTGATAAAAATATCATAGATGCACAAACAATAGAGACTACATCTAACTGGTATCTAAATCAAAATTTTAAAAATTTTTTAATGTTTGATGGAATAAATTTAGCAAGTCTTATTGAAATGGAGTTATTTGATTACTTTTCTAAAGTATACAAAACTGTATTTACAATAATAAGAATAATTGAAAAAGAAAAACCAACTGCTGTAGTAGATATGACTGATTATGGTGATCTAATTCAAAATTTATGTGATCAGAAAAAAATAGATTATCTACAAATTCATGATATCAAACATGCATCAACATATTTTGATAAAATAAATATAAAGTATAATTTAGGTCCAATTCCATTATCTGTAACAATATCAAAAAACAATTTTCAAAAAATAAAATATTTTGTTGAAAAAATTACTAAACAATTTTTAAAACTAAATCAAAATTTTAATTCTCAAAAAAAGTCTATTCTTTTACTAGATTTTAACCCCATACAATATGATTTATTATTAAAAGAATTATCTAATTCTACCAAGAATATTTTACTACTAAACCAACGTAGACCTGCAGTATGGAATTTAGATTCTTATAATATTGTGCGTAAATTAGGAAGTAATATAATTAGTTTAAATGATTTCAATAAAAAAATTGAAAATAAAATAAACCAAGAAAAACAGCAAAAAAAAAATGAACTTGAAGCAATGTGGGATAATAATTTAATTTTTAATAAAGTATTCACAATTGAAAATTATAGCATTTGGAATTCAATTAAAGATTCATTTACAAAAATGTGTACTACAAGATTTCTTGATTCTGTAGAGAGGTTAATGTTATTACAACAACTATTTACAAAATATGATATATCTGTAATTTTGGAGTGGGCAGAAACTGCTCCACACGAAAAAGAAGTAATTCATGTGGCAAAAAAATATGGAAAAAAAATAGTTATGCTTCAACATGGTGTGCAGCCAAGTGGGGATGTTTGGGGTAGATCTGGAAGATTTTTTTCATTTTTTTCTGGTCCTTTAAATAGTGACAAACAAATAGTTTGGGGAGATATTACAAGGGAATATGCTATAAAATGTGGATATAATCCTGAAAATGTAATATCCCTGGGAAATCCACGACACGATAAATTTTTTCAAGCAAAAAAAATTAACCGTAAAGGAATGATATTATTAGCAACTACTGGAGTCCCTGAATTTTTTGCAGAAACATCTACCACTAATGATTATCTCAAGTTTAATGATTTTATACGAGAAGTATGTAGAGTTGTAAAAAATTTAAAAGATAAAAAACTTGTAATAAAACCACACCCCCAACCTGATTTTGTTAATAATATAATTGATTTAATAAAAGAAATTGATCCTCAAATAGAAATTGTATTTGATACTGATCTAGTTGAATTAATTAATTCTTGTGAAATGCTGATTACTTTTAACAATTCCACAATAGCTCTTGAATCTATGATCTTGAACAAACCTACAATATGTCTTCAAACTGATAAATGGGCCGAAGAACATGAACTCGTAAAAAAACATGGAGTAGTATCTATTTCTAAACTTGAAGATATTGAGTCATCAATTCATAGTATCCTAAAAGATGATGCCTTTAAATTTAATATATTAAAAAACTCTGATAATTTTCTACAAAAATATTATACAAATAGAGGCAGCGCATCAACTTTTTTAGCACAATTTCTTGAAATTTTTTAAAATTATACAAATCCTCTTTAGAACTCCATGTGATAGAATTAGTAATATAGAATTAGATCTATGACATTTTTTATTGTATTAATCTAACATGGTGACTCCGTTTGGTAAAAAATATGATAATTAGTCAATTTTGTTAGTAGAAAATATAATTAGAGAATACTAACAAGATTTAACGTGGTAGTAGAAGAAATTAAAGATATTTTAGAAAAAAATGGATATGAAGTAAATTTAGATACTATTTTACGGATTAATACAATGATTGAATCTATTAGAGATGATAATCAGATTAATACACTTGATTATGTAATTAATTGGTTTAATAAAAAAAGAGAAGAATCTGATATGACTGTTCAAGAGATTGGAATTAATGATCTTGATAAATGGGATGTATCCTCTACAACTGGAAATATTTATCATGAGTCAAAAGGATTTTTTGAAATAATTGGAGTTAAAGTATCAAATACATTTGATCGTGAAGTTGGTAAAAAAGGTTGGACACAACCTATGATTGCAAATAATCCTGGAGGCATTTTAGGATTGTTGATGAAAAAATTTAATGGTATTCCTCATTATTTACTTCAAGCAAAAGCTGAACCAGGTAATATTGGAAAATTACAGTTATCTCCAACTCTTCAAGCTACGACTAGTAATTTATTAAAAGCTCATGGTGGTACACAACCACTATTTGCTAAATATTTTGATGAAGAAGAAAATCTAACCATTACTTATTCAAAATGGCAATCTGAAGATGGTGGACGATTTTATTTAAAATCAAATTATAATATGATTGTAGAAGTGAATGAAGATGAAGAATTAGTGATACCTGATTATTTTATTTGGGTTACATTATTTCAAATTAAACAATTATTAAAAATTGAAAATTTTGTAGGACCGCATATTAGAGGAATTATTTCATATTTGTGAATAAATTGAATCCCTTAAAATTTGGCATTATTGGTTGCTCTAGAATTGCTAAAAAATCTATTATTCCTGCCATATTAAAATCAGAATTTGCTGAACTTGAAATGATTGGAAGTAGATCTGTTGAGAAATCTAAAGAGTTTTCTACTGAATTTAATTGTAAAAAAAATGGTACTTATGATGATGTAATATTAGATGATTCCATAAATGCTGTTTACATTTCTACTCCAATTGGAACACATGCAGAATTGGCTATGAAAGCAGCATCTGCAGGAAAACATGTATATTGTGAAAAATCATCAACTGATTCTTTTACTTCAGCAAAAGAAATGGTTGAATGTTCAAAAAAGAATAATGTTAGAATGATGGAAGGTTTTATGTTTAGATTTCATCCTCAACATCAAAAAGTCCAAGAATTAATCAATGATCAAAAAATTGGCAATATTGATTCATTCAATGGCAGTTTTGGATTTCCTTCTTTTCCAGAAGGAGATATTAGGTACAACAAAGAATTGGGGGGAGGATTTTTGAATGATTCAGGATGTTATCCAATATCTGCCAGTAGGATGATTTTTGATGAAGAACCTCTTTCTGTATTTTATCATAATTATAATGATCCAAAAATGGGTGTTGATGTAAAAGGTACATCTATTCTAATGTACAAAAATAATAAAACTGCAAATGTAACCTATGCTAATGGAAATTATTATCAGGCAAAATATGAAGTATGGGGATCTGATGGAATTATTTCCTTAGATAGGGCATATTCTGTTCCATCTCATTTTATAACAAAAATAAATTTACAATATAATGTAGAAAATAGTTGGGATGGTAGAAAAAATAAAATTATTGAAATTCCTGCTGCAGATCATTTTCTCAAAATGATTGATACTTTTTGTATGGAGATTACAGGTGAGAAAAAATCTCCATTTAACTTTGAAGAAGAATTATTAAATCAAGCAAAAGTAATGACAGCACATAGACTTTCAAATTTTAGTCATAAAGAAGTGTGGCTCTCCGAAATAATTTAGGGTCTTTTAGGATGATTTGATGACCTTGATTACTGAATCTTGATGAATTTTTGAAATATTTGGAAATAACGGTAGTGCTAAAATTTCATCATAAATTTTTGCTGTATTCATAATATTTGATTTTTTAGCAAATTTTTGATATGCCATATATTTGTGAATTGGCATCCAATAAACTGTAGTTCGTATACCTTTATCTTTTAATTTTTTGAATAATTGATTTCTTGATAATTTGTATGGTGATTTTATTCTAATTGTATAAAGATGGTATGAATGGCTTTTATCATTTACCATATCTGGTAAAATTATTCCTGGAACATTTTGCAAATTTTTATGATAATATGACGATGCTTTTTTACGAAGATCATTAATTTTTTTAATTCGTTTTAATTGTGTAATGCCCAAAGATGCACGAATTTCATCCAATCTGTAGTTATATCCTGGCTCTATAATGTCAAAAATCCATGGATATTCACTAGAATATCTATTTTTGAGTGATTTTGTCATTCCATGACTTCGTAACTGTCTAACTTTTTCTGCAATTTGTTTTGAATTAGTTATAACCATTCCACCTTCAGCTGTCGTAATATTTTTTGTAGGATAAAATGAGAAACATCCTGTACTTCCTAATGTTCCAACATGTTTAGATTTGTGAAAAGTTCCAACTGCATGGGCACAATCTTCTATGACTTTTAGATTATTATCCTTTGCAACATCCATAATTTCTTCAATATTACAAACTTGACCATAAATATGAACTGGAATTATTGCTTTAGTTTTTTTTGTAATATTTTTTTTAATATTTGAAATAGATAAAAAGAAATTTTCTTTGTTAATATCTGCAATTACTGGTTTAGCATTACATGCTAAAACTGCATTTACATCTGCCACAAATGTTAAATCCGGTATTATTACCTCATCATCTTTTTTAATCCCTAATGCCATTAAGGATAAATGTAAAGCTGCCGTACAATTTGACACTGCTATTGCATATTTTGAATTAGAATATTTAGAAAAATCATTCTCAAATTTTTCTAATTGAGGCCCTAGTGTCAACATACTCTGATTCAAAGTTTTAATTACATTTTTTTTATCTTCATTTGAAATCCATGGCTCATAAGCTGGAAATTTAATTTTTGAATCTTTAAAAAAATCTTTTTTCATACCTCACACCAAAATATCTTCTATTTATTATGATTAATTTTTAATACTTCTTCATATAATTTTAATGAATTTTTAGCCATTGAAATAGAATTACATTCTTCATGTACAAAATTATATCCTGATAATCCCAATTTATCCCTCAATTTATTGTCAAAAAGTAATTTATCAATTGCTTTTGATAATTGTTCTGGATCCTCAGGTTCAACAAGAATTCCATTTACATTATCTTTTACTGTAAATGGTATCCCATGTGATTTTGTAGAAATCACTGGTTTTTTAAATGCAAATGACTCCAGTGGAACTAATGGGGATAATTCCCATTGTGAAGGAAGAACCAAAAATTCACTTTCTCCATATGCTGAAATTACATCTTCCCTTGGTGGATTTTTTATTACAATAATTTTTTCAGATAAATTAAGAGTATGAATTAATTTATCCATATCTTTTTCATATCCAAAATCTACACCCATTATTATCAGACTAACATCTGGAAATTTATTTTCATTTTGAATAATATTGAATGCTTGAATTAAAGTTTTAATTCCTTTAGACATTGAAAATCTTCCTACAAATAAAATAAATCTACTATTAATTTTATATTTATTTTTAAAATTTTCTTTACTAATTAAAGTTTCTAAATTAACTCCATTACGTATTATTTTAATTTTAGAGTTTTTATTTAATTCTAAAAAAATATCTTTTTCATATTCATTAGCTACACTAATTGCAGAAGCATCATTAATTATTTTTTTAATCAAAATTTTTTGAATTTTATATAATATTTTTAGCAATAAACCTGATTCAGTTAAAAATGGATGTGTAGTTAATCCTCCTTGATCTGATACCACTAAAGGAATTTTTAATTTTTTAGAAACACGCCAAGCAACAATTGATTGATAACTACGTAATCCTATTGTATGTATTAAATCTGGTTTATCATTTTCAATTTCTTTATACATTGAAGTATTTACAAAAAATAATTTTAATGAGAACCAAACATGTGTTCTATTGATAGTAAATTTTTCAAATTTTTCAGTTCTTGGTAATTTCTTATTAAATTTATTTGCACCATTACTGAAATCTAAATCGGTAGTGTATACTGTTACATCATGTCCTGTTTTTGACATCTCTCTAGCTAAATCTGTTGCTAAAAATACGATTCCTCCAAATTGAGTAGCTGGAAATGATGCTGGACAGACTAATGCAATTTTCATAATTTTACTTATTTTTGGAATTATTAGACTATTCTATTAAATTTAAAACCCTCTTTTTATCAAAGTCATTTAAAATTCTAATTATGTCTGACTAAGCGATTGACACTGAAATTTAATTTAGATTAGTTAAAACAAAAATCTACTTCTTTTTAATTACCATATTGTATATCCTCCATCCATGGTGAATGAACTTCCAGTAACATAACTAGATTTTTTACTACACAAATAATCAATTAACTCATTTAATTCTGTTTTTTTCATCATTCTTTTCATTGGTGTTAATTTAGAATATGATTTAATGAATTTTTTATTTTGTTTTGATAACACTCCTCCTGGAATTACACAATTTACTCTTGTATCCGGAGCTAGATGTACTGCAAGATATTTTGAAAGATTTACAACTCCTGCTTTTGAAACTCCATATCCTACATCTTTGTGTGATCCATTGTATAGTTCTGGTTTTGGTGAAACAATTCCATAAGTTGATGAAAAATTTACTATTGATGATTTATTATTATTTTTTACAAATTGTCTACAGACTGAAAATAATGATACCAAATTAACATCTAGATATTTTGAGAAAGATTCTAAAGAGAAATCAAATAAAGTTCCTTTTTTTCTATCTGACTGAACAGTATCGTTTAATGCAAAACAATTAACAAGATATTTTGCGTGATTTTTTTTAAACCATGATTTTACAAATTCTTCATCATTAAGATCATGCCCTAATTTTAAATCTAATCGAAAAACTTTATTGTTATTCTTTTCAAAATATTTACAAATTTCTGCTCCAATTAGTCCTTCTGATCCTGTAACAATTATTTTTTTCATTTCTACTCTTATCTGATTATATCCTGCTATGTTAAAATTTGTCTTAATTTCTTTATATTTGGTTTTTCAGAAGTCCATATTTTCTTTTTACCATCTCCCATAATTTTATCCAAAATTCTAATATCTCTAACTAATTTTCTTAAGCCTTCTTTTTCTAATGAGGCAGATTGATCATAACCATAGTATGTTCTAGATACTGTAACATGTCTTTCAATTGATGTTGCACCCATCATTACTGCTGGCACACTCACATTTGTTGCTCCTATTTCATGACCACTATATCCTACTTTACATTTGAATTTCTTTTTTAATGTTAAAATTAAGTTCAAATTTGCTTCATTATCTGCAATTGGATATGCACTATTACAATGCATTAACTCAAATGGACATTTATATTTTTTAAATATTTTTACAGCATTTTCAATATCTTTCATTTCACTCATCCCTGTACTGATGAATGTGTATTTTTCTTCTTTAGCAATTTCTTCTAAAAGTTCTTTATGAATTATCATAGCTGATGCAACTTTATTATATTTTGTTTTAAATTTTCTCATATGAATTTGACTTTCTATATCCCAACATGATACAAACCATGGAATTTTCTTCTTTTTACAATAATCGGCAATTTCTTTAAATTGTTTATCTGAAAATTCACGATGTAATCTCATTTCACGTTGAGTAGTTCCCCATGGACTTTCTAAATATGAATCTAAAAATTTTTTAGTGTATATTTTTTCAACATTTTTTCTTTGTAATTTTACTATGTCAGCACCACAATCTACTGCTATGTCAATTATTTGTTTGGCAACCTTAACATCACCCATATGATTTGTTCCTATTTCAACAATAATTGTTACCATTTTACCTTCATAACGTAATTCATTATAAATTCGTTTTAATATTTTTTGCAAAAAGAATCATATCAGCTATTTCTCTAAATACACCATCACCGCCATTAATTTTAGATATAAAATCAGCAATTTCTTTTAATTGATTAATTCCATTTGCTGGTGTAGCTGAAAATCCGACTAATTTTATTATATTATAGTCATTTAGATCATCTCCAATATACGCAATTTCATTTTTTTTCACATCAAATATTTTACAAATTTTTTCTAATTCTTGTTCTTTATTTTTTATATTAACATAAGTTGCTGCTACATTCATTTTTTTTCCACGTTTTTTTACAATAGTTGAATTTTCTTTTGTCATTAAAATTGTTTTAATATTATTTTTATGAAGTAATTCCACTCCCATACCATCTTTTGTATTAAATTTTTTCATTATTTCACCTTTGTCTGAATAATACATTCCTCCATCTGTAAGAACTCCATCTACATCTGTAATTACTAATTTAATTTTTTCACAAAGTTTCACAATTTTTTGATTCATTTTTTTATTTAACAATTTAAACTCCTATCATTTTTTTTAATTTTGAAGATTTTTTTATTCCAAGTGAAATTTCAAGCGTTCTTATCCCTTCTTCAATATCATTTATACTTGGCTTCCTTATTTTTACACATTTTAAAAAGTGGTTCATTTCATCAACATACATTTTATTTCTTTCATATTTTTCTATTTTTAATACCGTTTTCCATCTTTTTTTATTTGTTAAATGTATTTTTACTTCATTATGATCTGAATCCCAATAAATTGTCCCTTTTTCACCTCTTATTTTACAACTTTTAAAATTAGGTCGTTGAAAATAATCTAAATGTAATTCCCCAATTACATTATTTTTAAATTTAAGAATTATTGCTGACATATCATCTGAACTTACTTTTAATTTACTAAATTTCCCAGTTACTGAAAATACTTCTTTAACATCACCTAATATCCAATACATATAATCTATTTCATGTATACATGTTAACACTATTCCTCCTCCTAGATCATCTCTTGCAGCATATCCTTTTCTATAATCTTCATATGGATGCCAATCTGGTAAGTAAGAACCACTTTCAGCACTTACTGAAACAATTTTACCAATTATCCCCTTTTCAACTATTTGTTTCATTTTCATAATGCATGGATGAAAACGAAAATTACATCCCATTTGGGATATTATACTTTGTTTCTCTATAGTTTTCTTTAAAACTTTAAGATCCTTTGTAGTGTTTGAAAGAGGTTTTTCTATAAATATATCTACACCTTGTTTTGTCAATTCATTTGCAGATTTCACATGTTTACTAGTTTCATTTGCAATAATGCCAATATCTGGTTTTTTTTTAATACATTCTAACATTGATTTAACAATCTTTATTTTTTTCATGTTGGGATTTTTTATATTTTGTTTTGTACAAATAATTATTTCAACATTTTTGATATCTAATAGATTTCTAACATGTCTTTTTCCTATGGAACCATATCCTATAACAGCTATTTTCAAGTATTTGATAAAATATTCTATAGCATATTAAATTATTGAAATTAATACTTAGAAATATTTTAGTATGCGAAGTATTTCCTACCATTCATGAATATTGATATTTTTATTCCTGCACGATTAGATAGTTCAAGATTACCAAAAAAACATTTACAAAAAATTAATAATATTCCTATAATTGAATTACTTGTACAACGATTAAAAAAAGTAAAAAATGTTAGAAATATTATTGTATGTACAACCAATAAGGAATCAGATGATGAATTAGTAAAAATTTTAGCCAAAAAAAAAATATTATATTTTAGAGGGGATGATACAGATATTTTAAAAAGATTTTATGAAGCTGCACAAAAATTTCAAACTGACATTATTATTGATGTGGAAGGAGATAAACTATACACAGAACCATTTTTTGTTAGTAAGATTATTTCTGAAATGAAAAATAACGATTATGATTTTATTATTGGCAATGACTCAACAAAAATATTTAATCCAAGTGATCATCTAATTCATGGAATTATACCTGCAGGAATTAAAGTTTCTAGTATAAAAAAAGTATCTAAATTAAAAAATGAATTCAATAAAGAAACTGGATATAAAGAAATTTTTGTAAATAGTAAAAACATAAAAAAGAAATTCTTTATATTTAATTCTAAATTAGAGGTACCATCTAGTTTAAGATTAACGATTGATTATCTTGAAGATTTAAATTTTGCAAGAGATCTTTTTTCTATTCTTAAGGAAGATTTTACACATAAAGATATTTTAAAAATAATAAAAGATAATCCAGTATTACTTAAAAAAATAGAAAAAATTAACAAAAAGTGGTTAAAAAATTATAACCGTGAAATGAAGAATTCTTAAATGAGGTATTTTGATTTTATATAATAAATTGTTAATAAATATAATTAATAATAATATAATAAAATTTTGGATGAAATGACTGTGAAATTAAAAGTTCTTTGTTATCAGGATATGGATATGAGCATACTTGGTATGGCTAAAAATCTACAAGAAAAATATAATTGTGATTTATTTAGTATTACTGATTTAAGTGGTAACCCTCAAAAATTCTTTCAAGAACAATCCATTGTTAAATATCTCAAAAAATGGTTCTATTATGATCATATTCTTCCAAATAAAAAACCAGATTTAGAATATCTTAGATCTGTAGAGAAAAATTACAACATAGATATCTGGCAAATTGCATATAATGATAGAATTTTTTTCAAATACAATGATTTTTATAAATTTCATCCTGATGAAATATTGTCAATTATTGAACAAGGTTGTAAATTATTTGAAAGTATTTTGGATGAGATAAATCCTGATTTTGTGCTATTACCACTAACAAATAGTGGTCGAATGCATCTTTTTTATGAAATATGTAAAGCAAAAAATATTCAAGTTTTAATGTTTGTTCCAACAAGATTTGGAAATAGGTGGATGTTTTCTGGAGAAGTAGAGGCTATTGATTATTCTGATGAGTTATCTTCAAGTAATACTTCTAGAACACTTGAAGAACTTCAAAATTATTTGAAAGGACATGATTCTTTTAAAGAAGTAGTTGAAGAAACTAAAGGTTGGCAAAAATCTTATTCACAATTCTTTAAAGCAGCTACCACTTACTTTCTATTTTCTAAAAATATAAATCTAAAAACACATTATACACATTTTGGAAGAACAAAACTTCGTGTATTTTCTAATTATATTGGATCCATGATAAAAAAGAAATATCGAATAAATTTTATGAATAAAAATTTATCAAGAAAAATAGATGATGAACCTTTTATTTTTTTCCCATTGATCACAGAACCCGAAAGAAGTTTACTTATTGCAGCACCATTTCATACAAATCAACTTGAATTAATTATGCATATAGTAAAATCATTACCCATTGGTTACAAACTCTATGTAAAGGATCATGGGATGATGGTTACTCGTAATTGGAGACCTATATCGTTTTATAAGCAAATTATGGAGTTACCCAATGTTAAATTACTTCATCACTCAATTACTCCTAATGATATTTTGAAAAAATGCTCTCTTGTAATTACAGCAGGTGGTACTACTGGTCTAGAATCTGCATTTTATGAAAAACCAACTATTACTTTTGTTGACACTCTTTATTCTAAATTAAAATCTGTCCATGTATTAAAAAATATTGAAGATTTACCAAGTGTTATACGCTCACAACTAATTAAAAAAATTGATCTTAATGATCTAAATTCATTTGTTAATTTGATTGATGGTAATTCTTTTGAATGTGATTACATTGGATTTAATATTGATGCACATCAAACCTTTTTTTATAATGGATTCTTATCAGATGTTGAAATTAAACCATCTATAATGGATAAATTCTTACAAAGACATCAATTGATGTTTGATCAATTAGGTTTAGAGATCATTAAAAAAATTAAACAATGCCAAAAATATAAAAATTGTGACTAAATATATTGACAAATGTCAAAAATTGAATAATTTTATTAGCACTTTATGAAATTAATTTATTGATAAAAGTTTTTCTTCAATTAGAATTTTTTTTAATTCCTCTTTTGTAAGTAATTCTACATTATCTGATGAGTATTGGCCTGTTAAAATTGATTTTTTCCTTTTATTATTGTCTTGTAATCTATCCTCAAGAATTACATAATCTTCTTCATCTTCAAAAGTATTTCTTATTTCCTCATTACTGATTAATGATTCATGAAATTTTTCACCTGGCCTAACCGAAATTATTTCAGTTTTTACATCTTTTTCTAATACTTCTAAAATTGCATTTTTTAAAACTTCTAAAGAGTATGCTTTTAATTTAGGTATGAATACTTCACCACCATTTCCTTTTTTTAAGGATCTTATGATGAAATCTAAAGCTTGATTCATAGTGATATTGAATCTTGTCATATTCGGATCTGTTATGGTAATATTTTTACCTGATTCTATTTGTTTTACTAATGTTGGTACTACCGAGCCACTACTTCCTAATACATTACCATATCTAATAGCAACAAATTTTGTTCTGTGACGTTCATGATTTGTATAATTATTAGCCGTAACAAATAATTTTTCCATTAATAATTTAGTTGCACCATATGTGTTAAGTGGTGAAACTGCTTTATCTGTACCAACACAAACAACAGTTTCAACATTTTCATGAAGACAAGCATCAATAACATTTTGAGATCCTAAAACATTTGTTTTAATGGCTTCAAATGGATTGTATTCAATTACTGGAACATGTTTTAATGCAGCGGCATGAAATACTATGTCTACATCTTCCATAGCTTTGATTAGTCTTGGTAAATCTCTTACATCGCCAATAAAATAACGTAGTCTATTATCATTC
>Ga0233439_10001230_pt1 | contig 33808 bp, 48 predicted proteins | sample SI_123_September_6_FD_182713 | JGI IMG/M metagenome (GOLD analysis project Ga0233439, IMG submission 182713) | Seawater microbial communities from Saanich Inlet, British Columbia, Canada - SI_123_September2016_100_MG | ecosystem: Environmental > Aquatic > Marine > Inlet | place: Canada: British... | reverse complement strand
AGTAGAGTAACGTTTGCTTGGTAAATTGTAATTCCTCTTTCTTGCTCTTCTTTATCAAAGTCCATTGCAAGGGCTTTTCCAGCAGCTGAGGGGGCAATAATTCCAGAGTTTGCCAAAAGGCTGTCACTCATTGTTGTCTTTCCGTGGTCTACGTGAGCAATAACACCAAAGTTACGAATATTGGCTTTGTTCTTGATAATTTTCATTACCTCTGCAGTAGACTTGAATTTTGCCATGTTCGAAAAACTTTGAATTCAGGTATTAAACCTTAGTTTTTTAAAAGATCAGTAGATCAAATGCTTAGAAACATCAGGATTCTTTTCTCACACGATAAATCGATTCGTCATTTCTCGTCTTTTTGGTATTTATTACCAGAATCAAGGAAACAGATATGGAAATTTCTGTAGGCCATACTCCTGATTCTGATGACGCATTCATGTTTTATGGAATGTTTACGGGCAAAGTCCCATCTCCAGAGTTTACAGTAAATCACGTTATTGAAGATATTGAGAAATTAAATCGTAAAGCAACAAATCCAGAACTTGATGTAACTGCAGTTTCAGTTCATGCATGTGCATTTATCCCAGGATATACAATTTTGAGAAGCGGCGGTAGTTTTGGAATTAACTATGGTCCAATAGTTACTGCTAAAAAACAGATGACAATTGATGAGATTAAAAAATGCAAAATTGCAATTCCAGGAAAAATGACATCGGCATTCTTACTATTACAATTAATGATTGGAAAGTTTGATTATGTAGAGATGAATTTCAGCGACATCCCAGAAGCTGTAAAGTCAGGCAAAGTGGATGTTGGGTTAGTAATTCATGAAACTCAATTATCATATGAGCAAGAAGGCAATGTCAAAATTTTAGATGTTGGTGAATGGTGGGATAAAACCACAAACGGTCTGCCAGTACCTTTAGGGATTAATGTTATGAGAACAGACCTAGGCATGGAGACAATAGTAAAGTTTGACAAATATCTTCAATCATCAATTGAATTTGGAATTGAACATTTTGAGGATGCAATAGAATATGCAATGCAGTATGCTAGAGGTAAAGAAAGAAGTCTAATTGAGAAATTTGTAAAAATGTACGTAAATCATGTAACTGTAAACATGGGAGACCCAGGTGAGGAATCAATTAGAAGACTATTCCAAATGGCAAAAGAGAAAGGACTAGTTCCAGACTTTGAAATCAGCATTGCCAGCAAGTAATTATAGAACCGAAAAAAAATAGTACCATGGGAGATGGAATCGGTGGCGCAGTACTTTCAATTCTTACAAACAATGCTTTTGAATTACTAGTTAGTCATACAAGAAAAGATAACACAGACCAATACGGTAAAGTTGAAAAAGTAATTATGAGTAAAATCGACGATCCTGCACAACCACAGTATGAGGAAAAAACTAAAGAAGATTTAGAGAGGGCACTAAAAGGGAAATTTGTTTCATGTAATGTACAATACAGAGATGAAAAAACAGATGCACTAGTGTGTAATGTCTTTGTTCAAAGACCACCTGAAGGATTTGACAAAAAATAAAAATCCTTGAGAAAGAAAAGAGTATTTTATTTCAAAAATTTGAGTTTTCACCATAGCCACCTGAAAGGTTTCAATTTTCAAAATACCTAATATATGGTGAAAGCCAACTAACACCATACATGGTTCTAGTCGATAAACGAATTCTCGCAGGAGGCCTTGCAATGATCATTGCAGGAATTATTGTCACCATCGCATCAACTGATCAGCCAATAGGAGAATCAGGAATGAGTGAGGAGGAAGTTATTGATTTGTTAATAGCTGAGGATCAAAATCAAGCTTATCAAATGTTATCAGGGATTTTAGTAGGAGTTGGATTCTTACTGGTTTTGATTAGTTTTGGTGCAAGAAGGAAAAAAGATAGTGTGACTAGAAAAGAAAAGAAACCCGCAGAATAAATTAATAATTACAAGTAGTCGTTTTTTCACAACCAATTGAAATGCATCACAGTTAGTTAAAAATAATTAAAAGAATTTAGCAAATGTCCCAAGATTAGAATTACTAATTTTTGTGAGAATTGGAACTACAAAGGTATACATGAACGATAGAGAGATAATTGACATGACTAAGAAATTACCTCGTGGACATAATATCGGTGGCGGCAATAGACAGAAAAGACGTCAAGAGTTTAAAAAAAATAAAGAGTAGAATTACTAATTTTTTATTTCTATTTCATTAAACCCCATATTTTCCCACATTCTTACATTACCTGAATATACCAATCATAGATACAAAATTACTCTTGTTTAGTAACGCAATAGATCAAAACACGTTATCAATTATTTATACAAATCAAACTTTTTCTTACAATTTCCACAAAATCGCTGCTTTGTTTTCTTACTTTCTGTGCCTAAATCAGTACCACATCTATCGCATTTTGTTTTAATCATAGTTATGTTCCAATTGAAATTTATCCATAATTACCTATCTTTGAATGTTGGGAAAACCATCAACAACATATTTTGATCACAAAAAACAACTTGAGAAGATATTATTAAGCAAAAAATCTCAAAATGAGATATCTTGATTCAAGCTGAAATCAGCATCTATCCAATGGCCACTAAAACCACCAGTGCTAGTTTTTACATTGCAAAGGCAATAGAATCAATTCAAAAAATTGAAAATCTTAGATATGAGATCAATGCAATGGGGACAATTTTAGAGTCAGATAATATGGATACCATAAACACAGCAATAAAACAAATGATGGAGACAGTTCATAATTTAGGCATAGCAAGAGTTGAGGTAATCATCAAAATAGATTCAAGACGAGACAAAGATGTCAAAATGGAAGATAAACTAGATTCTATTAAAAAACAGATAGGTTAGAATTTTTTCAAAATATCAAAATGAGTATTTCTTTGTGCAGGGATACGGCCAATCTCTTTTACCATTGTTGCCAGTTCATCAACTGAAGAAGAAGTTGCCTTTCCAGCAGATTTGTAGATTTCTTCAGAAAATGCAGTTCCAACTAAATCATTGCCGCCATTTGACAATGCAACTTGTGCAAGTTTTTTGCCATATGCAACCCAGTAAACTGAAATGTTGTTTAGAACATTTGCAAGCATTAGTCTGGACAATGCAACAACTTTCAAATCATAAACTGATGAACATTCATTGTTCACCAAATGCTTTTGTTCCAATTCAGTATTATCTAAACTGAATTTCAAAGGAATTAAAGTTAGAAATCCATTTGTTTTCTTTTGTAATTCACGTACCTTGATTAGATGATCAACAATATGTTCAGGTTTTTCAATATGTCCATAAAGCATGGTAACGTTACTTTTGATATCCATATTATGAGCCTCCTCAATAACATCTAGCCATTGTTGTCCTGTGCATTTTCCACGAACTATCTCACCTCTAACGTCAGGATGAAATAGTTCAGCCCCTCCACCAGGCATTGAATCAAGTCCTGCATCTTTTAGACGAGATAGAATTTCTTTAGTAGAATTTTTTGTTAATTTTGATAAATAGTAAATCTCAGCTGCAGTCAATGCTTTGATGTTCAGTTGAGGATGACTCTTTTTGATTGACCTCATCATGTCTTCATAATATTCTAGTGGAAGTTTTGGATGAAAACCGCCAACAATGTGAACCTCAGTAGCACCCATCTGTTTTGCAATTCCAACTCTGGCTTCAATCTCTTGAGAAGTTAGGGTGTATGCATCATCTGCACCATCTTTTCTATAAAATGCACACATCTGACAGCTAGCTGCACAAACATTGGTGTAATTCATGTAGTATGATGCTGCAAATGTTACAGTGTCATCAACTAGTTTTTTTCTAGAATTGTCTGCCACTGCTCCAAGTAAATGTAAATTATCATAATTCATCAACTCCATACCATCTTTGTAGGAAAGTTCCTCTCCAGCCAAAGCTCGATCTAAGGCTTGTGAATCTCCAACTAATTGTTCTAACATACTGGTGGATTTCCCCATCAGGATATATGCCTTAGTGAATACTAAATCATATGGGATTAGGAATGAAAATTATAATATTTGCAGTTATTGCAATTCTGGTCCAAGCATTTGGCATAGTTTTGTTATGATTCATTTCAGTCTCAAGAAATAAGTAGCCACAAATATCACAGCTAACATGGTACTCCCTCTAGTAGATGAGCATAAACCAAAATGCTACTTGTGTCATGAGGGTTTTGAAAACATAGAAGAATTACGAGAACATCAGAATTCAAAACATGCTGACTTTTTCAAAGATAATGAGCAACCAAGTAGAGAACCAGCAGAAGGCGACGTTACCGTATTTTAGATTTTTTTTCATTAATTGATTTTAATAATTCTTGAGCCATATCTTTTGAAATACTTGCCAAATCATAATGTTTGTCAATAGATAGTGCTTTTTTGAAATGTTTTATCGCTTCTTGAAGTTCGCCGAGTTCTCCTAACGAGAGGCCTTTGTATGCAAGGGCCATTGCACATTTTTTATCAATTTTCAAAGCAGAATCATAGCACTCTATTGCTTGATGATATTTTTCATCTGAATGTAATGTGGACCCTTTGTTTAGTAATGCATCAATATTTTGAGGGGAAATTTCAAGGGCTTCATCATATGAGCGAATTGCAAGTTTCAGATTCCCCATGTTTTGTAAAGTTGCACCTTTGTCAATTAAGATGCCAGCATTACCAGGATCCTCTTTTAGCGCTAAATCATATAATTTCAAAGCATCAGAAAAATTCTCATCTTCAACACATTCAAAAGCCTGTGCCATCATTTTTTCAATTTTATTGATCACAGGTTTTGATATTATTTTCTTAATAATAAACTGATTTTTCGTCTTATCAATTGTCAGTTGAGGACATAATATCTGACCAGACATTATTTGAATATGAAAAATTAATTATTAAATCAGCGATCATTATACAATAACCAATCAGACATCAAGATGCAAACTTGTCTCTAGGTTCAATTTCAAGAGATTTGTTAAAACACTCCATAGATTCCTCATACCTGCCTAAACTTCTCAAGGCAACGCCTTTGTTATTCCAAAGGTCAGGATCATTTTGATTCAACAGAAGAGCTTGTTCAAAGAAACCAAATGCATCAAGAAATTTCCCCTCATCCATTAGAGATTGGCCTTTCTTGACTAGTTCTTCAATTTCACCCATAAATTACACTAGACATCATTTGTATTAAATCTGAAAGAGAGTGTAAAGAGAAAATTAGGAAAAATTAAACAAATTTACACAAATTTAATTAAAATTTAAATAAATTTTTCACCAATATAGGATATGGACCTAGATAAAACAGATGAGAAAATTCTGAAAAATTTACTTGTAGATGCAAGACAATCAGCCAGACAACTTGCTCTAAATCTTGGATTATCAACAGTGACAGTACTATCTAGAATAAAGAAATTAGAAAAAGAAAAAATCATTCAAGGATATACTGCAATTATTGATCATGAAAAAATAGGATATTCATTGACTGCAATTATTGAAATTATTGCCAAAAATGACAAAGTGATGGATATTGAGAATGAAATAGCAAAATTCGAAAATGTTTGTGGGGTGTATGACATTACAGGGTCAACAGATACAATAATTATTGCAAAATTCAAAGAAAGGAAAGAATTAAGCAAGTTTGTAAAGGAGCTGGCAACAATCCCCAATGTGGAGAACACAATAACTCACGTAGTTCTAAATACTGCAAAAGAAGATTTCAGATTATCATAGAGGAGAAAAAATGAAAAAGTTCAGTATTTTTATAATTTCAATTATCATCTTTGGAGGACTACACTCAGCAAGTGCTCAAGGAAACAATCCAGACGTAGAACTTGTAGTGACAGATGAAGAGAAAATCATATTATTTTCAGGATTCATCATTGCAATATTGGCAGTGTTTTTATTTTTATCAAGGGATATCATACTTAGGAAAAAGACATCATATGATAAAGAAAATCTAGATTCAAAAAAAGACAAGACGTTTGAAAAATATCATTCAGATTGGGGAGATGATTATGAAGAACTAGGTAAGAGAAGAAATACAAAAGAAGACCAAGAGTTCAGAGAGGCACTAAACAACGACGAACTGCCAAACTACTATGATATCATAGGAGTTTCAAATGATGCCACCCCTGAGGAAATTAAAAAGAAGTTCAGAGAACTTGCAAAAAAGACCCATCCAGATAAAACTAAAGAGAATTCTGAAGAAAAAATGGCAGAACTAAACAAAGCATATGAAGTACTATCAGATGTAGAACGCAGAGAGAAATACGATAAATATCTTAAAGTGAATTAAACAGATTCCAATTTTACAACAATCAAACTTAGTTCAATTGAATTTGGAGTCTGAACGCTATTTGTAAGATTTGTAAAAATTTCAATAGGGATTGATTTGCCATTAGATTCAATTTCAGTAGTTATCTTTAGTTCACCAAATTCAGTATTAGGTCCAAGCATTTTCTTTGTCAGTAAAGGCACTACAGAAAGATCCTCCACAACACATTTCATCTTGTATGCAAATTTGTCTGAAAAATATACCCCTCCACGAGTAGTTGGTTCATTCACAGGGATTGGGGAATTAGTTATCAAAGTACTGGTGATGGGATAAGTTCCTTCATTCACATAAAGTGTAAATTTTGGAGAATTCTTTTCATTAAATTCCATTAGTTTTTCCAATAATTCTTTGTTAAATGACATTCAAAAATTAGCAAATCATAATTCTATTGAATCTTTCTAACAACAGTCACCAAAAAGAATAGAGAATCAAATCAAGGAGATCATCTTTAAAAACTGGAAATTAGATCAAAATTATTGCAGCGATTTGCAAATACACATTCAATGAGAAATGAAATTCTCAGCATAATGGTAGAGAATGGATTAGAAGACGACTACTATGTAGAGATGTTAGATTACACCATAGACCTGTTTGAAAGTCAAGGCTTAGGTACAGATTACTATGGATATCACAACATTAACCACGAATTAGAAGTAACGTATGTTTCACTTTTAGCCATTAATCAAAGCAGGGTAAAATTTACTGCTGAAGACATAAAGTATCTGTATGTTGCAGCATTGTTTCACGATTTTGATCCTCAAAAAAGTGTAGATAAACCTCACGAAGAAAGTGTATTAAAATTTATTTCGATGGACAAAAAACTTCGCCAATTAATTAACGATGCAAATATAGATTTAGAAATAATCAAGGCATTAATTTTGAGAACAACTTATCCTTGGAGTGGTAAAATTAGAGATAATGCAGAAATTCAAATCAAAGAATGTTTCAATAGTTCAGATTTAACAAGAAATAATCTACCATATCAAGAACACATCATGGAAATGGGGTGGTATCTATCAGTTGTAGATAGAATTAGTGGTTACGCATTAGGAGATTTTGCAAAAGCAATGGAGATGGCAAAGATGAACGCACATGCACTAGCATGGAGACCATCGCTAATTGTCAGAAGTGCAGTAGCATATTTTGAAGAACTCTTAAACAAAGAAACAGATATGGCAAAAGGAATCCTCAAAGTTCTCCCTAAAGAAATGCGAAAGAATTTCTTTGATACGGTTTTATCATTTATGAAAATCAGACAACAAGAAATTACAATTCAAGCAAATTATTCATATGAAAATCTAAAAATGGTTCCAACAATAGAATCAATGTCAACAAGGAATGATCCAAATTTCATTGCGACATTATATGAAATATTTTTAGAATTACCATCACCCCTTCAATTTGAAAAAGAAAATTTTGAAAAATCAGTAAAAGATCCTCAAGTAATAATCAACACATTGCGATTAAACAGTAAAGATGGAGAGATTATTGGGTTTTCAAAAGGAGGGCCACTGGAGAATTACAAATTACGTGAGGAGATAAGAGATGAGAATTACGGGGTCAAAAATACCATATTTCTAGAACCACTTGCACTAAAAATGGGATATTGGGGATTGAAAGGAGGCAGTGAAATGCGTCACATGTTCATCATGCAATCTCACTCTATGAAATTCAAATTCCTAACTAGTTTTGCACTAAGAGATGTCATTAGAGCTAGAATCGATAAAGAACAAGCAGAATTTGTAACACTATTTGATCCTGAAAGATGGGATTATTATCGAATTAAACTCTAGAAAATTTTAATTCAGAAAAGATGCACAACGTTTTGTAGTCTTGCACAATATTTTTTTGGCTCATTCTTAGAAAATATATCAAATGAACTGATTTAACTAGTGATTTTCCCAATCAAACCGTTTGACAACTATCTATGATGATAAAATATTCAAATTGACTTCCAACTGGAGGACTACAAATGACATAGTTCGAAAAGTCGGAGGAGATAAATCAGCTACAATCAATGCGCTAAAGAGATTATTAGAGATAGGTTATCTTGGAACTAAACCCGATACAAACAAGGTTCTCTATAAGAGAACAGATGCAGTTCAAAATGAATTTGATTTTATACAAATGATGTCAGTTTTTGAATTCAATCAAAAAATGGAACTAAACATCATTAATCAAATTCCTACAATTATGATGAATGACGGAGTACGCTTTAGGAAAAAAGGCTTAGATCTACTAGAACATATTCAAGAAGAAGTAAACCGAGCTTACATGGTTATCATCAGAATAGATGATCAACAAAAATTAGGAACTATACCATTCAAAATAGCAAAAGAACGAAAAGAGAAACTAGAGAAGCACATTAAAAAAATATTATCAGTCATTTTGAACAAATATCCAGAGGAAAAAACTAGAATGTCAATACAAGAATACTTTCAAAATCACACTATGAAAACTGAATTTAAAATTTAAAAAAATACATCTTTCACTTGAACAAGGTATTTTTGTCAATTTAGCCTTGATTTTTCAGTAGAATTAAAGATCATCATTAATTCGATGAACAGCTATGTGGTTTTTTGAGAACATCTATTCTACAATTTATGAGACAATAAGGTTAGAATTGTATCAGGGAATGGACTAAGCAAAAGGCTTTTGTAACTAAAAAATGTCCAAAAAATCGTGGTAGGTAAGGGCATAGGACTGTTAGTAATACTAGTGATCACTATAGGAATAACTCCAGCATTTGCAGCAACAGAGTTAGAAAAGACATCAATTGGTGATCCACAGTTAGTTAATGCATTTGGTTCATCGTTAGGAAATTCAATCAATGTGGATCAGCAAATCCAAATCTCAGCAGATGTAATGAATAATCAGGAAAAATCACAAAAAATTGCATATCTTGTTCAAGTGAAAGATGATTCAGGATTTGTCGTTTCAGTAAAATGGGTAGTTGGCATTATATTAAATCCTCAACAAGAATTTACACAATCAGTATCTTGGATTCCAAAAGAAGCAGGAGAATTCACTGCTGAAATTTTTGTCTGGGAAGGGTTTCCAGTAAATCATAATGCAATAGCAAACCACAGAACAATCCAAATCAGTGTAAGTTAAAATTTTAATTAAAAAAATTTAAATTCAATTTAGAGGTTTATTTAAAAAATTCGAATGATTCATTCCTAAAAAAGATCAAATAGATCTCCGATACAAAAAATATCGCTCTGCAACACAATAAATGGGATCGGGGATTTATCCATTAGTGAAAAAAGTTCAACAAGTTCTCGCTAATAGGACGGGGAGGCTAATGAAATTATGACAATAGGATATTGTGTAAAATGTAGGGATAAACGAGAAATCGGTGGCCCTGCACCATACACCATGAAAAATGGTAAACCTGCAATCAAAGGCACATGCCCAACATGCAGCACAGCCATCTTCAGAATAGGCAGAGGATAAACTTCTCACTAGAGAAATTTAATACTGCCATTCATCAGTAAGGCCATTCCATAGCGAACGCATTGGCGATGGATCTTTTTCTATTTCTTCTGTAATTCTATTTTTTAGCACGAAAGCAAAATTCTCTAACGCATCAACACCACCATCTGCAAATAATTCGTGGCCAATCTCAGTAATTCTTTTGTGTTTGTCAGATACCTCTGATGAATTAGGATTCTGAAGACAAAAAGTCATCAAATCAATTAGTTCTTCTTCTAACATGAAATCCATTATAATTTAATAAAAAATACCGCAGGATTTAGACATTTAGATTAAAAAAAGATTATTTTAGACGTCTGTAAATCTCTTTGAATTCACACGATATGTTGTAGGACATATTTAGCAAATGTGCTAGTTGATTCATCGATGTCTTGTCATGTCCCAATTGCCTTAACAAAGTCAAAGCTTTCTGGGGAGAGCTTGGAGACAAAGGACTCTGTCCAGACCAAGATTTGAAAGCATCCTCAACATCCAAACTGAAATTCAAAACAAATTCCCTCCAGTTAGACATTGCCTTTAGAGCTTTTTCATTTAGAAGAACTTCAGATAATTCACGAAATTCATTTTTACTATCAAGGTACAGCATCTCAAGAACCTGATGAATTTTTTCTTCACGATATTCTTCAGAGTTTAACATGTACATTCCAGCAATACTCATGATGTAATATGCTCATAATCAAAGATAAGTTAGACAGTTAATTCCCAAAAAAAATGTTTAAAAAAATCTTTAAAAATGAACAAATGTTCAATAATTAAAAAAAATAAAAAGAAAAAAAGATCTTATTGGAATGGGTCAATAAATGGACAGTTGACAATATGGTCACTATCCATTGGACGTGCAATACCAATGTTGATCAAACCAGCTTCGTTGTATGCGTTCATGTCATCAATAGTTTCTAGTAATTGAGCATCATCTGGATTATCCCAGCCAATCATAAAGATCCTCCACATTGGAGAATAATTAGCATCGCCAGAAGCTCCTGCGGCTATACCAGGTTGAAATCCTAATGGACCAGTACCGGTTAAACCATCTTTGAACTGATACAAGTCTACTGCTGCTGAATTTGCAATCAAGCTTGCAGATGTCGGTGAACTAACAACCCCCATCATTCCGGCAGGACCACTTGGAGTAGCATCTGTTACAATGTAATAGATTGTTCTACCATCTGGACCCCATCCACGATGAGCTATGAAAGTTACATTCATCTCTTCTGTATCGATTTCAAGAACTTGACCTCCGCCATAAGGAGTAACATCAGTTAATGTTTTGTCTTCCTTAACCATCATCTGACCTTCAGGCCAAATGATTTGGGGCATATTCAAAACTACATCAATTTCAGTTAATGTAATTTCATTATTCTCAGCTGCATCCATAACCATTGTTTCTGAATTAAGCACTCTTGGTGTTGCATCATCATTCCACATTACGTGGACATGTGAAGTCAAAGCACTGTAAACATCTGCTTGTGCAGGAGTACTAGTGAACACTTGACTTTGGTATCCGTGTATACCATCGCCTTCTATGCCGTTGGTAAACAAGTATACTGGTGAAAGTGCTTCTTCAGGAGCGTTCTTCAATAAAGGAGCAAATTCTACTTGCCATCCTTGATTTGCAGTAATTATGTCTGCATGTGTTGGGTCACTAGAATCAGTGATGATATAGAAAACATCTTCACCATCATAGTAACCTTGATGCATAGGAATTGTTGCTGGAACATTTGTTCTTGATAATCTAAGTACAGAACCCAAGTCTGCTTCAGTTTCGTCCATGTGTTCTTCTTCATGGGTTTCTTCCATAGTTTCTTCCATGTGTTCTTCTTCATGGGTTTCTTCCATAGTTTCTTCAACTGGAGCTACAGAAGCGACTGGAACTTGTCCGGCTTCCCAAGCGGCTTTACCACCTGGAATTTCAGAGCATAGTTGTACTCCACAGATACCAGTGCTAGAACCATATTGTGCGATTCCAGTACCTTGGCTTTTGAGGGCTTCAGCATCTGAGAAATAATCTGTCGTCATACCTGCTGTAAACAAGGGTAAAATTGCAAGAAGTGCAATGTATCTTAGACTCTTGTTCATAGATGCAAAATAATGATTTTTGTTTAAAAGAATTTGTCCAAATCAAATAAAATTATGCAAGTTCTGAAAATCTATTTCCAACATAATCCCAATTAACGACATTCCACCAAGATTCAACATAAGCGGGTCTCTTGTTGGGGTATTTCAAATAATATGCATGCTCCCAGACATCCAAACCAAGTAGTGGGAATTTCCCCAGAGTCCATGGGCTAGTTTGATTTTCAGTGGTAACGATTTCGATTTTATGATATGTTGAATTAAAAACTAGCCAGCACCAACCACTGCCTTGAATGCCAACTGCCGTCTCAGAAAATACTTTTTTAAAATTATCAAAATTATCGTAATATACTTCAATTTGATCTTCTAATTGTCCAGTAGGTTTTCCATCACCATCAGGAGTCATCGTCTCCCAAAACAATCTATGATTTTCAAAACCTCCACCAAAAAAATTAATCGCGCTTCTTCCAGATTCAGGAATTGCTTTTAGATCAGATAGGACAGATGAGATGTATTGTGGATGGGATGCACTTCCAACATCTGCAAGTGATTTGTTTAATCCATCAACATAAGCCTGATGATGTTTTTGATGATGAATTTTCATTGTTTCTGTATCAATGAATGGTTCTAGTTCATCATATCCATAGGGTAATCTTGGGAGTTCGTATTGAACCATAAATCAATTTAGTATAATCCACATATATTCTTCAAGTGCAAAGAATGATAAATCTTGGAGGAATGTTGAAAATATGAGAAAATTGGGGACTATAGATTTAGAGATTTTACATTTAGCAATTAATGAAAACGGTACATTTAATGAAACCAACCTAGAGAATTCAGAATTAAAGAGGTTAGGGGTTGGAAAATTATTAGATTCACTTGCAACATTAAAGGATAGAAAAATGATATCATTGAACAGTAACGGCTCATTTTCAATTACTGAACTAGCAAAAGAAATTCTCTGGAGTAAAAGCATTCCAACATGGGGGAAAATCTTACGATTATTACACATCAAGTCATGTGATATTGGACAAATTGAAAGTATTTTGAAAATATCTAGAAATGAAGTAATAGAAGAGATTGAAAAATTAAGAAAAAATCAACTTGTGTTAATGTCACCACAAAGAATCGAAGACAAAGTAATCAAAGTTTATGAGATTCTCCCAGAAGGGATTATCAGAATAGACAAGACAGAGACTGAAGGATTTGGCAATACAGAGTTTGGAGAAGTTAAACAAGACATAGAGATTCTCAGCACGATAGAACTAATCAAAAAAGAGATTCAAGATACACAGTTAGAGCAATCAAAAAAAGATTCAATTATTCAAAAATTAACTATGTTGAAAGAGAAATTAGAAATTTAATTATTTTGATCTAATCTTATCTTGAATTTGTGCCAGAATCAATTCAGCCTTGTCTTTATTTTCATAGTTTTCTTTTGATTCATCCATAATTTCATCAATTTCATAACTCTTATCCACCAAAATATTGGCAACATGATCATCAAGAGTTCCTTTTCCAATCAAATAGTATGCAAATACAGTATTTTTCTGACCAATTCTGTGAAGTCTATCTTCTGCTTGTCTATGAATTGCAGGACTCCAATCAAGTTCTGCAAATATAACATATTTTGCTCGAGTTAAATTAATACCAACATTTCCTGCACGAATTCCAGCAATCATTAACTTTGATTCACCTCTTTGGAATTTGTCTATTTCATCCTGACGAAGATTATCTGATTGACCACCAATTATGGACACAGGTGAAAATTCTTGCAAGCTCTCATGAAGTAATTTGTGAATAACCTTATGATGACAAAATACTACTACACTTTCTTCAATTTCCATGATATTCTTTACAAAATTGATTACATGTGGGAGTTTTGCAATACCTGCAATTTGCCGTTCACTTTGAATAGCCCTATGGTATGATGCAGATTTTATGAATTCAGAGTCGGCATCTTTTTGTTCAGATTCTACTTTCTTCCAGACCTTATCTAATTCTTCAAGATAGTAATCAGTATCAGCAGCAATAACCTCTTTGTAACGAACCTTATCTTTGAGTTCTTTTAGAACATCTGCTTTCTTTCTTCGAAGCATAACATGTTTTTGCAATTCATTTCTTAATGATGCTCGTTTATTTTCCAAAACAATTGCTTTTCCTTTTTCATTAACATAGCAAAAGTATTCACAAAATTCCTTAAAGCTACCCAACAAACCAGGCTTTATGATATCAATAATTGGCCAAATTTCTGAACCGCGATTGTAAATAGGAGTTCCAGAAAGACCGATTCTATAAAGAACAGAACTGTTTGCTGCTAATTTTTTCACAGCTTTGTATTTTTGAGTTGTTTTTGATCTTAAATTATGGACCTCATCACAAACAATTGTTTTTAATCCCAAACTAGCCAAATCATCATTTCTTTTGAAAAGTAATTCATAATTGATCAAGTAAATATCAGTTTTAGGAAGTTCGTGTGATTTTCCAGTTCTAATCATGGTGACACTTGGAGATTCAGATTCAAGTATTCTACCATTCCTACTTTTTTTCTTTAAGAATTTTTGAATTTCACGCTCCCAATTGTTTAGTGTAACTAATGGTGCTACAACAAGAAGTGGGAAAGTTTGTTTTTCAGTTGCAGCATAAGAAAGTGTTTGAACAGTTTTCCCCAGCCCCATCTCATCAGCAAGTAAAGCATTTCCAGAAGATTTTAGCAAGAAGTCTAAACCTTCTTTTTGGAAATTCAGTAATTTTCCTCTAAACTGATCACCGGTTTTTGCACGTTTTAGTTTTAATTTGATTGGAGGGATCGTAGGTTTTGGAGCATATGTTTTTACAATTTTTCTCTGCCATACAGATTTGGATAGAATTTCAAGGGGATATCTATCCATAATGAGTTTTAGTTGTTTGACAGTTTCTGTACTATCAGGAATAATAATTTCATTGATATTCTCCCCATACCATGCCTCGGAGACAAGTCTCGAGATCATGCTAACGGCACGATCACCTGTAACCTTCCAGCTCCAGATTTTAGAGTATTTGTCAAGAACATACTCTAATGTACCAATATTTTCTAGGGATGTTTCCATAATTTGTGAACAGAAAGTTTTTTTGACTTATGAATCTTCATATTTTTCTCGATCAGTAATATAGAAATCAAAAATCTACAAGAGTTAAAATATGATACCAGTTTCAACTTTTGGGGTAAATTTTTAGAGTCGATCCCTAGGCATAAAATTAGAAAAACAAGGTATCAGAAAATTAGAACAAACTCATTCAATGTTAAAGAATGGATTTTTTCTCAGATAATTGCAAATGGTTTTTGATATCATTAATCTCAAAAATAACAATTAAGAAATATCAAAATTATTCTAAAGAACAGAATTGTAAAAATAAAAATCATTTTATAAAATTTATTTTATTACAAAAAAATTAGAAACACAACATACGTTTAAAATTCATTAGATTTTACAAAGGTCATGGAATTCATTCAAAATGAAGAGCCAGAAATTAAAAAACCAATCATCATATCTGCTATGCAAGATATGGGGAATGTTGGCAATATTGTTGTTAATTTCATTAATGAGTCACTTAGAACAAAAACATTCAGAACAGCAAAAACACAATTTCCAACATATATTGTAGATAGAGGAGGATATGTGGATCTTCCCGATGAAAAGTGGGAATATAGATACACCGATGATTTGATAGTTTTTGGTGGTGGTAAAGGCCAACCACAAAGCAATAGTGAATTAAATGAATTATGTCAAGACGTAATAGATACTGCAAAAAAATATTCTGCAAAATTCATCTACACATTAGGAGGATTCCACACAAATAGAATATTCAACAACGAGCCAAAAACATACATCACTACAACATCAAGAGAATTGACAAAACAGATGGAGGGATTGAATGTGGAAACTACTCCGCAAAAATCCATCATTACAGGTTTTAATGGGTTGATTCTAGGTTTTGCAAAAATGAACAATATTCAAGGAATAGGAATGTATGGTGAACTCAATGAGCCTGAAATACCACAATATAGATCAGCAATCAGTATTATCAAAACCATTGAAAAATTGACATACAGAAAACTAGGAGATATAAGTCAATTAGAAATTATGGCTCAAGAGATTGAAAGAAAGTTCAAAAACTAAACTTTATGAGATGACCCAACTTCATGGGCGGCCGTATTTTCATCATGACAATCACAGCTGCAAAGATGAGTATTGTGATTATTCATACAGTCAATACATTCAAAATGTTTTCGAGTTTCGCATGCCGCACAAATCATTCTATTAACACTAAGAAATAGGAGAATTTGAGTTTTTTCTATTTCACAGTCCTAATACTTAACTTCACTTCGTTCAAGTAGATCATTTGTTAAATCCACATATCCTTGTGGATCAAGTTCCTTAGCAAAGCCTTTGTCGATATTAATTAGATAAATCGAGTGAAGATGAGCATTCAAAATATCGTCATATTCTATTGGCGGATTTTTGTAGTATCGATCACATAGATCTTTAATTCTCTGCACATCTTCTTTTTTTCGGGCACTAGGAGGCAATAGGAATATTTTTGAAATTGGCAGTAATCCCACCACAGGAGTAGCTAAAGAGAACTTTGAGCAATGCTGACTATATCTTGCAATCTTGCTCATAATTCTTGCAGAGAAATAATCTATGGTATCCATAGCATGTTCAGGTGGAGTAAATCCAGTTTCAATTTCAATAATATGTCCTCCACCTTTTTTTGCAAAAATATCACACACAAGAATATCAGAAACATCTTTTTCAACTTCAACAATAAATCCTCTAGAAATAAGATTACTGGCACAGATTAGCTCCAAAATAGAATGATTGATTTTGACGAGATTTTTCCTATACATTCCAATTAACTGCTGACCAACATAATTCAATTTAGGGACATCTTTTTCTTTTAGATTTTTTGAGAGTTTATCAGACATCTCAAAAATATCATTACTGAATTTTTTCAAATCCATGATTGAAGATAGAATGATTGTGCTGATTTAAGAATTAGTAGGGATTGTTAAATTGACAAAGTCTCAAGGTCCAGATCAAGTGGAATTACTCAATTAAAATTGAAAATTAGCGAATTTTTATTCATACTTTGTCTTAACTGTAAAAATCAAAATCATCTCATATGTTCAGCAAGCCTGTAATTATTGGATTATTTTCATTTTTGATGCTATTTTCATTTATTCCTAGTTCACAGGCAGAATTATGGGAATTTGTAGTTGAATTAGACATGGAGAAAGGAGTTGTGTACTCAGGGGACACAGTTGTAGTGACAGGTAGAGTTGTTGACCACGCATATGATCCAACTCGAGGGGTCGAAGTTCTAATTAGAACAGGTGCAGATACAACCAAAGCATTTACAGATACAGATGGAACATTCAGAGGAGAATTTGTTGATTTTCAAAGAGTTCCGGGCACATACATTGTCAATGTTGTAGCATCATGGTATGGTATGACAGGATTATCAAGTACTGAATTTCAAGTGAAAGGAGATACCAGTCCAGCCTCAATATTACAACAGCAATTATCAACTGATCAAGCAAGAAAATATCTAAGTGCAAATGAAAGTGATTTTGAAAAAAATCCAATAGGTCAAACTTTATTCAAATATTATCACGGATTACATGACCAATTAGTTGCAGAAAAGAAAGAAGCCAATAAACCAAATGAGGAGTTAATATTCTTAGAACAGCAAAGAAGAATAGCAGAGAATCTTAGAAACCAAGCAGTTGAAGAATACCAACCAGGATTTGGGACATATAGTGGATACAGGTATGAAAGTTACATAGCAGGTCTAAATCCCGAAATCAGAGATGTAGTTAGTAAACAATTGGATTTCACTCAAAATAACTTTCTAGATGCTCAAAAAATCAAAGCAGAGATTATTGAGAATGGCGGAACATATGAAGAAGCAAGAAAAGCATATCTAGACAGATTAACAATCCCAAAAGAAATTCTTGAAAAATTCAATGAGAGCCATCTAGAAGAATCGGAAGTAGAATCAGAAGATCAAACTAGTGAAGAATAGACAAAGGGTAAACTCCACACACATCACATTCAAAAGTATACATTAGAAATTAATTAAAATAGACTGGGTATTTTTCTAAACAAATTTTAGTCCAAATTATAAATCAAAATAGATTGAAAATATATCATAAATCAGCCTGCATTACCTGCAAAAAGACAATTTCAAGTATTGAGCGAATGAAACTAGACGTAGAAGCACGTGATTTCTTTAAAGATCCTTTCTCAGAATCTGAATTAAAAAAAATCATCAAAATGACAGGTAAAAAACCACAGGAAATGTTACGAAAAAGAGACAAAATGTACAAAGAATTAGACTTGGAAAATACCAAAAAAACAGACATTCAATTAATCAAATTAATGGTAAAACATCCAGGATTAATTTTACGTCCAATCGTGATTACAAAAAACAAAGCACATGTTGGAAAAATAGATGTAAAAGATTTGAAATAATCTAATCAGAATTTTCTTTGAATATTCTAATTGCTTCTAAATGAGAGCAGTTTGCCTTTAGTCCTTTTCCATGATGAAATTTATAGAAATTTTTGAATCCTGGACACTCACAAGTATCAGAAGTTACAAAGTAGGATTTTTCAGGATCAGATGAGGATTTTATTTGAAACAAATCATCTTCAATTTTTACTACCCCGCCGCTTTCAACAAGTTTTTTTGCTTTTCTAATTGTGTTAGCACTCATACAAAATCAATAAATCTCAAAGTTTTATCTGTTATTTTTCACATATTCATACAATGTTTAAATTCTATGATCGCGTATATGACTATGACGAGAGATTTGCTTTTCTGCCTCAGTAAAGCCTAGAATTCGTTTCACTCTCGTCTTTTTTTAAATTAAGATATTTTTTGGACTCTACCAATTTTACCAGAATCCAATTCAACTTTAATTCCATGTGGATGTACAGGGCTTGAGGTAAGTATTCGCTTAACAGTACCAGATGTTAATTTTCCGGAACGCTGATCTTGTTTTTGGACAATTTCAACTATCATACCAATTGAAATTTTATTTCTAGGGGGGATATCATTCATGATATTTGGCAACAATGAAAGATTCTAAATCTTTGTTTTATAAAATAAAGGAGTTTTGAAATTTACTCAAAACGGTATTTCTAATTTTTGTGGCTTTGGAAGCAATCTCTGCAATAAACAGGTCTGTCTTCTTTTGGTTTGAATGGTACTTGACAATCTGTACCACAATCCCCACATTTTGCGTCATGCATTTCTCGTGGTCTGTCGTCTCGATTACCAAATCTAGAACCTCTATCTCCACCAAATCCGCCAGAACGTCCACCGCCAGATCTTCCTCCAAATCTACCGCCACCTTCTCTTGGTGCTGGTTTGTGATTTTGGAAGCATTCTCTGCAATAAACAGGTCTGTCTTCTTTTGGTTTGAAAGGTACTTGACATTCATTGCCACAGTCACCACATGTAGTGGTGTGCATTTCTCTTTCTTCTCTATCAAAGGACATGTCTTTCAAAATCTCAGTACTATTGAGCAGTAATAAACTGTGGGAAAAACATCTATTGTTATAAACTAAATTGCTATCTTCAGATTATTGAGCATGAAAAAATACATCGCCACACGGATGGCCACGATGTTTGGTGTTTTGATGATAACGTTATTGATTACAATTGCATTAGTTGGCTCCAATATGGACACCATTCTAAAACAAGGAGTAGTTTTTCAAGTCAGGGCTGAAATAACAGACAATCCAGCCATCGCTCAAAGTTTTTCATCAGTTAATGAATTTGAAGGATTTGTTCAAAATCAAATCGACCAAAGAATACAAGATTTAGGGCTGGATGAGCCATGGTATTCCCCTCAAAGGATTGGAGTAACCATGTACAAAATAATGCTATTAGATTTTGGGAATGCAACATTTCTAACTAGTGATGAGGGGTCCTCAGATGTAAAAGACATCCTCTTTGAGAAACTCCCCAGAACAGTTTTGTTATTTACAACTGCAACCATAATCATATCAATTATAGGAATATTTCTAGGAGCTTTTTCTAGCAGCAAAGTTGGTTCTACAATTGATAGAGTCACTTCAAGTTTTGCAATAATTAGTTCTAGTTTTCCAGTATGGTGGATAGGAATGTTAATGATATTTTTATTTGCATTTACATGGCAAATATTTCCCGCAAGAGCAACACCGGACATTCCATCATCAGACCCAGGATACCTACTATCTTTACTATACCACATGGCATTGCCATTAATTACAATTGTAATGATTGGGTTTGGTTCATGGGCATATTTGGTAAGAAATTTCATGGTAGGAATAATGCAAGAAGATTTCATCATGGCAAAAAAAACTATAGGAATTAAACAAAAGAAAATCATCTACACACACGCTCTCAAAAATGCAGCACCACCAATAGTTACAATTCTGGCTCTCAGTTTGTCAGGGTCTTTAGGGGGTGCAATAATCACAGAAGCTGTTTTTGATTGGCCAGGAATGGGAAGATTATACTTTGAAGCAATTACAGTAATGGACTTGCCAGTAATTATTGGTGCAACATATCTCCTCACAGTATTTTTCCTAATCAGCATATTCATTGCAGATTTACTTTATGGCTACTTTGATCCGAGAGTGAGGACTGGTCAATGAGCAACATTACGCCTCAGGAAATAAAGGAAGAATTCATCAAAAGCAAGATGGGGATTGCCGGGATTACAATTCTTTCAATTCTAGTCATAACATCAGTCATAACAATAATCAGCATTCCTGTTGAAACATTTCAAGAATGGAACAATCCAGGAAATTGGATTTCAAATCCCAAAGTTGCAATTCCAATATGGGTCAATATTTTCATGATTGAAAAAATACCGGAGCATAAAATTTTGGAAAACCCAAACATTGAAAAAATATCAGTTGATGGAATAAATCTCACATCACATCAATTTGGATTAAATTTTGATTATGATGACTTTCCAAATGATTTCATCTATGAGTTCTCCTCAGAGTATTCAGGTTCACCTCTTTTACAAATGTCAGTAATTAGACCAGATGGAATTAAACTGGATTTACTAACAACATCACTGCCATATTCTGATGGAAAAACAGTACATAGTGAAAGAATTTTCTCTACAGATGATTCAATAAAGAAAAATTTGTTTTTACAATCAGAAAAATTCAAATTTATCTTTGAAAGACTATCTGCAGAAAACATTGTTTTTTCTAAAACAGATACAAATGAGCCACTAAAAGGAAATTATATTTTTAGTATTGACATGTACGGAGTAAATTCCGAAACTAAAATTCATGAATCAAAATTAATCATTGGAGGTAAGGCATTTGGAATAATGGGAACAGATGAGTTACGACGAGATTTAGCAATCGGGCTTCTTTGGGGAACACCACTTGCATTATTTATTGGATTAGCAGTTTCAATAGCATCAGTAGTGTCAGGTTTACTGTATGGAGTGTATGCAGGATACAAAGGCAAGAAAACAGATGAGACCATGATGAGATTTAATGATGTGATTTATGCCCTACCAGCACTTCCATTTTTAATTATTCTTTCAGTAACAATTAGCAATAGTATTTTTGTCATGGTGGGATTTTTGATGATTTTCGGCTGGGTAGGCATTGCTAAAGTGGCAAGAAGCATGTCCCTTCAAATTAAAACCAGAGGCTATGTAGACGCTGCAAACATGATGGGTCAGAAAGACTCTAAAATCATCCTAAAACACATAGTCCCGCAATTATTGCCATATGCCTTTGCAAGTATTGCAATTTCAGTTCCAGCAGCAATTACAACAGAAGCAGGGTTAAGTTTTCTAGGATTAGGAGATCCATCATTTCCAACATGGGGGCAAATATTACACGATGCCAACACGTTTGGTGCAGCAGCCAGAGGAATGTGGTGGTGGATAATGCCACCAGGAATAATGATTGCAATTACGGGATTAGCTTTTGTGTTTATTGGAAATGCACTTGATGCAATTGTTAATCCAAAATTAAAAAGATAATAAAATTAGACATTAAATTTTCGAATTAATTCTATAGCCCCATCATTCAATTTTATTGAATAGCAATGTGAATTTACATCATTGATTGCTGCCAAATTATTAGCAAATACTTTTTTGCTATGACCACCATAAGATGCTGTATCGGATTCATCAAAACAAATAGACATTTGTTTCATGTTTAGTTTATTTTTTAAAAGAAAAGCAATGAATTTTTTGTAATTTTCAGTATTAACCCAGTCTATTTTTTTTTCCTCACTTATTCCAATCCATATTTCAATAGAGTTTTGATATAGAACTTTTTTTCTTAATTCTTCTAGTGCCATTTTTTATCAACTAAAAGTCCGCTTTTTGCATTTTCGAACCACATCGTGGGCAAGAACCACCTTTGTGTTTATTGTTACAAACAAGGCAAACATATCTAATTCCACTAGATCCGCCTTGTGAACCCATACCAAAGAATCCACCACTACCAGTTCCAGAATCGCCACCATAGTTACCAGTATTGCTCATTTGTCTTCTACGCATAATCATTGGCAATAAAATGAAAATTGCCATTACTGCTCCAATGCTGATATACCATGGAACACCAAGCATTCCAAGACCAATTTGTAATCCAATACTAAATACCAAAGAAGCACCTAAGAAAAGATAATATCGTTTAAGCTGAGGATTCAATTCAATGAAAGTATCTTTAAAACGGATATAAAGTTTATTCAGTTTTCCTCAGGCTGGTCAGCAGGTTTTTGTAAAATTATTCAATTGAAAGTGGAATAGTATCTCCATTACTATCCCATGCAAAAATAGAATTGTCATCATAGGGAGATTTAACAATCATTGAAACTAATCCAAAGAAATTATGCAAATCAGTTACAGAAGGTTCTGCAGAACCACTAGGATGAGAATGTATGATTCCAACATAACTCATATCAAAAGGCAAGAACGAATGAGGAAACCCTGCAAAGGTAGGTCCAGTTTCACTAAATGGGGGAATTACCAATCCATCTATTTTGATTTCACCATTTTTTGATTTTCCTTTTAAAATTAAAATTCCTTCATTGGGATGTTTCATTTGACAAAATGATAATATGCTATCACGGACTTCTTTTTTCAATAGAACTTTGCGTTCAAATTTTTTCTTTTTGAATAACATAACCAATCTCCAGTTTAGAACTAATTTAATTTTAAGATGTTAGAATAGTGTATCGAGTATTTGAAAATCGTCTTAATTTTTGCTCAATTTCAGATATTAGTTCAGGGATTTTAGAATCAATTTCACCAATTTCACCCTGAAAAGTTTCAGATTTCAGTTGAGATTCATCCAAAGTGGAGGAATTTTTGGCAAGATCACTTTCCAAAGAAATCAAATCTTTAGGCATCAGAGAATTCAGATCATTTTGTATCTCTTGGTATTTTTTATGATATTCTGAAACTAAATGTACAAATCCATCCAAGGATTCTTCAGTTTCAGTTATCTGGGAATATGTTTTCTCAATATCCTTTACAGAGATAGAACCAGATGAGATTGCTTTTCGGATATTTTCAAGTATAGTGATAATAGAATCCTTATTTGCAGCAGTTAGTACATCAAATGGCTCAGAGACCAAATCAAATAAAATACTTTTTTGATCCTTATCCAAGGATGAAGCATATTCATATCTACTTAGCGGACGAGAAATTTTTGTAAATTGTGTATTAATTTGATTTTTAATTTTTAATTTTTGATTAACATATTCATCCAAAGTATTTTTCAAATTTTGATATTTTTTGTAATTATCAGATAATTTTATCTCATTGATGTTATTCTGAATTGTAGATATTTTTTTATTTAGTGTAATTATATTTTTTGCAATATCTTCAGTTTTTTCAGATTGTTCTTGGCGTGTTTTACTCAAATTTTTAATTTGGTTAATGGTATCAATTGTTTCTTCAGAAAGAGACTTTGTAGAATTGTAATTTTTCAATAAATCACTAATTTCAGAATGATTAGAATTCATGAGAGCAAGATTTGTTTTTAATTGTCCAGCATATTTTTTGGCAAAAATATGGATTACACGGGTTTGTCGGCCTAAAACATCGCCCACTTTTTTAAGTATGAGATTCAATACAGAATTTAATTTCTCAGCATCCTCAAAAGAAGATATTTTTGGTAATGAAACAACATCTTTTTTGATCATATCAATAACTTGTTTTTTACCTCTAACCACTATGATTGCAAGATGTTTGTCTACATCATCCATATTGAGATCATCTTTTTCAAGAACATTGCCAATTTTCATTAATTCCTCAATCAGAGGTGCAGTTTTGTTTCTTAGATTATTAATTTCAGATAAAGTTTGAGATTTCCTCAAAGTGCTAAGATCAGATATAATTTTAGGAACATCTTCAAGTGAAATTTCCTTATTTTGAGGTATTTCTTCAACAGGTGTTTCTTCTTGTTTCTTTTTTCCCCATCCAAAGACCATTTGATATCTTTCTCTTCGGGGGATTAAAAATGGTTGTTCAACTAAAATTTAAAATTCAGCAATTTTCTGATAAGAGTATGGTAAAAAAGACATTTCATACTGGAAGCGTTAAAAAAACAATAAAGATCAATGCATCAAAAGACAAAGTTTGGAGAAAAATTAGCAACATTGCAGGATTGCCTACCTGGGTTGTGGATGTTAAAAAAACAGTATACCTGTCAAAAAAGAAAACAGACGTAGGAGCCATTAGATTGATTACATTTGAGGATGGAAATCAAATTGAAGAACATGTGGTTGCATGGAAAAAAGGAGAATATTTCACATACATTGCAACTGAAGGATTACCATTAAGAGCATATGTTGCAACAATTTCAATTAAACCAAAATCCAAAAACAGTATAGAATTGACATGGGGATCATACCTCAACAGTGAGAAAATGTCTGAAAAAGAATTTTTAGATTTCATAGTGTTCATGGCAGCATTTTATGAGGCATCACTTGAAAATCTTAAAGCGTCTCTTGAAAAATAACACTAGTTCATCTCAAGGTCAAAATGTAAATACGATAAATCAGGGAAAAAAATTATGAGTGACATGAGATTCATCATCGCAGGCATTGTGCTAATATTTGTAGGATTTCTCATCCTCGGAGGATTCGGACATAATTTTCAAGCTGCCACTTTAGAATCAAATGAATTTGGAACATGTTACAAATATTCAGATGATTCACCCCCAGTTGAAATTAATTGTTCATTTAAGATATTTGATCAGACAGTATTTTTTGGATTGGTTTTAGGATTTATTGCAGCTGGAGTTATTTCTCTAATCAAAGGTGTAAGAGGAGACTGGGATAACAGAGTTAAACCTGAGGACATGGTAGGTCCTGGAAATAATCAAAATGATAATACAGACAAAGACTAGTTCTGTTTTTTAGATTTTAGTTTTTCTGATTTTTCATCTTCCATTTTCTGGAAATATACTTCTTCATACGGCATTTTTTCTCTACTGTATATTACAAAATTTACATTTAAGCTTGAAGAATGATTTGTACGGGTTCAGGCTGGACTAAAGACCAAATGTTAAGATTCAGATTCTATGATATTTTTCATCGAAGTGAATAATTCACCGAGTTCGTGCATTCTTTGATCAAATTGGTTATCAGTTATCTCATCAGGTTTGTTCAAAGTGATTACAACTTCAGAAACATCGCCGTTTGAAACAACTCTCATCGGAATATCCCATTCGGATTCCTCATCAACATATTGATGGTCCAAAATTCCAAGGGGTTTATTTTCATTAAATTTCAGCATGGATTTTCCATAAGGTCCAGTAAATGACCACCAACCAGAATCATCAATTTTTGCATCAGGCATCATCTTTGGAGGTATATTCAAAATTGCATCAAATGCATCTCCCGTTTTCTTTTCCACAGTAACGGAAATTGTTCTCGATCTAACCATAATAGAGATTTCAAATAATGATTAAAAAGGATATAGTAGAAATCATCAGATTCAGTGCTACTATTTATTCAAAAATTCTTTAATTTTTTTAAGATTTGTAACGTTGGATTCATGAAACATAACCATGGATTCAGATAAAGAATTAGGCAATACAGATTTTAAATTATCAACTAATTCATCTCCACTAGTAATCATATTATCAATTAATTTGTCGATTTCATTTTTCTCATCAACCATTAGAGATACTAGGATTCTATTCTTAATTATCTTTTTTTATTAGAGTCGAAGTAGCACGTACGTTTTTTAGTTTTTGAATATTCCATGAAACAATCTCTCTAATTTTTTCAAAATTTTCTGCTTGTAGTTTTACCATCATATCATGAGTTCCAATGGTTTCAAAGACATCAACTACTTGTTCAAGTTCTTTGAGTTGTTCTATAACTGCAGCTTCTGCACCAAGCTCACAATTTAACATCACATATGCATCAGTCATAGACTAAACAACAAACTATGATTATTTAAAGATGGAGAATTTTAGGCAAAGCTTACCAAGTTACATGAACCAAATCTTTTAGGTTTCTTCTTGGTTTTGGGAATTTAGTTTGTTCGGGATATCCAATGCATAAGACAGATGAAGGTATAAGATCAGTTCCTATGATATCCATCACTTTTTGTTCATCAAACATCCCTATCCAAATTGAACTCAATCCCAAAGCTTGTGCTGCAAGTTGAGAATATCCAGCAGCCAAAGTTGCATCTTGGATAGCGAATTTTTTCAAAATATAATCAGGAAAATCAAACTTTACCCTAGATGGGTTTTTACAAAAAATAAGGACCACAGGGGCATCAACGTATGGCTGTTTGTTACAGGCTTCAACGAGTAGTTTTTTCTTTTCTGGGCTTTTAATGTAAAATATTTCAAACCCTTGAAAATTACCAGCAGTTGGAGCAGTATCGGCTGCTGCAATTATTTTATCAACTTTGGTAGTTTCAACAGGTTTATCTGAAAATTTTCTTGTAGAACGTCTTTTTGCCATTACAGCAAACAAATCAGTGTCTACAACTTCAGAAGGTCCAGATTTTAAGATAAAATCAAGTAAATTATTTCGAACGCTATCATCTACAACATCAGGTTTTTCTTGAGGTTCGTACCCTAGAGGATAAATTTTCTCTCCATCCTTTTCCAAATCCATATAGAAATTACAAAAATATCCTATTAAAGAATTAAAAAATTGTGTTTATTCGGCTTCAAACATGTCACAGCCAGATGTACATGGCTTGTTCATTACACCTTCACATGCACCTAGATCATTGTGCATTATTCGATGATGTCCACAAACCTTACATTTTTCTCTAAAATGAGAAATCAATTCAGCAGTAGAAAGATTAGAATCTTGAATTTTTGATTCAGTTTCTCCAGCCATAATGGGTTTGACTAATCATGTTAGTTTAAACATTTTGAACGAGTTTGGAAAATCAACCACCCCAAGACTTGGTGTTTGTTCTTTTGAATTTACCTTTTTCTCGTTTAGAATGTTTTGCTTTGTAATTTAGCAGAAAGATACCGCTGACAAAACCAATACCAGTGATTACTAAAAGTGGTAAAATTGCCTCTTTTGGCAAACTATCCAAAAGTACAGTAATAATTCCAATAATGGCTGAAGCAATTATCAAAGATAATCCCATACGACGATTATTCAATACGATTGTAAATTTTTGGTCAACTTAAGGATTTACAAAATAGTAGATTTTCTATAGATATGAGAGTAACGCCGAGAGAGGGATTCGAACCCCCGCACGCTTGCGCGTAGCCGTTTTCGAGACGGCCGCCGTACTGCTTGGCTATCTCGGCATCTATTCTCAGAATAACTCCATAATAAAGCAAATCAGAAAAGACTGGAAAGATCAAACATTATCAATATTAAATAATTCATCATTGAATTTCTTTTTGATTTGATCCTTTGTTTTATTCCATTTCTCATCACTGACAGTATTTGAAAAAATAGAGCGAAACCCATTAAAAGTATCATCATCTAAAATAGAAATAATTTCTTGTCTTTCTAATTCATTCAATGGAAAATAAGAAATAATTTTGAAAATTGTTTCATCAGAATTATATTTTATTTCAAAAATCTTATCTTTCAGATGTAAAGGCAAGTCATATGTCAATAATCATCATTAAATTATCTGCATATTAAAATCGATTTCAAAAATCATAACAAAATCATCGATCAAAGTTAAAGGACAAACACAAAATACCTCATAGACACAGCAAATTCCATGGGATTAAACCTAAAGGATTTGGTAGTAAGAGAGAAAACCACCCTAGAGGCATTTTCAAACAGAGTAATAGCAATAGATGCATACAATGCAATTTACCAATTCTTGGCAAGCATCAGAGGGCCAGATGGATTACAATTAACAGATTCTGAAGGGAGGATTACAAGTCACCTAAGTGGATTACTGTATAGAAATGTGAATTTTCTATCATTAGGAATTCAACCAGTGTATGTTTTTGATGGAAAGCCACCATCACTAAAAACGGCAGAAATTGAACGTAGAAAGCAAATCAAAAGAGATGCCACTGTAAAATATGAAAAAGCAGTTGCAGAAGGAAATATGGAAGATGCAAGAAAATTCGCACAGCAGACAACTAGTATGCGAGATGGAATGGTAAAAGAATCAAAAGAGTTTCTCACACATTTTGGCATCCCATATATCGAAGCACCATCTGAAGGAGAAGCAACTGCAGCTCATCTAACTAATACAGGACAAGCATATGCATCTGCCAGTCAAGATTATGATTCCGTATTATGTGGTGCAAAAAGGCTGGTAAGAAATTTTACAAGTAGTGGAAGAAGAAAAATTCCCAACAGGAATACATACATCGACGTATTGCCAGAAATTATTGAAACTCAAAAAACACTAGATGCAATTAAAATGACCAGAGAAGAATTAATCGATGTCGGAATTTTAATTGGTACTGATTTTAATCCAAATGGATTTGAGAGGATCGGTCCGAAAACGGCAATGAAATTAATTAGACAACATTCAAGATTAGAGGACATTCCACAGATACAAGAACAATTAGCAGAAATCGATTTCCAACAAATTCGAAAAATATTCTTAGACCCCGAAGTGGCAGATGTTGATGAAATTGTGTTTAATGAAGTAGATTATGAAGGAGTTATGAAATACCTCAAAGAAAGAAGTTTTTCTGAAGATAGAATTCAGTCCACTTTAAACAGATTGAAAAAAGCATTAGAGAAAAAGAGTCAAAATCTCGATCAATGGTTCTAAGATTTCAATTTAATAACTAGTCAATCTAATTTTAAAAAATGCCTCAAACAGAAGCTAGGAAAACACTGAAAGATGCCCCAATAATGTGGAGAAGGATCAATTCAATAGGCATGATTTTGGACTGTAATTCAACATATGCTGCAAATCTAGGCTATGCGAAATCAGAAATACTCGGAAAGCCAATTTTTGAGCACGTCCCAAAAGAATCCTGGGAAGACATGAATAATTCACTAAAAACATGGTTTGAGACAGGCAAAGTAACAGATAGAAAAATAACATTCAAAAAACAAAACGGCGATACTTTTTTAGGATTATTGCAAGCAACCAGCCTATATGATGAAAATAAAAATCTGCTTGGAAGTAATACAGTGATTTTTGATTTAGCACAAATGTCAGATGAGAAAATAAAAGAATATGAAAGATTTTTTGTAGAGTCAATTAAAAGATTGGAGGAAATCAAAGAGAAAGAATATGATCAATTTGATGAAAATTCAAAATCAGAATATGACGGATTAGAAGAAATGTTTGAGATGTTATCTAAAATCAAATTAGATGATTTAAAAAAATAATTATTTAGAATAATCTTTAAGTGACTTTTGTAATTCATCAAAAACCTGTTGAACCTCATTTACGGCAGCACCATCTTCCAATGTACTAATATCACCAATTTTTTCATTGTTTCCTATTGCTTTTAGTAATCTTCGCATTATTTTCCCACTGCGGGTTTTTGGTAATTTAGAAACAAAATAGATTTGTTTAGGTGTAGCAATTGCACCAATATCAGTTCTAATTTTATCTGATAATTCTTTTTCTAAAATCTCAACACTGTCTGAAATACCTTGTTTTAAAACAACAAATGCAATAATTACCTCACCTTTAACATCGTCAGGAATGCCACAAACTGCAGATTCTGCAACACTTGGATGTGACACCATACAACTCTCAAGTTCTGCAGTGCCAATTCTATGACCTGCAACTTTTAGAACGTCGTCTGCACGACCTAACAACCAAATATAATCATCATTATCTTTTAGAGCATAGTCACCGGGATAGTAACAGTTTTCATATTTTGACCAGTAAACAGTCTTGTATTTTTCATCATCACCCCATAATGTCAAAAGCATCCCAGGCCAGGGGTTTTTGATTACAAGATATCCTTTGGTATTTGCAGGAACATCATCACCATTTTCATCAACTACTGCGATATTTACGCCTGGAATAGGCAAAGTTCCAGAGCCCGGCTTTAGTGGAATTGCCTCCAATCCAGGAAGAGGTGAGATCAACATCCCTCCAGTTTCAGTTTGCCACCAAGTATCAATGATTGGACATTTTCCTTTTCCAATAGTTTTGAAATACCATTTCCAAACTTCAGGATTTATTGGCTCCCCAACTGTTCCAAGTAATCTTAAACTTGAAAGATCAAAAGAGTTTGGAATATCATCACCAAACTTCATAAACATTCTCAAGGCAGTTGGAGTTGTGTAAAAAATTGTAACGTTGTATTTTTGTAAAATATCCCACATCCTAGATGTGTCAGGAAAATCAGGTGCTCCTTCATACATTACTTGTGTTGCACCATGAAGGAATGGAGCATAAACAACATAGCTATGTCCAGTTACCCAACCAATATCAGCAGTACAAAAAAATACATCGGAATCTTTAATGTCAAAAGCCCATTTGAATGTCGAATACAAATGTGTCAAATATCCTCCAGTACCATGTAACACACCTTTTGGTTTTCCTATAGTTCCAGAAGTATACAAAATGTAAAGAGGATGATCACTAGGTAATTCTTCAGCAAGGCAAGAATCAGAAACAGTCTTCATTAATTCAGTCCAGAGTTTATCTTTAGAGGACATTGAAATTTTATTTTTAGTTCTCTCAAGTACCACCACATGTTCAACAAAATCTAATTCACTTACTGCATCATCAACTACATCCTTTAGAGGAACAATTTTTCCTCTCCTATACCCCCCATCAGCAGTAATGATAACCTTAGAGTTTGAGTCAGTTACTCTATCTTTAATCGATGTTGCACTAAATCCAGAAAAGATTACAGTGTGAGTAGCACCAATTCTAGCACAGGCCAACATTGCAATGGGTAGTTCTGGAACCATTGGAAGATAAATTGTAACTCTATCTCCTTTTTTGACGCCGAGAGATTTGAGTACATTTGCAAATTTTTGAACTTGTGTAAACATCTCACCATATGTGACGTTTCTAGATTCACCATTTTCGCCCGCCCATAGAATTGCAGATTTATCAGATTTTGAGGATTGATGAACATCCAGTGCGTTATACGAGGCGTTAATCGTGCCTCCAACGAACCATTTAGCAAAAGGTGGTCGCCAATCAAGGGTTTTTCCCAGGATGAGAACCATGACAGATTCTTTGCCTGTTCATCCCAAAAAGACACAAAGTCAGCATCAGCTTTTTTTCTTAGAGAATTATTGTTATTTCCCAGTCCAATACGAAAAGTCTCAGACATCAAAAAGTGTATGAAGTTAGATCTTTCTAAGTGTTAAAAAAATAATATAAAAAAATTATTGTGCTTCCATTCTTGCAAGCCAATCGTTATCATTGTCGTCTTTTGAAGTATCTGCTGTCACCTGTTGGGGTGGTTCTGGAAATGCAAATGTTACCTCAGATTCTGTTGGGGGTACTGGCATAGGGGTGCTAGGTGCCTCAATTGGTTCTGAAGGTATTATTGTTGATTCGATTGGTACTTCTGGAAGTATAGTCTGAACTATCTGTTGTTCTTGTTCAGTTGTCTCCAGATATGAACGGGCTGATTCTTGGATGTCTGGTGTTGGAGGGGCTGTTATCTCTTGCACTTCCAATTCAAGATCTGCAATTCTACTCTTTACATTTGCGATTTCTGCTGTTTCGTGAGTTACATGCTCAATTACCTCAGTTGTGCATGATTTCACGGTCTCAAATGTTGCATCAGAGATTTCGTTGCTCTTAAATTGTACTTTTGCATCAAACGATAACATTTTTGCAGACTTCATTTGAACATCTAACTCTGTCAATCTTGCCTCAAGTATTGCTTTGATTTCATGTTCTGTTTCATCTAATGATACAAGTTTTGACTTGTATTTTTCATGAATGATTTCTGCATCTGTTTTCATGTCATCATTTTCAGAAACTATGTCAATCAATGCTTTCAATCGACGTAGAGTTAATTGTTTTTCACGAATGAGTCTTTGTGAGTCAAGTCTCCATTTTGGAATAAATATAACAACTTCTCCTTGAACGACTAGTTGTTCATATTGGATTTGCTGTAATCCTTGTGAACCACAGTCTATTCCGACGGATTGAATACTACCGTCAAAGTCAGTTATTGTTCCTACGACTTTACCCATGAATGTTCCGTACATGTCTTTGACATTTTTACCGATAATTTCGATATCGTCGTTTGTCATGTGTGATACTTTAGAGATTTGTATAACCGACAAAGTGTAAGAAATGTTTTTAGTTTTAGTAAGATTAAATTCACTAACTCTTCATCGCCTGAAATTTAGTAATTTTAAAATTTAGAGACAAAATAGTAGGCTCATGATTCAAAAAGAAGAGCTTGAACAGATTTTGAATTTTGTCGCAAGTCGATGGACTGAAGCTACAAAGGATCCAAACAACAAATCAATGGAGACTTTGCCAAATGATTTCTGGATGAATTCAATTGGAGGAAAAACAGCCAAAAAAGGATTTTGGGTTACAACACTTCTGTACACTGAAAATGAAGCAGATGCAGAATCATTCAAGCAAGTATTATTGAGATGGCAAGCAAAAGGTCAAGACAAAGATAGAGAAAAAGGACCCGATCTAATTCAAATTGGAAAAAAGAAATAGACTATTAATAATTGTGAAACAGCATATTCGTATTGTCAGAATTCTCAATTAAAGAAAAAAAGATTTTATCAGATCACTTTTCAAATACCGAAGGCAGTGTATTTGCAATAATTACTCCACGACAAGTTGATCGTGGAGCATTGATGTCAAGATATAGTAGAACTGACAAAAGTATGAGACGAATTTTCCTTGATGAGTTTTTACAAAATAAAACTAGAGGTGAGGAATTTTACAATAGGGTTCTCTTAGAGTATGGCGATGATTCTGTTGCAGAATTAGGTGAAGCACAGATTGCAATTGAAGGGTTATCAAATATTGCAGTCAAAAAAATTGAAGACCGAAGAATAGGATTATCATATTTAGAAAAATCATCAAGGTATGTTGCATGGAACAAAAAAGAAAACGGAAAGTATAGATTTTATCGAGATCCTGAAATTATGAAGTCTCGTTTTGCTGATATGTATGAAGAGAGTTGTAATTTTTCATTTGATGTTTATTCAAAAAACATTGAACCAATGGTAAACTATGTTAGAGAAAAATATCCAATTGAAAAATATAGTTTCAAAGATTCTAAAGATGGAAAAGAAAAGATATTTTCTAAATTAAAAAATGAATCAGATACAAAATCTGCAAACATGATTTACAGAGGATCCACTAAAGCCAAAGCTCTTGACATTCTCAGAGGACTATTACCAGCATCAACTTTGACCAATGTTGGGATTACTGGAAACGGAAGAGCATTTGAATATCTACTAACTGTTTTAGGCTCATC
>Ga0233439_10001228_pt1 | contig 33824 bp, 28 predicted proteins | sample SI_123_September_6_FD_182713 | JGI IMG/M metagenome (GOLD analysis project Ga0233439, IMG submission 182713) | Seawater microbial communities from Saanich Inlet, British Columbia, Canada - SI_123_September2016_100_MG | ecosystem: Environmental > Aquatic > Marine > Inlet | place: Canada: British... | reverse complement strand
CTGAAGCTCAGGAGTTAGCGTCGCAGTTGGAATCGGGGTTGCAGTTGCTAGCCCCTCCCACAAACATCCTTTTGCCCTGTTCCTCGCATTCGCTTCTAGCGCGATCAACTCATCTTGATACTGCCCCTTGAGTTGATCTGCACCTCGTTCATTTGCAACCGCATATCCTTCCGATATCAGCTGATAATCAACGCTGTTACCTGCAAAGTCGAATACATATGCTTGAATCGTGTCGAACTCATCGTGCAGCGGTGGTCCATATTTCAGCCGTACCTGACTCGTGACAATCGATTTACTTAGCTCAGTCGCTTCAGATGAGCATGATTCGCCTTCGTCGGGCAAACTTGCGCCAAACAAACGAATTCTCCCTGCGCTCGTATCGAGAGTCTCGCCATCGATGATCCTTTCCACATCGACCAACAAGCAACCCGGACAAGATATTCCCGTATGAACCGCATCTGATTCCGGGGCAGAATTATCGAATTCCGCCGACTGAGCGATCACAGTGTTTGCAATAGACGTCTCTTCAGCAGGGTTAAACGGCGATTCTTCTGTCGCTGAACAAGCAGACAGAAGAATCAGAAATCCGAATATCAGCACACGTACTACGGGGCGCATTGTTCACTCAAGGATGATTGCAAGATAAAAATCCTACCAAGTCTCCGAATTCGAACACGAGTGATATATGAACAGAGTTTCACACTGTTGGCTAACGCATCGCACATTTATCGCATGTCCCGAGGGGTAAAATATGCGAGTTATTCAATACAAATCTACTCATGGAGATGTCAGTGCCAATCGCAGCAGTCAACGGAATCGAAATCGCTTACGAAACGTTTGGTAACGGCTCAAGAACTGTGATCCTGCTCCCAGGTGCCGGGTGCCAGATGCTCGAATGGCTCGACCCGTTTTGCGAGATGATCGCCGAACAAGACTGCACGGTTCATCGAGTCGATACACGCGACGTTGGCCTTTCAACTCACTTCGACGATATATGCCCAAATCCCGGCGAAGAAATTCAAAAGCTCCACAACGGCGAGAAAATAACCCCGCCCTACACATACTCCGACATGGTCGACGATGTAGTTGCTCTAATCGCCGAGATTGCTGACGGCCCAGTTCACGTTGTTGGTAGGTCGATGGGCGGAATGATCGGACAGCGAGTAGCTACTCTTCATCCCGATATCATCGCCTCGCTAAGTTCAGTCGCATCTACTTCAGGTAATCCAGAATTGGAAGTCGGTGACAGCAAAGAAGTTCAAGAGTTCTTCACTTTGCCGGCCCCTGTTGGACGTGAAGAACAAATCAAACGCGCAGTCGACGGCGATCGATTATTCAGCGGTACTCATTTCGAATTCGATGAAGCAGCCGATCTCAAAAAACGCACCGATATGCGCGATCGTTCCGATGATTCAAACGGTGGGATGCGCCACTCACTGATGTTCATGACCACCGATCAAGTCGGTGAATACGCTATTCACAGCGCCAACCTACGCAAGCTCAATCTTCCGGTGGCGGTCATTCACGGCAGCAATGACAACCTCCTCAACCCAGCTGGCGCAGTTGATGTTGCCGAACTGATTCCGAACGCAAAGCTAACCATAGTCGAAGGCATGAGTCACGAACTTCCTTCAGGGGCATGGCCACAGATCGTCCCGGCTATTCTTGAAGTTGTCGATCAAGCCCAACCACGAAAATAGCTACGAAGTAGCCTCGTGATCACGCCCCAACATCAAAACCTGAACCCAACTGGGTAAAACCCACAGGTACCTACCCCGATGTGCCAACACAGGGGTGCCGCAATACTTGTTACTGCAAGCGCCACTACTCCGAACAGTTCGGGGTAATCGACTATTGGTCGTTAAGCGCTTTTCAGGTGCATCATTTATGGCAAAAATTCTCGTGGCAGACGACTCTTCATTCGTAAGAGTCAAACTCGTATCCATCCTTCAAACGGCAGGACACGAAGTGATCGAAACTGTGGACGGTACGACCGTTCTCAAGTGGGCGATCGCTGAACAGCCCGATGTAATCATGCTCGACCTAATGATGCCTGGTGCCGATGGGTGGACCACCCTCGGCGATCTAAAAATCCACGAGGAGACGCTGGACATTCCAGTGATTATTTCATCCTCGCTCAGCAGCGACGAAGATCTGATAAAAGCCCACAAAATGGGTGCGTTCGACTTCCTGCCTAAGCCATGGACCAGCGACGATCTCGTAAAGCGAATCCGCTGGGCTAGCTTGGCCCGCGCCGCCAACGCTGCGTAACGCATAGCCAAAACTGCTTCGACCAGTACGTCTCAGTTCGCGTCTACCTCCGCAACAAAATCACGCCTGCGTTCATTAGAATCAGTCGCTGCTGTTGATCGTCCGCTAAAACTGCCGGACGACTAGCGCTATTCAATCGGATGTCAGGCGGAAACGATTTGGAACACCACAGTGTGATTATTGCCGGGGGCGGACCTGGCGGACTTGGTGTGGCAGCGACTCTTGAAGGATGGCATCCACGCTTCGAAGGCGATTACGAATTTCCATCTGATGATGTTCAGGCTTTCGCAAAAGCAAACGAACAGAACCCGCTAGCATTCGACCCGCACGAACTGCTCGAACGTGGGCATCGCCCCATCGAGTTCTATCGCATGCGTCATCACCCTATTCAAGATGCGCAACCTCTCGATGAATGGTCATTAAAATTCACGAAACAGAAGCGTGCCGATTGGTTGATGCTCACCACCGATGGGCCCGGCGGGCTATGGAACAACGTACCAAGCGAACAGATGACGCTCGGTCCAGCTCACTGGATGGAACTAGCCCACTACCCAATCGGCAAATTCTACGAACAGACGGGTCGAGAGCGTGATCTCAACGCGCTAGTTCATCGAGACGATCTCGTTCCTTACTATCAGGCATATGCCGAAGAACTCGGGTTAAACGATCACATTCGAACGGGCGTAAAAGTAACCAACATCGCCCCTGCCACCGACGATTTAGACGCTCGGTTCATTGTCGAATCGGTTGATCAGTCGTCCGGCAAGACAACCACTTACTCATGCGACTACGTCGTATTCGGTGTTGGGCCACGTTCTTCCCTTAGGAAGCTCGAAGCCAACGGAATCGACAACAATTACGTATCACTCGCCTACACCCACCCCGATGACTACTCCGGTGATCGCGTGTTGGTAATCGGCGGTGGAAGATCGGCCGATTGGGCGGCTCAAGAACTGCACGACGCCGGCAAAATGGTCGTCTACGCAATGCGACAGCAGCCCGACACTCATTTGAAACTCATCAACGATTCACAGTACTTGCCTTACTACCAACGCTGGGGCGAAATTCTCTCGGGCGAGCAGGAACGCATGGGCCTGTTGTACGGATCAACAGTCACCGCTTTCGAGCCAGAAGGACTGGTCACAATTTCGACGCCTGAGGGCTTGGTTCAAGTTCAAATCGACCACGCTATAGTCGAAATTGGCGGTGATCCTGATTACAACATTCTGAACTCATTTGGCGATCTAACGTTCCACGCTAAACGCGATAATTTCCGATTCCAGTTGAATCAGATGGTTGTCGATCAAGCAACGTTCGAATCAGTCGATATTACGGGCCTATACCCGGCCGGATATTCAGCACAAGGCACCGGACTCAGCGTGATCGGATTCCACGCCGGTTGCTTCCTCATCGCCGGAGACATTCTCAGGAAATCCGGCCTCGTCTAGAGATCACTCCCTAGCCAACAACCAGCAGCGTCCTCCCCTAAAAATCCTCACGTGCTCCCGCCGGGATGCAATCCTTTCGCACTCCATGACAGTCATCGCTTCATGCAGTGTTGAATGACAGGTTGCACAAAACACACGGGAGACAAGCGATGCAAAATCTGGCGACGAACGGAAACCAAAGGCTCAAATCATCGCTTCATCCGAGCGCTGCCAAACTAACGACTATCGTATTGCTGGTAGTCGCCTGCACTGCTCCCATTGCAATTCAGCAGTACCTGTCGATTAGTCCTGAACTAATCGGTGCAATCGGAATCCCGGCAATCATTCTGTTTGGATTCTTGGGCAGCGTCACCGTTGTGCTTCCCGTGCCCGTTCTTTCGCTGGTTTTCGCCGGTGCAACGATTTTGAATCCGATCACACTGGTGATCGCCGCTGCCGCCAGCATTACGGCCGGAATGGCAGTTTGCTACTTCATGGGCAAACGTGGTCACTCTCGAGCAGTTCGAGCTGCCGAAACTGGCCAGCAAAACTTCCCGAAGCCGATAACAAATCTCTACTCGTGGTCGACCGAAAACGTGGGCACAGCGTCATTCCTCCTCGCTGCAACACCAAACCCGGTATTCGACTACGCAGGTTTCATTGCCGGAGCAGGCCGAATGAACGCCCAACGATTCCTCGCAGGAACTTTTGCAGGAAAAGTGACTCAGGCATCAGTAATTGCGTTCTTGGGTCACACCGTTGGCGAGCGAATTAATTCGATTCTCTAATCGAATAACCACACGCTCCAAAGAAGCGGCCAAACGCGAAAACGCCCCGACAATGTTTGTCGGGGCGTTTTCATTTTTCTATCTATCGACGAAATCGACTAAGCGACTTTCGCCTTCGAGTGCAACAACGGCTGGCGTTCTTTAATTCGCTTGGCAGCTGTCGTGATGTTAATTCGTGGGTGGAACTGCACTAGGTAGTCAGCATGCATCTCATCAGCAAGCGATGAGTTGAATCCACATTTTTCACACCACAGACCCAGACGGTCAGATCCGTCGCGAGACGGCTGAGGCTTATCACCACAACCAGGGCACTTTGTAAATTTCGGCGCTTTCATCAGTTCCATCACCTTGCTAACGTGCGTTTGAATAACATGCACTTTGTTCTATTAACCACACTACGCCGTGAAGAACTACCGTTCCCGTGTAGAGGTTGCGAACTGGTGTGAGAGGGCACGAGTCTTTGTGAGTACGTATACGTAGCAGAATTCTGCTAATGACCTAAATCACTACTGGCAAGACACCGTACAACCTTCCAGTGGGAGAAGATTAGATCGTTCAGAACTAGGCACCAGAAACGACGAATTTCGTCGTGTGAACGGAAGCGCTAGTCGCCAGAAGCAGCCGCAGTTGCCTGAGGTGACCCAGCTTCCGCATCCTGCCAACCAGCTTTTACTTCCATCACGTGCTGGTAAGCAGAAAGTGCAGCAATTGCACCCTGAGCCGCCGCAGTGATGGTTTGCTTCAATTCGGTGCCATCTGTCAGATCGCCCGCTGCGTAAATGCCTTCAACCGACGTATTCAGGGCCTTGTCGACATGAACTTCACCAGTATCAGGGTTGATCTCAAGACCAAGCTGATTCGGAATCTCTAGACGTGGATCTGCACCGGCTTCTACGAACAAGCCATCGATAGTCAGTTCATCCTGACCTTCCCACGGCTTGTTGACGCGAATTCCAGTTAGGCCAGCTTCATCTGAACCAAGCAGTTCTGAAACTTCGGTGTTGTAAAGCACCTTCACATTGTCGGTTTGATCAAGCACCTTGAGAAGAATCGGTTCTGGGCGTGTGAGCTCACCCTTTCGGTAGATCAGGTAAACAGTCTCAGCGTACTTCGCCAGAAGCACAGCACCTTCAACTGCGGCGTTACCACCACCAACAACGGCTGCTGCCTTCTTGTTGCGGTAAAGAGGAGCATCGCAGGTTGAGCAGTACGAAACGCCGTTACCCGTCCACTCTTCTTCTTTCGGTAAGTAGAGCTTCCTGCGCTCACGACCTACTGCCAGAATTATTGAAATAGCATCGATCTCAGTGCCATCTTCGAGCACAGCTCGGTAGACATCACCGTTTTTGGTAACGGTCTTGAGATTCGAGTAAGCGGTAGGAGTTTCGAGCTTATCTACCTGCTCCTTGAACTTCATCATCAGATCAAAGCCGTCGATGTCAGGTTGGCCAGGATAGTTTTCTATCGTCCCGCCAATAGCCGTCTCGCCACCAAACTGCTCTCCAGCTATAAGTGTTTCTACTTGATAGCGCGATGAATACAGCCCAGCAGCAAATGCTGCGGCGCCTTGCCCAACGATCAATACGTCAACTTGTTTGATGTCGCTCATGTTTCCTCACACCGCTAGTACGGATTTCGTTCCGACGCGGATTGCTACTCGCAAGCTTAGAAGCACCCGGCTTTTGTGTCGATAGGTGCGACGCCCATTAAGCCTCAGCAATCATGCAATCGCAAAAGAAAGCGTCCAGATTAATAGTGGTTATATTCTTAGATGCACGTGAGATGCAAAAAGTTCAATCTGTCGCCCGACTTGATCGCCTCTATAGAGACGGATCGACATCTTTTCCTTCGAGAATCGCAGCGATCAAACTCGAATCAATATCGTCGGCATCATCTGGAAGTTCACCTTCGTCGATTTCGGTTTCGTCAGCACTTTCTGAACTGAACTGAACCATGTTGACCTCGGGCATGTCCGTATCTTCTTCGAGATCTTCGGCGGTGATGATTCCGGAATCATCGGCTTTCGATTTAGCTTCGATAATTGCCGAAACGAAATCTTCGTCTTGTTCGGGCTCTGGTACCGCTGGCGATTCCGCAGTAGCCGGTTCTGGCTCATTAGCCGCGAACATAGCTGATATTGCGTCTTGATCCATTTCGCCAGATGCTTCAGCTGCCGGTTCAGCCGCTGGAGCGGGATCGGCGTTAGCTGCGAACATCGCTGAGATTGCATCCTGGTCCATTTCGCCAGATGCTTCAGCTGCAGGTTCTGCCGCTGGTGCAGGATCGTCGTTGGCTGCAAACAACGCAGATATAGCGTCTTGATCAAGATCACCAGACACTTCAGCGACCGGTTCTGCCGCTGGTGCGGGATCGGCGTTAGCTGCGAACATCGCTGATATAGCGTCCTGATCCATCTCGCCAGATGTTTCAGCTGCAGGTTCTGCTGCTGGAGCAGGATCGGCGTTAGCCGCAAACATCGCTGATATAGCGTCCTGATCCATCTCGCCAGACGCCTCTGCTGCAGGTTCTGCTGCTGGTGCAGGATCGGCGTTAGCTGCGAACATCGCTGAAATAGCGTCCTGATCCATTTCGCCAGATGCTTCAGCTGCAGGTTCTGCCGCTGGTGCAGGATCGTCGTTGGCTGCAAACAACGCAGAGATTGCGTCTTGATCAAGATCACCAGACACTTCAGCTACCGGTTCTGCCGCTGGTGCAGGGTCGTCGTTGGCCGCGAACAAAGCCGATATAGCGTCCTGATCAAGATCACCGCCATCAAGATCAACAGGCTCCGCAGCTGGAACCTCAGGATCGGCGTCATTGGCTGCGAACAACGCAGAAATAGCGTCCTGCCCCATATCGCCATCTGGCTCTGAAGTCTCGGCAGGAGCGGAAGTCGGAGTAGTTGTGACACCCGATATATCGGCAAGCGCCGCTGCTACCAGATCGAATCCAGCGCCTGAATACATATCTTCATCAGCCGCAGGCTCCTCTTCGGCTGCTGAGGTTTCAGCACCCAAAGTAGGAATTTGTCCGGCTGCTGGCGATACGTACGGCTTCAATTCCCTCAATCGAACCGGAGAATCAGAATCTAGTTCTTCACCACGTGCGATACGAGCGAGTTGTTCACCCTCTTTAAGAGCAACCGTCTTCGTCGAGTAGCGATTTTCGATTAGCTGCTGTCCTGCAGAACCGATTCGTAACGACCACGTGCTCCAGCGCCTAAGCAACTGCAATGCATATGCAACTGCTTCGTGATTGTCGGGCTCGATTCCCATGTAATTGAGGTGATTCTTGAAACCGTGTGATTCTTCCAACTCACCAAGTGAAATAAGAGGAATACCAGCCGAAGCCGCGTACATGGCGAGACCGTGCGGGAATCCACGAGAAGGAGTTGTGACACAAGCCCACGTTCGTTCGATCAAATCCACCAACGGCTCAACCTGATCGATCGCTACAACAGTTACCGGCAGTTCTCGTTCGGCAATATCGGCCCGAAGTTGTACAGATTCACTCTCTGATGCGACAACCACGAACTCAACGTTCTCGATCATGCTCTTGGTCGCCAGAGCCGATTCTTCGATAAGCGATATCGAATCCTCACCTGAAACAGAACCTGCCCAAAGCACAACAGGGTGCCGATTAGGATCGGTAGTTCCTACCGGCGTATAGATGTCGGTAGCAAGACCAGCTTTACCGAGTAGTAAATCGTTCTTGTAGCCAGTATCCGAAAGATACTCAACTTCCCAATCCAAAGTCGCCGAAAGCATGTTCGCTCTCAGTAGTCCTATCTGGTTGACCACCTTGGTTGGTGCCGCTCTCCAGCCAGTTTTGTCTCGCCAGAAATTGCCAACTAAGTCATCAGACGATGACACCTGTAGAGATTTAGACAGTCTTGAGAGCGCTTTACCGACTACGCCCGCTCGTGGACCGAACGTTCTAACCAGTTCAATGCCTTCGAACTCGCGTCGATTCGATAGAACCGACCACCACAGACCGTTTGTGGGCGAAAGCCAGCGGGGACCACTGTGCCAGGAAACTCGATGACCTTTAACGGGCTTAACTACTGATTCACCGCTTGGCGAGAAGACATGAACCTTCTGAAATGACGAAGCGTAGCCATCGATCAAATCTTGGAAAGTCGCGTAATTCCCGCTCTCGGCGATCTCGGAGATCGGCGCGGAAGTTACAACCGCAATGCCTGTCGGCTGCGGTCGGAAGTCTATTTGTAGTGCTTCCTCGGTCATGGAGCATTTGTGTCAACCGAGAAAATGCATTTCATTGCTGAAGAGCATTCCCAGTCAACAGGTCGATTCCCTAGAGAATTTTGGCCATTCCGTAAATTGCGCAATACAGAACGCCCATGCGTTAACGTTGATCTCTAGTTTCCCTCGACATTGACCTATCCGATGTAGTGGCTTCACACACCTCGTCGTGGTTGCATCGCACCAACCTCAATAACGCATGTCTGAAACTCGGAGTGTCAAAAAAACTCACTTCAAGGGCATGAAATATGGGTCAAACTTCCTATAACTCGCATCGAATTCTCTATGCGTCGGTAACACGGAACGGGGTAACGTTTTAGATATGGCAGCAGACATCCTCAGATTTTCTCCTGAGAAGGACCCCAACGTGACCCACAACGGAATGCACATCGCAAGCGAACTACTCGAAGCCCTCGGCGAACTAGCCGTAGCGCAAGAACGAGGCGGTTCTCGCGAGCATTTAGCTACATTGGGTCGCAGTGTTGATGCTGCCGTTCGGCGAATGAACGAATTCTCCGACATCGACTCAGCAGCCTAGTCTCGCTTAGGCGTAACTCCCTCAGGCGTAAAACGCCTTACTTCCTGCTGTATAATCCCAGTTCGATTTGAACTGCCGCACTTTTTCTATTTCCGCGTTTGATCATTTGCCATTGATCACCAATCGGAACATCGAACCTTTGTAGCGTTAACTTCTTGGGACCTCTAATACAACTCTCTTGATCGTTCGTTCTTGAATTCTGGCTTTTCGCCAAATATCCAAGAACAAGCCATTGCCAAATTTGCCATGACACTCCCCATCGCATCAGTGCCCAACGGCACCGTCACCTCAGCCAAAGGCTTCTCAGCCGGAGGCGTTTTCGCTGGAATCAAAACCCCGGGTCCGGGTAAATTAGACCTCGGGATCATTTATTCTGAACAGCCCTGCGCAGTAGCAGGCACGTTCTCGCAAAACACCATCATTTCTTCGACGGTTGTTCTCGATAAAGAACGAGTCGGCACCGACAAGAGCATTCACGCCGTAGTCGTAAATAGCGGCTGTGCGAACACTGCCGTTGGCGATCAGGGAATGACCGACGCCAAAGAGATGACCAAGCTCGCAGCCGAGCATCTTGGCGTTTCGGAAGAGCAGACTCTCGTTAGTTCAACCGGAGTTATCGGCGTTGAAATTCCGATGGCCCTCATGCGTGAGTTCATCCCGCAGATCAAACTTACCGCCGACGGCGGCGGAGATTTCGCCAACGCCATTCTCACCACCGACAAGCGCACCAAAGAAATCGCAGTTTCGTTCGATGTCGATGGCGTGACGCACACCGTCGGTGGCGTATCGAAGGGTTCGGGAATGATTCACCCAAACATGGCGACCATGCTTGCCTATGTAACTACCGATGCAAAGGTTGATTCAGCGTTCCTGCAATCAACTCTCTCGGCAGCAGTAAAAATTTCATTCAACCAGATCGACGTTGATGGCGACCAAAGCACGAACGACACCGTGCTGCTCATGGCAAATGGCGAAGCCGGTGGCAGCGAAATCTCAGGTGGAGACGACGCTTCCACAGCGTTCGCCGAGGCAGTTCGCCAAGTTTGTGAATATCTCGCAATCGAAATCGCTCGTGACGGAGAAGGCGCAACCAAGCTCATCGAAGTAACTGTCGATGGAGCAGCATCTGACGATGACGCACTTCTCGCTTCACGCTCGTGCGCAGCTTCCATGCTCGTGAAGACAGCCGTTTACGGTCGTGATCCCAACTGGGGTCGCATCTTCATGGCAGTCGGTAAAGCTGAAATCACTCTCGATGAATCGAAGATCGACTGCTACGTAAACGATATTCAGATCGTTGCCGATGGCAAAGGCATCTCCTACAACATCCAGAGCGTCGTAAGTGCGCTTGGCGGTGATGAGGTGCGACTTCGGGTGGCTCTCAATATTGGCGATGGCTACGGCCGGGCGTGGGGTTGCGATCTCACCGAAGAGTACGTGGTATTCAACTCGGCCTACACGACGTAGTCGGCTTCAGAGGAACATCGCTGTGAGAGGCTTACGCCAACTCAGCGGAGTAGAGCTTCAGCTCATAAGCTCCGATAATTCGCATTTTTCAGACCAAGAAGTGGTAGCAGCATGACCACTTCAGATAAACGCGATCTAAACGGCAAGACAATCGTCATCAAGATCGGTGGCAGCACTCTTGGCGAAGGCGATAGCACCGTTCCCGATATCGTCGATCTGTGGAAGCAGGGCGCTCGCCCCGTGGTCGTTCACGGTGGCGGTAAAGTCATCAGCGATTGGGTTGGTAAGCAGGGAATTCACCCCGAGTTCATTCGTGGACTCAGACGCACCGATTCAGCGACTCTCGAAGTAGCAGTGGCAGTGCTCGCAGGTCTTGTTAACTCACAACTCGTAGCCGAATTTCAGGCAAACGGTGCAAACGCGGTTGGAATTTCAGGAGTTTCTGGCGGATTACTTCAAGCTGAAGTGCTCGATCCCGATCTCGGCTACGTCGGCAAAATCGTCAAAGCCAATGCTGAACCCGTGAACACAGTCCTCAATTCAGGCGCAATTCCCGTAATCGCTCCAACCGCCCTTCACCTGTACCCATCGGAAACCGGTGAAGACCGTATATTGAACGTGAATGCCGATACTTCAGCCGGCCACATTGCAAAAGCAGTTCGTGCCGACCAGCTGGTGTTCCAAACCGACGTCGAAGGCGTTCTCGACGCCCGTCGCAGGCTTATTCCCAGAATGACTCGTGGACAGGCAATGGACTTGATCGCTGGTGGAATCGCTGCAGGTGGCATGATTCCCAAGATCGAAGCCTGCGCTGATGCCGTTTCTGTTGTCGGATCGGGCCACATCATCGACGGTCGGTTGGCGGGGGCATTGTTAGCCTGTGCGCGTGGTGAAGACATCGGTACTCGAATTATCTAAGTACCTTTCACTTCACACCAGCTACTAGCGCGCCCCAAACGAGGAACTCAACATGGATACAGCCGGTCACGTCATTTCGATGCTGATTTTCGGCTATGTATTGGGTTCTATTCCGTTCGCCAAGCTCTTCACTATGCGAGCAGGTGTCGATCTATTTGAAACTGGTACTGGCAATCCCGGTGCGGCTAACGTATTTCGTAAAGTCGATAAACGCATCGGCGCCGCCGTATTTCTGGCCGACGGACTCAAAGGCGCAGTTCCGGTGCTGCTTGCATGGGCTCTAGGCGCTCCCCAAGATCTCTGGTTTATCGGAGGATGGGCAGCTGTTCTTGGCCACTGGTACCCAGTATTTAACAAGTTCCGTGGCGGAGCGGGTCTCGCCAGTGGAGCCGGTGTAGTCGTAGCCCTCATGCCACTCGCAGGCTTGATCGGCGTGATACTCGGCATGTTGGTTATCGCCAAACTAAAAAGCAGCGGTCACGGCGCACTAACCGGCCTGATAGTCATTGTCGCGGCAGCAGCATTAATCGACGCTGATTGGCCGCTCGGAGCCGAATGGCCCGCAATTGCAAGCGCAATCGCTCTCGCACTAATCCTCTTCGGACGAGCAGCAGCCCGCGGCTGGAAACCCGGCCGCAAAGACTCGGATTAGGCTCGGCCACGCCATCGGCACTTCGAGATAGTTACTGCTCCGTTCAATAATCATCTCAGCAGCGAGTCGACTCACTGTCATTCTGAACTTGATTCAGAATCACGATCGCCTCTGCTACTGAGGCAGCCAACCCTCCGTATTGCCAATAAGCCCCAACCCCAATCCTAGCTCCTCACCCCAATCTCATCGCCTCTGCGATATAGTTCTCGTTCTGCAAATCACGGATTGTGATTCGCATGTGCCGCCGAACACGCGGTGATTTTCGTAGTAGGGATCGTTCTCAATTGTCATTGAGGCGTAACTCCCAAAAGAAAAAAGAGAAGAACAATGACAAGCTCGGAAGACTATAAAGCCCTCGAATCCAAGTACTACATGCAAGTGGTTAATCGAATGCCACCTGTTCTCGTGCGAGGCGAAGGCACCCGGGTGTTCGACAACGACGATAAGAGCTATCTCGATTTCACCGCAGGTTGGGCAGTCCTAAACGTTGGACACAACCACCCAGCCGTGACTGAAGCTATTCGTGATCAGGCAGGAAAAATCCTGCAGATGTCGAACCTGTTCTACACAACTCCGCAGCTTCCGCTTGCAAAGATCCTCATCGACAACTCCGACGTCGATCGCGTGTTCTTCTGCAACTCTGGTGCAGAAGCAAACGAAGGCGCCTGCAAGGTAGCTCGCAAGTGGGGCAAGACCAAGCTCGACGGCGCATACGAGATCATCACAACGTTCGATTCGTTCCACGGCCGAACTCAGGCAATGATGGCCGCAACCGGTCAGCCTGCGTATCAGGAAAAGTGGACCCCACTTATGCCGGGATTCGTAAATGTTGATTACAACAACGTTCAAGCAATCAAAGATGCCTACGTTGAAGGTCGAACATGTGCGGTAATGCTCGAGCCTGTTCAGGGTGAAGGCGGAGTGAACATTCCTTCCGAGAACTACTTGAAGGACGTTATGGATTTCTGCCACGAGAAGAACATTTTGTTCATGCTCGACGAAGTTCAGACCGGAATGGGTCGAATCGGAACTCTCTTCGGATACCAGCAGTTCCCGGGTGTTGAACCTGATGTAATGACACTGGCAAAAGCTCTCGGTTCAGGCGCTCCTCTTGGTGCATTCCTCACGAAGGAATTCTGCTCCGTTCTTGAGCCTGGTGACCACGGATCGACGTTCGGCGGAAACGCTTTGACTACTGCGGCCGGTGCTGCAGCTGCCAAAGTGATTGTCGATGAAGACATTCCTGAACTCGCCAACGAAACCGGAGCCTACTTCCAGGGCAAGCTAAACGGTCTTTCTGAGAAGTACGAATTCATCACTGAAGTTCGTGGAATGGGTCTTCTAATCGCACTCCAGATGAACATCGATATTGCTGGAGCAGCCGTTACGGCCGCACTGCCTGAGGGACTACTCATCAACGCAGTTCGACCCAACATGATTCGCTTCATGCCACCTCTGAACGTAACCCGAGACGAAATCGACGAAGCAGTAGCAATCCTCGACAAGGTTTTAGAAGAAACTAGTAAGTAGAACCGCTGCATACAACCAAATAGCTCAATTGATCAGCCCCTATGGAATATTCCATAGGGGCTGTTTTTTTACTACGACAAAATTCACTCACAAGAGCCTCGCGATTGGATCAGCTCAACCGGTCTATACTGCGGGCAACCAAATGGGCTGAAAATAATCTGTTATCAGAGAAAATCAGAAGGAATTCCATAATGAAGATGTACATCAACGGTGAATGGACTTCGGGCGCATCCCAAATGGAAGTGAGAAATCCGTACACAGGAGAAGCATTCGATACCGTGCCCGCCGGCACAGTCGAAGATGTCAACTTGGCGATGGCAAGTGCGGAACGTGGTGCAAAAGCAATGCGCAAACTCAGCGCATTCGACCGTTACGAAATTCTGACCCGGGCGGTCGCGCTGCTAAACGAGCGCCAGCAAGATCTCGGGGAAACGATCACTCGTGAAGAAGGCAAAGTCCTCAGTGAAGGACTTCTCGAAGTCGACCGGTGTATCCAAACCATGACTTGGTCGGCTGAAGAGGCTAAACGTCTATTTGGCGAAACAATCCCACTCGATGCCGCACCTGACAACCAGATGAAATTTGGATTCTCGGTACGAGTACCGGTCGGTGTAGTAGCAGCGGTAACGCCGTTCAACTTCCCTCTTAACCTGGTCGCCCACAAAGTTGGTCCCGCAATCGCAGGCGGCAACTCGGTCGTAATCAAACCCGCAAGCGACACTCCGCTATCAGCTCTGAAACTAACCGAAATACTCCTCGATGCTGGAATGCCTGAAGAAGCAATACAGTGCGTAACCGGCTCAGGGGCAACCATTGGCGATGCGGTTGTGTCGCATCCTGCCGTCCGCAAGGTGACGTTCACTGGCAGCCAAGAGGTTGGCGAGCAAATCATGCGTACAGCCGGGCTCAAGAAAGTGACGATGGAGCTTGGTTCCAATTCGCCACTTATTGTTCTGCCCGATGCTGACGTCGAAAAAGTAGCTCTTGCAACCGTACAGAACGGGTACGCGAACGCCGGTCAAGCGTGCATTTCGACCCAACGGGTTTACGTCGATAGAGAGGTCTACGGAGATTATCTCGACGCCCTAAAACCAATGGTCGCAGCGTTACCGTCTGGCGACCCTATGGGAGATGCGATCAAGGTCGGCCCTATGGTGCGAGAAAGTGATGCACAGCGAGTAGAAGGTTGGATCAATGAGGCAGTCGGTGCAGGCGCACGACTGATCGAGGGTGGCGGCCGAAACGGCGCTGTTCTAGCCCCGTCGATCCTCGCTGATGTTCATCCCGACATGAAAGTATCGCGCGAAGAGCTGTTCGGGCCTGCGGTTGGAGTTACACCGATCGAAGGCATCGATGAAGCGATTCAGTATGCAAACGACACTCGTTACGGACTGTCGGCTGCGATATTTACTGAAAACATCGACAACGCGTTGAAGTTCGCGCTGGAAGTCGAATCCGGCAACGTCAACATCAACGGCGGTACCCAGTTCCGAGCGGACATGATGCCGTACGGCGGTCTCAAAGACAGCGGAATGGGTAAAGAAGGTCCTCGCTACGCAGTTGAGGAAATGACCGAACTTAAGATGGTGATAGTGCACCGGTCATAGCCACCCCAAATCACAAAACAGTCGTTCAGTGCCCTTGTCGAGAATCCCGGCAAGGGCATTGTTTTGCCACTAGTCTCGCTTCGTCCGTTCATCCCGAACCCGCTGACGCAATTCCTCACTCGGAGGATAAAACCGCCCCGGTGAAACATCTTGCTCATCGACCATCTTGGCGATTTCGTCTTCCACCAGATCATGCTCCTCGATCCAATCGATCACCTGCTCAGCAAGCTGTTGAGGAACGACCACTACTCCATCATCGTCAGCCACAATCACATCACCCGGAATCACAAGAACTCCATCACAGCTAACCGGGACGTTCACCTCGTGAAATGGACTTCCCTCAAGCCCAGTAATCGCCGAGCGACCAGCGCCAAACACCGCCAACCCGTACTCATCTCGAATCTTGTCTAAGTCCCTTACTGATCCGTCAGTAATTAACCCCACGCCGCCGCGCGCCCACAACCGACGAGTCTTCATATTCCCAAGAATGCCAATATCCGACATTCGGTTCATATCCACCACAAGCACGTCGCCGGGACCACAACTCTCCATCGCAACGAACTCAGGCGAATCCTCGCCCTTACGCAGAACGGCAGCAGTATCGGGTCTAGGCGGTAAAAAGCTCAAAGTACGAGCACGAGCGGCGATCTTCCTGCCGGGCGTCAACGGCTTTAGGTTCTTCATGTAGCAGTTGTTCCACGAAGTGCTTGTATCGCCGTTCTTCGAATCACGAGCCTGGTTCGTTATGTAGTGCAAAGCCCCAGTACACGACTGCAAACTGACTTTTTCAAACCTGCGCAAAATATCGTCCGAAATATCAGTCTGTAAACCCGTATCCACCATTGCGTCGATTGCTCCTGCTATCCGAGCCAAAACGTAACTTTCTAATGAACACACATTACGGGGATGAACCCACTGTGACTACCGCTTGCTTGATGAACACGCACTAACAAAACATTAGTAACTATCGTGTAAAGTGGAATGCATGACCCAAAGTACGCCACAGCAGAGCGAAACGCACGACCACACTGCATCAACCCAGATGTGCCCGCACTACGAAGCGGCGATGGAACTGCTCGCCAAACGCTGGACCGGCTTGATTCTCACCGTCCTTCAAGAAGAGCCAGCACGTTTCTCAGCAATCAGCACAGCGGTCGATGGCATCAGCGATCGAATGCTCTCGCAGCGACTCGTCGAACTCGAAGAAATCGGCATGGTCGAACGAAAAGTCGACGCCACGCAGCGACCCGTCCTAGTCGAATACGCATCAACCCAGATGGCGTGCGAACTAGCCCCCGTATTCGACGCCCTACAAAACTGGGCCGAAAAATGGATGCCCGCACAAGCTGGCGGGTAGCTAAAAGTTTCTCGCCAACACTCCTGCACTACCAACCCTGTCATTCTGAACTCGATTCAGAATCAGCTTCGATTCCGTACCAACCGTCAGCTAAATCCAACCACCCCGGATTGCCTGACTCCACAAGATCAAGTTTCCACTTCCGTCGCCAAGTCTTGATCTGCTTCTCACTCCCGATTGCAACTGTCACATCGTCAGTCTCATCGAACCAAACCAGCTTGGTTACGAAATGCATCGATGCAAACTTTGAGCCTGCGCCCGTTCGGTGTTGCCACAATCTTCGATAGAGATCAGCAGTAACGCCGGTGTACATAGTCTTGTCGACATCAGCGAGGATATACACGAAATATCTGTTCGACTGCTTCGGCATGATCAATCCGGAGTGTTTGGGAGTGATTCTGAATCAAGTTCAGAATGACAGTTAGCATTATTTGATTGCATGGTGATCTGTGTGCCAACAAATCTCAAAACTAAACTGACACACCACTAGGATCGACATTCGCCCCATCTAGCGAGAGAATAGTCAGGTTGCATTCATCACAATCGCGACAACAATCGCCTCGTTCGCCAAAAGCCAATAGGAAAATTACGTAAACATGGCAAGGGAAAAGTGCGTCCTCGCTTACAGCGGGGGCATGGACTCAACAATCTCAACCGTCTGGATCCAAGAGAACTACAACATGGACGTTGTAACTCTCACTGTCGATCTAGGCGCAGGACCCGAAATCGTTGGAGTTAAAGAACGGGCGGCTCAGGCCGGCGCAGTTCAATCGCTCGTTTGGGACGTTCGTGACGAGTTCGTAAACGAATATGTATTCCCTGGCCTAAAAGCCGGAGCCATGTACGAAGGTGTATACGCACTTTCGACAGCGCTTGGGCGTCCTTTGATGGCGAAGAAACTAGTCGAAGCCGCTCGTGAAGTCGGAGCCACCGCTGTAGCCCACGGTTGCACAGGTAAAGGAAACGACCAGGTTCGTTTCGACTCTGGAATCATGACTCTTGCCGCACACGGCGAGCCTCTCAAGATCGTCGCACCTGCCCGTGAATGGGGCATGACCCGTGATGAAGAGAAGCTCTACGCCCAGAAGGCAGGACTTGAGCTACGCGAAGTTGGTTCCGACCAGCGTGTGTACTCGATCGACCGCAATCTTTGGGGTCAAGCTATCGAAGGTGAAGACCTCGAAGACACTTGGCTCGCTCCGCCAGAAGACGCTTTCTCGTGGGTGAAGCAGATTTCCGATACTCCAGATGAGGGCATCGAAGTCGTTGTCGGCTTTGAAAAGGGCGTGCCGGTTTCTCTCGATGGCACTCTGAAGTCGGGTGTTGAACTGATCGCTATCTTGAACGACATGGCTGGTGAGCACGGTGTGGGTCGAATCGACCACGTCGAAAACCGCTTGGTCGGCATCAAGTCACGTGAGGTTTACGAAACCCCAGCAGCTATCGTTCTGCACACCGCTTTGAAGGCGCTTGAGACTTCTACGATGTCTCGTGAGCAGCAGCGTGTGAAAGACAATCTTTCTGCAATCTACTCCGACATGGTTTACGACGGTCGTTGGTTCACAGAGCTTCGCACGAACATCGCGGCCTTCATGGACAGCGCTCACGAGTTCTCGACCGGTGAAGTGCGCCTACGTCTGCACAAGGGCACTTGCTTGGTGGTTGGACGACGTTCGCCGTTCTCGCTGTACGATTTCGATCTGGCTACTTACTCGACGACCGACTCGTTCGATCACGAGGCAGCAACCGGATTCATCGACATCTACTCGCTCTCAGCCCGAACCCAATCCCGAAAACAAACCAACTCCGAGAAGCGGTAGGTAGCAAAGCTACTTTTTCTGGAGCGCATGGTTTTGCCTACGAGGTAGTTTGATCGCGCTTTGACGCGCCCAGCACCTGCCCGCTTCCTTAAAATATCCCGCTAGTAGCGATAATGTTGCACGCAGTACAAATTCGTACACGCGCAATGCCAGTCCAAAGATCATCTCGAATGACCAGCCAAAACAACGGCTCGAACGAAAACAAAAACCCCGCAGCTGCCGCACGCGGCAGCGAGCTTGCCAGTGATTTCACGGTGTCGATCCACTACGACAGTCGCCTTTACCGTGAGGACATCGCAGGATCGATCGCGCACGCTCGCATGCTGGGTCGTCAGGGCATCATCGAGTCCGACGACGTGGAAAAAATCGTCGAAGGACTTGCAGCAATCGTCGTTGAAATCGAAAACGGCGAGTTCGAGTGGAAAGAAGAACTCGAAGATATCCACATGAACGTGGAATCACGCCTCTACGAGCTAATCGGTGATGCAGCAGGACGTCTTCACACAGCGCGCTCACGCAACGATCAAGTCGCAACAGACACCCGTCTCTGGACTCAGCTAGCCTGCGGAAGAGCGTTCGACGCGGCAGTCCAGCTACAAAAATCTCTAGTAGATCTCGCCGAGCAGCACGTCGATACCGTCGTTCCCGGCTACACGCACATGCAGCGCGGTCAGCCGGTCGTTCTTGCCCATCACCTGATGGCGTATTTCGAGATGTTCGATCGTGATGCAACCCGTTTCGCTCAGACCGCTGAATCTGCCGACGTAATGCCACTCGGATCTGGCGCTATGGCTGGCGTTCCGTACGACATCGATCGCGAATGGGTCGCCGCCCAGCTCGATTTCAGCGACATATCTCGCAACTCGATGGACGCCGTTTCCGACCGTGATTTCATAGTCGAATTCCTAACTGCATCATCCCTAGCGATGGCTCACCTATCGCGCCTCGCCGAAGAACTGGTCATCTGGTCGTCCGACGAATTCGGATTCATCAAACTTTCCGACGAATTCACTTCCGGCTCAAGCATCATGCCCCAAAAACGCAATCCTGATTTCGCCGAACTCATAAGAGGCAAGACGGGTCGTGTTTACGGATCGCTGATGGGCTTGCTCACAACGATCAAGGGACTCCCGCTCACGTACAACCGTGACTTACAGGAAGACAAAGAAGGCCTCTTCGACGCTGCCGATACCGTTATCGCCGCACTCGAAGCCGCAGCCGGAATGGTCGCTGGCATGACCGTCAACGTCGATCGCATGCGCCACGCTGCATCCAACAGCTTCGTGCTTGCAACCGACATCGCCGACTACCTCGTAGGCAAGGGCGTGCCGTTCCGTGAGGCGTACATCGCTGTCAGCGATCTCTCGAAACAGTGCATCGCCAATGGTGTTGGCTTCGGTGAACTATCACTAAGTGATTTCCAAAAAGCTTCATCTCTATTCGACGAGGGAGTCATGGAAATCACTCTTGATTCTGCGGTGGCAGCACGTAATGTACCCGGCGGAACCGCTCCCAACCGTGTCCGTGAGGCCATCGCCGAAGCAAAGCAACTGCTGATTGACGCCGGGGCATAAAACCGGCTCATTCGCAGCTACAATCTCCTGCAAATAAAACAATCAACCCTGCCAGGCTCGACCCGCGCCTGTCCACCTCAGAAAAATATATGACCGATTCGATAATCATCGCCCACCGTGGTCTCGACGAGACCTACCCTGAGAACACCATCACCGCCTTCAAAGCCGCGCTCGAAAAGGGCTACGCAATCGAGATCGACGTTCGAGGAACCAAGGACGAAGAACTAATCGTGCTGCACGACGATACTGTCGACCGCACAACCGATGGCGAAGGTCGAGTCGCCCAAATGACGCTCGCCGAAGTGAAAGCTCTCGACGCCGGTAGTTGGTGGGGCGAAGAGTTCGCTGGCGAGCGAATTCCAACTCTCGAAGAAACGTTCGATTGCGTGAAAGAGTACGGAACTGCCGAAACAACTCTCATCATCGAGATGAAGACGCTCGATCCCGGCTGCATCACAAAAATTTGCGATGGCTTAGCCTCACGCGGCCTTCTCGGAAGCACGGTTGGCATCGGACTCATCCACATGTCGGTCGATGTACGCCGACGTTTCTACGGTGGCAGTCCCGACTTCCAGTGCGCTTCGGTCGCCAACACAGCCGCTGAACTTCCCGGTGCGATTGCCGACCCGTACGCATCGTGGATCTATGTTCGATACCTGATGAGCGCAGAAGACGTGAAAGCGGCTCATGATGGCGATATGAAGGTGATTGCGTCGGGTCCCGACGTGATGGAAAATCTCGACAACATGATGGTTAGTGCCGAAGCCGGTGCCGATACGATCATGGCGTACACGCCCGATGCCCTTGCAGAACGTCTCAACGGCTAACCGACTGAGTCGGGTTTTCTATAGCCAACCATTCCTTTAGGTCATTCCAACAAGGTTCACTAAATAACAATGGCTCCGCACATAAAAATCTCACCTTCGCTGTTGGCAGCAGACTTCGCTCATCTTGCCGATTCAATCGCAGCCGCCGAAGAGGCAGGAGCCGATGAGCTTCACTTCGACGTGATGGACGGATTTTTCGTACCAAACATCACGATTGGAATTCCAGTACTTGAGGCAATTCGCCCTCTCACTAAACTGCCAATCGATGTTCACATGATGGTTCACGAACCAGCACGCTACGCTCAGGCCTTCGCCGATGCAGGTGGTGATATTTTCACAATGCACGTCGAAGCCTGCGACGATCTTGATGCGTCGCTCGGCGATGCACGTATTGCAGGAATGACTGCTGGCGTTTCTCTAAAGCCCGACACGCCCGCTTCGGTTCTACAGGCATCGTTGCCTCTCATAGAACGAGTGCTTGTGATGACTGTTGAGCCCGGGTTCGGTGGACAATCGTTCATGCCCGAGATGCTTCCAAAAATCACTGAAATTCAGAACATGGCGAAAATTGCTGGTCATGATCTTGAGATAGCGGTCGATGGCGGAATCAAAGTCGATACAGCTGGCGAAGTGATCAACGCGGGAGCCACGACGCTTATCTCAGGCACCGGAGTATTCAACTACCCCGACGGCATGAAAATCGGCATCGAAGCCATTCGTACCGCAGGTAGTTAGCCGCTTCACGCGTCTCGACCAACGTGGAGGGACCTGAGGTGGAGCGGTGAAACTCCGCTTGGATGCCAACCGTGTTCGATGGAAGAACGACTAACTTTGGCCTGGTGGTACGATTTAGCCTCGAATTGCCGCACGTGCCAAATAGCTCCCCACCGCACTAGATCCCTTGGCTGCCGCTCGGGACACGGGAGACTCCTAATGCGGTCGAACGTTCCAGATATCGAACCCTTCGAACGACGATATCGCCATGTCGGGTGCAACATCTTCTTCTGCTTCGAGAGCGACCTTGCCAACCCCTACGCAAGTCATACCTGCGGCACGTGCGGCAAGAAATCCAGCAATCGAATCCTCAAACACCACGCATCTCTCGGGCTCAGTTCTCAGTAAGCTGGCAGCCTTCAAATACGGTTCAGGATGAGGTTTCAAGTGGGTCACATCATCGAGAGTAACTGAAGCCGAAAACACGTCGTCCAAGCCCGCCATTTTGATAAATCCATCGGCGTAAGGACGTTCACCTGAAGTCACAAGCGCAACTTTGCTTCCCGAAGCCGCCACAGCTCGCACTGCAGCTTCTGCCCCCGGAAGCATGTCGATGCCTGAGGCAGAAATACGCTTCCACTGGCGAAGATATTCCTGAAGAAGTGCTTCAGGATCATCGATTCCATAATGCTCGGCAACCATCTGTGATCCGGGAATTACGCCGTGTCCGAACGTGTCGGGATGATCGTCAGAAATACCTGATTTTCCGAACGCGCGGAGGGTCGCTTCTTCTGCTTCACGATGCGGAGGACCCGTGTCGATCAGCGTTCCATCAAGATCAAAGAACGCCGCGCTAAATGAAGGTGTAATAGGAGAGTACATTTGGGAACATTTTTATCTTGGTGAAAAGTTCAGAAATCGGTGAAATCAGCCAGCTAGAGATATCCGCCAGACGATTTCACCCTCACCCTAGCCCTCTCCCGATGGGAGAGGGGATCACGTATTTCCGACCCAAGACCGCCCTACAGCTGGCGTAATTTCGGATCCCAGCGATCACGAAGCCAGTCACCCAAGAAGTTCATGCTCATCACTACAAGCAAAATGGCAATTCCCGGGAACACGGCGATCCACCACGCGGTGCTGAGCCATTCACGACCTTCAGAGATCATGTTGCCCCACGTTGGCGTAGCGGATGGAATACCAGCGCCCAAGAAGCTCAATGAAGCCTCGGCGAGAATCAATCCACCAACACGCAAAGTAGCCAACACAACAATCGTGTTCACAACTCCCGGCAGGATGTGCTTTATGAGGATACGAATATCCGAAGCACCAGCAATTCGTGCCAAAGCAATGTAATCGCGCGTCTTTAACGTCAGAACCTCAGCTCGAACATTACGCACTCCTCCTGCCCACGCGACCAGCGCGAGCAAGATCATGACGATAGATACAGATTGGCCAAAGGTAACAGCCGCGAGAATAGCTATTAACAAGAACGGCAAAGCGTTCCACACGTCGACGGTGCGCATCGCGAACTCGTCGACCCACCCGCCGTAGTATCCAGCTATTAGCCCTACTGCAGATCCGATTACAACACCGGCAGTAAGTGAGATTGCGGCAACCATCAGTGAAATACGAGCACCGTGGAGCATTCGTGATAGAACGTCACGTCCAACGTGATCGGCACCTAACAAATATCGCTGCTCGTTTTTCGGATTGGCTTCATACCACTCGTTCTGCCAAGTAGGAGGCGCAGCCCTACCACGCAAGTTGATTTCACGAGGTCCGGTTGGCGAAAGAAGTGGAGCAAACACTCCAGCAAATACCATCATCGCCAAAATGGCCATTGGCACGATCGGCCAGCGACGCACAACGTACCAAAACTTTTGGCTAAACGTTTGCTCTTGAACACCAATGACTTGGTTCGCAAGCAGATTCATATCTTCAGGTTCGTTAGTGTCCATACCTGTTGACGTAGATTCCTGTGCCATTGTTAGTCGTACCTAATTCTTGGGTCAACAAGTGTGTAAGCGATGTCAGCCAAAAAGCTGCCAGCAACGTAAAGAACAGCGAACATCAGAATCACTCCGGTCAGGAGTGGGAAGTCGTTGTTGTGAATCGATTCAACTGCCATTCGGCCAATTCCGGGCCAAGCGAACACCGCTTCGACAACAACCGATCCCTCAAGGAAACCAACGATCACCAGCGCTGAAACTGTAATCGGCGGAATGAGCGCATTCCTGAGAGCGTGGCGCCAAATAACGGCACTACCAGAAGCACCCTTCGCTCTCGCCAGCTTCACATACTCGGAATCGAGCACCTCAAGCATTGCCGATCTCGTCAAACGTAAATAAACAGCGGCTGGTAGCCAACCAAGCGCAATAGTCGGCATCACAAGTGCCTTAGCTTGGCTCGGCCAAAACGGATCTTGAATTGGTCTAGTACCCGCGGGAAGCCAATGTAATTGGACCGCGAAAAATAGAATTCCAAGAATTCCTAAGAAGAAAACAGGCGCGGCTTGCCCAAATAAGGCAAATGTACGGCCTATATAGTCCCAAACTGAGCCGCGTTTCACCGCGGATAGCACCCCGAGCGGGACTCCTACAAACGTGGCAAATAGCCACGCAAGCACTCCTAGCTGGAACGTAGCTCCAAGCTTCTCGCTGATCACATCGGCAACAGGTCGCTCGGAAAGCAAAGTTTCGCCGAGATCACCTCGAACAACTCGCCCGAGCCAAATGAGATATTGAACGACCAACGGCTTGTTGAGAGCAAGCTTCTCTTCCAGAGCCGCTATTTGTTCAGGTGATACGCCATAGCCACCAGGCTTTGCGTACAGAAGCAGGGGATCGCCCTGCGCTCGAGAAAGCACGAACACGATCAGCGTGGCCGCTACGAGCGACAACAGACCGAAGAAGAATCTCTGAATTAGGTACTTACGCAAGTGCTACTCGAAATCAATCTAAATATAAATCCCACTCGCAAATGACGAATGAGACAAAAGACCCGGGAACGCCCGCACAAAGCGGAACGTTCCCGGGCTCAATGTTTGCCTAGGTTTGCCTAGCGAGCGAGTTCGATTGACTCGAATTCGTTCATCGTGGCGAACATGGACGGAGTACCTAACCAACCTGAAATTGAATTCGGGTTGTAGACAACCAACGTTGGAACCTGAACGGTACCAGCGAAGATCATTTCGTCGTAAAGGTAGTCAACCATCTGAACGTTTCGGGCTGCACGTTGAACTGGGTCAGTCATCAGAGAGACTTCACCAAATGCGTCCGAAATTTCAGGGATTTCAATACCACAACCGAAACCACCACGTGTGCGGCTTGTCTCGGTCAGGCCGTGTGGCCAGTCGAATGGAATTGTTGTTGAACCTTCGTCACAGTCACCAGCGTATGGGATCGTGTTAGTTCGACCAACCAAACCAGGTCGGATGATCGAGTAAGCGGACTTGAACACCTGAATGTCCATGTCTGGCCACAGTGCGAGCCACATACCAGCGATTGCATCGTTGATTTCAGCGTTCGATCCACTTGAACCACCGAGTTCTCCACCGGTCCAAATACCGATTGTGAACTTACCAGTAGGCCAAGCAGTGTTAGCCATCTGTTCGATAGCGCTTTCTGGGTCGTACGGAATCAACCATCGCTCTTCGAACCAAGGAGCAGTTGTGTCGATGTATTCCATCGAACCGACTGTTCCGAATCCGTCAAGAATGGTGTCAGCGAGTAGCTCACGGTCAATTGCCTTAGCAAGTGCCCATCGAACGTCTCGTGCTTCAACCATGTCACCAGGCTGCTTACCTTCGATGTTGCAACCAACCCAAGGAAGGTCGTGAACACAGTAACCCGAGCCAGTTCGCTTCAGGTCTTCGCCAGTAACAGCGTGGTTAGCTTCCCAGTAGTTACCTGAGAAGATGATTTCGTGAACTCGACCAGCTCGAGTAATTGACTCGGCCTTGAATCCACTTTCAGCCAGAGGACGAATGTCCTTTAGCGGAATAGAGTCTGCAACGTCTACTTCACCAGTTCGGAGCAATGCAACACGAGTTGAAGGCTCTGGAACTTCGACGAATCGAATGGTGTCTGTAGTTGCGGTTGTTCGCCAGTGGTCGTATCCAACCTTGCTGATAACAGCTCGGTCGTCCTGAACCCACTCGTCAACCTTGAACGGACCGGTAGAAACAATGTTCTCCAGCATCCAAGATTCACCCATGGTGTCGAAAGCATTCTTCGAGAAGAAAGCGGTTCCCTGAGCTTGTTCGTTCAGGAAGTTACCGTTCCAACGCAAGTCGAACGAATTGAAGTAGAACCTTGCGGTGTCATCATCAATCTTTTCGGTCGAGGTGAACAGAGCGGCAAAGTCACCAGCCTGTCCGTGAATGCTCGTAGCGTTCGTGTTGGCATTTGCATCGTTCATGTTCCAAACCACGTCGTCAACGGTAAGTTCACCGAAGTCGCCCAACTGGTCGTGGAATTTCACACCAGATCGAATGTCGATGTCGACATAAGAAAGGTCAGATGCAATTGTGAAGCCAGTAGCTAGTCGGTTGATGATTGCACCACCGGCGTCCATGGCGAAGAGACCTTCACCAACACCCCAGTACTGCATTGCTTCAACAGGTGCCTGTGCACTACCCAAACCAACACCCGGTGCGATATTGAATACCGCAACACTCAGCGTTCCAGATGGGTTGATTGGAGCCGGTGCAGGCTCAAGAGCGGCAATCGGAAGCGCAGTTGCAGTTGGAATCGCCGTAGCGGTTACAACAACCTGCACATCGTCACCCTTAACGACAACCGTCTGTTCAACGATTACGTCATCACCCTTGACTTCAACCTCAATGGTGTCGCCTTTGACTTCTCGAGTGACTTCAACCTCTACGGTGTCACCTTTAGTCTCGACTACACGAGTGACTTCGACGATTTCTGGGTCGCTACTACACGCGGCCAATACTATTGGCAGGGCCGCGAGAACAGCGAGAACCAGAAGAAGTCGCTTCTTAGCAAAGTTCATATTCTCCCCCTCATGCAGGCGTGTTAGTGATCGGGTAATTCCAAACAAAGTTGGCTCTACCAGCAATCGTCATACTGCTTTGTGCAGCACATTGCGCCTGTTTCAAGTGGGCGGAGTATAGGTAAGATGCATTGCCATGTCTAGTTGCATCCCAGTGCGATTCGCAACGCATTTCGTAATTTTCTTGCGCCATCACAAGCAGCCAGATAGATGTACCAGCACATTCAGGTGTGAATAATCACATTCAGCAGCCGTTATTTACGTTTCATACCTAATAACAGATTGGTATAAATTCGTTCAGATTCTAAATACAAAGTTAAACAAAAAGGCCCTTCTCAATTGAGAAGGGCCTTTGAATGAAAATAAGAAATATTTCTACTTCGAAAGAAGAGAAATACCCTTCTTGTCGAGTGTTCGCATCTCACGAGCAGTCAATTTGACTCGGTAGCGCTGACCATCGACTACAACCCACTTGTTCTGCAAGTTAGGCTTCGAAATCTTCTGTGTAGCGTTCAATGCGTGTGATCGGTTGTGACCGAACATTGGCTTAGGGCGGGGACCTAGTCCCAGTTTGGCCCTGATCTGGTCGGAGCTTGGCATAGCGGTTAGACTCTCGAAATAATTTCTAAAAAATGGTGGGAATGTCACTGCCCTTATTTCTATATCGCTCACAGAGAGCTCAGAAACATGGATATGACTCCAGCGATTAACGCTACCATGCATGTCGAGCGGTAACAACAGAATTCTTGCTCAAAGAATTACGAGTCTGAACGACCTATTTGAGCACGTTGACCAATTTGAAATATACGAGTTTCGATAAAGTCAGGGATCAGCGCTGATGTCGAGATCTAATACGAAAATACCGAGCGGAACTTCTTCACGCCTCACCGACATGATCCGCGCCACCACGAAGGCTGTAGAAGCCAACCGTGACACCATCAACGCTCTAAACGTATTCCCAGTTCCCGATGGCGACACCGGAACCAACATGCTGCTCACTCTGCGATCAGTGGTCGACGACCTGCCAACGAATTCCACTGAATCGGCTAACAACGTTGCGAAAACCATCGCAAGATCTGCATTGCTCGGTGCCCGAGGCAATTCAGGGCTGATTTTGGCTCAGTACTTTAAAGGTCTGGCCCAAGCCATTGGCGATTCCACAGAACTAACCGGTGAACACTTCGCTCGCTCAATACGTATCGCATCGGATAGTGCGTATAAAGCCCTCCCAAACCCTGTCGAAGGCACCATGCTCACCGTCTACCGTGAATGCGCCGATGTAGCCGAACGATCAGCAATCGCGAACGACGATCTCATAAGCGTTCTAGCCGATGTAGCAGCCGAAGCCATTGAATCGGTCAGGCGTACGCCCGACTTGCTCCCGGTACTTAAAGAGGCCGAAGTAGTCGATTCAGGAGGTTTTGGATTTGCCGTGATGCTCGATGGTGCACTCAGGGCGCTAAGGGGCGAATCTCCCGCCGGCAGAGTTCTGCCAGTTCCGATGCCCTCAGGAAAAACATTCTCAGGGTCGGTAAAAGCCGATTTCGTCGACGCATCTGAAGAAATCGATTGGGGTTACTGCACCGTATTCGCCATTCAAGCTGAACAGATCGATATCGACAAACTTCGGAATCACATGGCCGAGATAGGTCGGTCGCCTGTTATCGATGGCACCGACGGCATCGCCAAAGTGCACGTCCATATGGAAGATCCCGGCAAGGCACTTACTGCAGGGCTCGAATACGGCGAACTATCGAACATCGAAATCGCCAATATGGACGATCAGGCTTCAGATTGGGCAGCTGATCGACGCGACAGCGATTCTCCGCAAGCCCAACCTGAACAAGTCGATATTGCTGTCGTTGCAGTGGCCATTGGCGATGGCCTGACCGATCTGATCATCAGCGCTGGTCTCGGCGCAACGTCGGTGCTAGCCGGGGGCGACACGATGAACCCTTCAGTCGCCGAACTTCTCAAAGCTGTCGAAGATGCTCCATCGAATAGCGTCATCCTTCTGCCGAACAACAAAAACGTTCTGCCGGCAGCAAATGAAGTGCCCGAATTAACAGAAAAGAACGTTCGAGTAATTCCAACCCGTTCGGTTCAAACCGGCGTTGCTGCGCTACTCGAATTCAACACCAACCTGAATCTCGATGAGAACGCTGAAGCAATGGCGCGCGTCGTCGGCGACGTCGGTGATGGGCGAGTTTGCCAAGCAAGTCGAGATGTCACCGTCTACGGCCACGAAATTCGTAAAGGAATGTCGTTCGCTACGTACGACGACGAAATCGTTGCAGTAGGTCGTGACCCACTATTCGTGCTTTCAAAAATGATCGAAGGCAAGCTCTCTGGCGCAGAAATCATCACCGTCTATACGGGGGAATCGGTTTCAATAGAGCAGGCTAAAACCACAACAGAAACTCTCGAATCCAAGTTCGCCGAAGTTGAGTTCGAAGTCGTGCACGGCGGACAACCACACTACGACTATTTGGTTGCAGTAGAGTAGCCTGACCAGCACAGCATTGATCAGCGCAGCATGCTAGTGCCGTACGCAAACGTCCCAGCGCACCAACAGCACCGACCATCTACTATTTAGCGGAGTCACAAAATGAGCATCGCAGTCGTAACCGACAGCACATCTGACCTCCCAGTCGATCTCGCCAAACAGCACGGCATCTCGATCGTCCCACTGAACGTCCACATCGAAGACGAAACATTCCTCGATGGCGTGACAATTTTGGCCGACGAAATGTATCGACGACTCCCCGATCAGAAGGTCATACCAACCACTTCTGCTCCCTCTGTAGGATCATTCCTTGAGCTTTACGAGAAACTCGCTGAAACCCACGATGAAATCATCTCGATTCACATAAGTTCAAAGCTGAGCCTCACGCACGGTGCCGCTGTAAATGCTGCTGCTGAAATGAAAGAAAAAGGCACACGTGTCGAAGTAATCGATACCGAGCAAGCTTCGATGGCTCTCGGCTGGACGACTGTTCAAGTCGCAGAGCTAATCGCCTCAGGGGGCACCATTGAAGATGCCGTAGCCCTCGCAAAAAGCTCCAGCGAACGAGCGTCGTTTGTTGGAATGGTCGACACTCTCGAATATCTGGTCCGGGGCGGCAGAATCGGCAAAGCACAAGGGTTCGTCGGCACACTACTACGTATTCGTCCAATTCTCACTCTGATCAATGGAGAGGCACACCCTGCAGGTCGTGCACGAAATCGAACGAAAGGCATCGCACGCATTAAAGAGATGGTCGCCGAAGCCGCACCACTCGATAAACTCGCCATTTTGTACACAACCGACAGGGCAGACGCAGAGGAGATCGCTAAGGGTGTCGCTGAATTCGCTCCCGACGGATCTCCGATAATCGCCCAGCTTGGGCCTGTGGTCGGCAACTATCTCGGGCCTGGAACACTCGGGCTTGGTCTTGTCAGTTCTGAATCTGGCAATGCCACCGCTGGCAACGCCGAATGAACGTTGGTGGACGCGAAGCAGCTCGACGATCCCGATACGCGCCCCAGCAGCAAACTCCTGACCGCGCGATAACCGCGCTCAAAAATATTTTGGAGCTTGAACGATCTCGCGACTTCACTGATCGAGCTGTGATGGGAGGTCTCGACAAATTCATCGAGCAATCCGCCAAATCCCTACCGTGGATTCGATATGTAGAACCACTTCGTGGAACAAGTTATGCAGTCCTCGAACCCGGACAGCGTCATCGCTGGGCATCATCGGTCATGGCTAGACTTCGTGCCGAATCCGCTGAAGCTGACTCTCAAGCACCGCAATCGGTCGAAACTCCACCGGCGCCAGCAAAAAAACCAGTCGCTAAGAAGCCTGCCAAACGATCATCACCCAGAACGAAATACACGCTCGATACGCCTCTCGAAGAATTAAAATTCATACACAAGGCAACTCGCCCAAAACTCGCTCGCCTTGGTGTCGCCAACCTTCGAGACATGGTTCGCCTATTCCCGAATCGGCACGTTGACTACTCGCAAGTTACGAAAATCGGCGAAGTGCTATTTGGCGAACAAATGACTGTTGCAGGTCGAGTCGTGCGTTCAGAAACAGCGAGAATCGGACCACCTCCCGGTGCCGCAAAAATTCTCATAAACGATGGAACAGGCGTCCTAGAAGCAACGTTTTTCAGGCAGGCGTACCTCACCAATCGATTCAAACGTGGTGATATCGTCGCTTTCTCAGGCGAAGTGAAGGCCTTCAACAACCTCGCCCAGATGCAAAACCCCGAATACGACCAACTGCCAGCAGGGGCAAGTTCTTCGCAAGCGCCAGGGTCAGGCTCAGGCGATGGCGAAATACAGCTCACCCACGCGGGTAATCTTCTACCGGTCTACCCATCGACTGACGGACTCGTTCAGCGTTCGATTCGAACTGCTACTAGAAAATCGCTCGATAACGGACTTCCTCTCCTCGACGAATATCTCGATGCCGACCTTAAAAAGCGTCACGCGTTTGCCGATCTAACTCCCGCAGTTGAATCAATGCACTATCCCGATTCAGCCGATCTGCAGTTCCAAGCACGTCGCAGGCTCGCGTTCGATGAACTGTTCATGTATCAACTTGCCGCTCTCAAGAAAAAGTCAGAATGGCGACATCGACGAAACGGAATAGTGATCGACAGCGAAACAGCCAAGCCTGTCGTCGAAACGTTCTTAGATTCACTTGATTTCGATCTGACTTCCGACCAGCAAAACTCGCTCGATGGCTTCATTGAAGACATGTCGACCGGCGTGCCTATGGGTCGATTGCTTCAAGGGGAAGTCGGTAGCGGCAAAACCGTCATCGCTCTTTCAGCCTTGCTCGCTGTGAACACCGCAGGGCATCAAGGCGCTCTGATGGCCCCAACAGAGGTGCTCGCAGAGCAGCATTTCTTGAGCATCGCTAATCAACTCAAGGCTGAACCACTGCCCGGCGAGCCAAAAGACGCCGTTCGGCACGCCAGCTTGCCCGGAAGTGGTAACCGTCGAATCACGATGGTGTTGCTCATCGGAAGCCTGCAAGGATCGATCAAAAAGCGAATTCAGCAGATGATCGCCGATGGAGAAGCCGATCTAATCATTGGCACCCACGCATTGCTTCAGGAACAAGTTGCAATACCAAAGCTAGGACTCGCAGTGGTCGATGAACAGCATCGCTTTGGTGTCGAACAACGAGGCGCGCTAACTCAGCGTGATCCTCGCCCCCATCTCATCGCCATGTCGGCAACCCCAATTCCTCGAACACTCTCGCTAACGGTTTACGGCGATCTCGATATAACCACTCTCAAAATCCTGCCTAAAGGTCGCAAGCCCATCACCACCACGCTGGCGAACAATAACGTCAAAGAAAACGCAGCATATGAACTCATCCGACAACAAGTAGCCGAAGGCCGACAAGCGTTCGTTGTTTGCCCACTTATCGAGCCCTCTGAAGCTGTAGAAGCAGCTTCAGCACTCGAAGAATTCGACCGACTTTCGAACGATGAATTCAAAGATCTACGAGTCGGCTTACTTCACGGTCGAATGAAGCTCACGGAAAAACAAGAAGTGATGGATAAAGTTCGCAAGCGCGAAATCGATGTACTTGTCGCTACTCCCGTAATCGAAGTCGGTGTCGATATACCCAACGCCACCGTGATGATGATCATGAGCGCCAACCGGTTTGGACTCGCCCAACTACACCAGTTGAGAGGCCGAGTAGGACGTGGTGAGGACGCCAGCTACTGCGTGCTTATGAGCAACAAAAAAGGCCAAGTATCGAGCGAACGAATCGAAGCAGTTTTAAACCACAATGACGGATTCCAACTCGCCGAAGAAGACCTCCGAATCAGAGGCCCCGGCGACTACATGGGTACTCGCCAAAGTGGTTGGGACGAACTCAAAGTTGCCACCATTGATGACGTCGACCTACTGCAAATAGCCCGCAGGGAAGCATCAGACTTGATGGCTGATGGCACACTCGATGCACTCAATGCGAATAAGCCACTCGCAAAAGAGCTTGAACGAGTCACTTCAGCCCACATCACCGAATTTTCGTAAATTTTGAACATCGAACCAAGTCAGCTAGTGAACAGAACTATCGCTCGCCTTATCTGAGAAGAAAATCATTGGATAAATCGTCAAAAATACTGGTAACCGGAATGAGCGGTCTAATCGGCGGACTCGCCGGCAGGAAATTCGCTGAAAACAACGATGTGACTGCACTGGGCAGAAGCGAAGTCGATGGTTTTCCAACGACCGTCGTCGATATTGGTGATGGAATCGACGACATACTTCCGGCTCTCGAAGGCGTCGAAACCGTCATTCACATGGGAGGTTCACGTGGCGACGTACCCGCCGAAACCCACATCAAGGCGAACGTAACCGGGGTCTACAACCTTTTCGAAGCATGCCGAATTGCTGGAGTGAAGCGAGTAGTCGCAGCCAGCACCGGAGCAGTGATTGCCGGGTACGAAAAAGACGATCCGTTCAAATCTCTAGTGCATGATCCCGACTTCGAAATGCCTTCGCCTCGGCCAAGTATCACCGTAGACGACCCAATTCGACCTCGAAACATGTACTCCGTCTCCAAAATGTTCACCGAGAACTTAGGTCGGATGTATTCCGAGCAGTACGACATGTCGATAATCTGTATAAGAATCGGCAAAGTCGAAATCAACGATGTCCCGCTGAACGCTCGCAACGCCTCGGTGTGGTGCAGCCATAGAGACATCCTCCAGATGATCGACAAAGCCGTAAACGCACCTAGTGATTTGAAGTACGCACTCGTATTCGCATGCTCCGATAATCCAACTCGATACCGAGATATTGAACACGCCAAAACCGTACTCGGATTCGTTCCGCAAGATAGCGCAGCCGATCACGGATTTTAGGCCCAAGTTCTAAGTAATGGAAAGTTTCTAAATGGGCAAAAGCCTAAGTGGACCCGACAATCTGCGTGACATGCACACCCCTGAGCAGGTGCGGCAGCGACTTGAGGATGGCACTCCTCAGAGCTACCTGAAGGACATGGTCTACGGCGGCATCGACGGCACGATTACGACG
>Ga0233439_10001226_pt1 | contig 33848 bp, 23 predicted proteins | sample SI_123_September_6_FD_182713 | JGI IMG/M metagenome (GOLD analysis project Ga0233439, IMG submission 182713) | Seawater microbial communities from Saanich Inlet, British Columbia, Canada - SI_123_September2016_100_MG | ecosystem: Environmental > Aquatic > Marine > Inlet | place: Canada: British... | reverse complement strand
CCAAAGAAAACAGTTTAACCAACTGCCTAAATTTCTTCTCAGAAATATGGGAACGACTAACATACTTGTTTCTCATTGTCATATAAGAACTTACAGCCTTTTACTTTACGCATTCTAGTCATGACCCATTTTTTATATTCATTCCCAAATTTTGTAATCATGAGCTCTTCTTCTTTTTCAACCAGCAATGACCAACAAACCGAAATGGGGATAACGAATAAAACCCAAATCCATGATTGAAACCAAAGAGCAAGTAGTCCTGATCCCGAGTAAATTATTCCACTGTAAATGGGATGGCGAATGTAACGATAGGGTCCTGATTTTATTAATTTTATCCCTCGAACCGACAGCCTTGTATATAAAGAGCCAACAATAATTAAATAAAAAGCGTCAACAAAAAAAACTAGAAAAAGAATAGTTTTGGCGGGAGTCGGGATGGATATTAAAAATTGTGGGAAGATTTGAGCGACCTTAAAAGCAAAGGTCCAAAAGAGTAGGGTAATACCAAAGCCTGTCGGGCCGACACCGAATATTCTTGCATAGGTTGAATTCATTTTCAACACATCTATGCGAAAGTTTTATTACATCTCACCCGGGCCAACAGAGCTGTGGTCGTTATCTAGCCAGTCGCCAATAAATCCGTGGGCGGAACGAAGTTCTTCTAGAGGAGCAATCATAATTACCAAATCTTGTTCCTTGCCTTTTAAATCATGAACATAGTCAGGTAAAACGCCCTCTATTTTAAACCCAAGGTTTGTATAAATATCCAGCAGGTCCTTTTGCGGGCGCATAAACTTGGCAGTAATTTTTTCTAGTTTTTTATCGTGAGCGATGTCATACATATCTTTTGCCATCGCATATTGAATCCCTTTTCCAAGATGTGTCCCCGGCACCACCAACCTGAGATAGGCTGAGCCGCTTTTCCACGAATCTGATTCAACCTCCAAGGATGCGTCCCCTACAATTTTATTATCCAAAAGAGATATTCTTCTAACTATTTTTCCCGCTTCAGACTGTTTTGCTCTTTCATTTAAGTGTTTTTCGTTAGTCACGTCACTTCGAAAAAATCTTCTTTTCGATTCCGGAATAGCACTAAAAAACTCTAGGGACTTTTTTAAATCCTTAGACGTTAAATCTCTAATGATAATTGTATTATTGTTTTTTAAACGGAAGGATTTTTTCTTCATTTAAATCACCCCTGCTAGTTCTTGAAGAATGTGCCAGTTTGCTAGGCGGTCTTCCTGTGTGGTTTTCATAATATCGTTCGGCAGTCCATCCTTATCAAAGTGTTTTGCAAACCTGCCTTCAGTTTTCGCAAAATATGTAAAATCGATTTGTTCTTTTGTTTTTGGATTTACAAACCAATCTTTGTTTTTTGCTGGGTTTCCTTGTAAAGAAAGACGCTCTGAAAACCTATCTCCTTTGGTTGGGTCATAAATGAAAACGGGAAACGCTCGCGAATCTGCGGCTAATTTTGCCTGTTGCATGGCCATATCATCTGCAACACCATGCTCGGGTTGGCAAGTTGTGTAAACATTGATTACGGCTGGTCCCGGATATTCATTGGCTGCCATAATCGCTTTATAAAAATGATTTGTGTGGGCTGATGTTGTTTGGGCGACAAAAATATCGGGGTGCATCATACAAAGATTTGCAATTTCTTTTCGGCGTTCGGTTTTTCCACCAATTTCTTTGCCAACCATGGACATTTTGGCGTCCTGACCCGTGAAGGTTGCTGTTGATGTTTGACCGCCCGTGTTTGAATATACTTGGGTGTCTAATATTAGCACATTGATGTCCATCCCTGACGCAAGCATGCGCGACATCGATTGAAAACCAATGTCAACCATTGCTCCATCCCCGCCAATTGCCCAAAGTTTTTTATCCTGCCAACCCATTTGATTCCATCTTGCGCGAATCCCCATAGCATCAGCAGAAACGTTTTCAAAAAGAGAGTTGGTCCAAGGAACCAAAAATGGATTATAAGGGTAGGTTGACCCATAAACCGTATTACAGCCCGTAGCGGCAACAAGTCCAATGCTTTCTTTTCCATAAACAAACCCCGTTGCTGCAAGCATCATTCTCAGCGCCGTTCCCTCTCCACAACCCATGCAGGATCCCGCCCCGCCAGTATATAACATTGAATCATTGGCAAGCATCATATCTACAAGTACGCGGTCGTTAATATATTCTGATGGAGTTGGTCCCAATCCATTAAAGAAATCAAACGCTTCCTGATAGGTTGGAATTGTATTGTCAACTTTTGTGATCATAGTTAGAGCATCGTGGTCACCACAAGCATCAACGCATTCTGCACATCCTTTACATTTTGTGGGATCAATAAAAATGCCAAATTTTGCAGGCTCTTTTCCTTGTTTTCCGGGAACCTTGTGAAATTTATTTGTTTCTGCCCATTGGTCAGAAATCCAGCCTTTTATTTCACCTTTTTCTATCTTATCAAGTGTTTCGGAAAGCTTGGATTCTGGAATTGCTTTCCCAAGAATGGCGGTATCTGGGCACTGGGTTACACATTCCATACAAGCAACACAGTTTTCGGACGCAAACTCGGGTATGTCAGGTGCTATATAACTAAAATCTCGAAGAGCCGCGGTTCCAGCGGGGATTAAGCTTCTTGCGGTCGTTTCGTCAGCAGGTAGACCTTCGTCTGCCGTTCCACCGTTATACGCACCAACAATTCTTTCATTAAAATCTTGAATGTCTAATATGTCTGATGCAGTTTTTTTATTTAGTTCTGAAACTTGAGTGCTCATGTCTGACTTTCTTTTAGCGATTCTTGTTTAACTTCAAAAACCTCGGAAAAACCGCGTTTAACTGCATTTAAGTTGTCTTGCACAACTTGTTCGCCTCGTTTTCCAAAATATTTCCTGAGAGACTTTTCCACGCCATCCATTAATTCGTCTTCGGTTATTCCGGATCGATCTAAAAACGGTGTTGCTTTTAAGAATATACCAAGAAGCACAATACCTTGCATTCTTTGTATTAAATCTGGTCGCGATGAAACTTCTTTGGCTATTTTCACAGTGTCTAGCGCTAAGACTGTGATGTTTTTTTCGCTTATGGTTTTCTGTGCCCAGCTTGGAAAATCACACCAAATATCTTTGGATTCTGTTTTGGGAGACTGGACAAATAGCATGCCGTTTCTTTGTAATCCTTTTAATGGGTTGGCAAGGTTGAAAGCGTTAACATCGTTAAGTGGAACAAATTCAACAAGCTCAAGCTCGTTATGTGTTTTAACACGTTCGGGGCTTACGGTTAAATAATAAGTGGTGGGGAGCCCTTTTTTCTCTGACCCATATTTTGGATAGGCTTGTACATACATATCGAAAAGGTCGGCTACGATCGTTGCAATAATTTTGTTTGTTGTGACCGATCCGTACCCACCGACAGAATGACCTCTCATAGAAAATGTGCCTTTGCATCGGATGTCGGTTGATTCGCCCGTTTCCAGAGATAGGTCATGTGGAATCCCGAGAGCAAAATATTTTTTCTCATCTTTAACCATATTTTCAACAACAGCCATAATATCATCTGGGCGAACATCTCTTGACCCTAAGCCCGCTGAACCAGAATAAATTTTCGGCACTTTAATTCTTCCGTTCTCGTCTGATGCCACATTATCAAAAAAGGCGGATTTAATCTCCATTGTTAACGGGTTGCTTTCCGCAAGAGGATTATCCAATCTTTCCAACACCGAAAAAGATTTTACATTTTTTAGGGTTTCTGCTATCTGTTTTCCCGGGAACGGTCGGAACGATGTCATGTGAACAATCCCAACTTTAATATTTTTTTCTGACCTAAGATGATCCACCGCGGATTCTGCTGTCTCTATCATTGATCCCATACCTACAATCGCATATTCAGCATCTTCCATTTTATATTCCGAGATTAAACCATATTTCCGACCTGTTAATTCATAAAATTCTTCAAACGCTGTTTCAAGTGATGTTTCGATTTTGTCGGTATATAATCTTTGGGCAATTTTTCCCTTCATATACGAATCTTGGTTTTGTACCACTCCAGACATAATTGGATGATACGGGTCCATCATATTAACGAGCTTATTTTGGGGTTTTCCAACGAACCTTTCCATCATTTCGGGCTCATGTAGTTTCACGTTTTCAATTGTATGTGTAGTTAAAAAACCATCCATAATGTTAAAAAAGGGTGTTTGGGTGTCTTCCGAAACGCGCCGAGAAATGAGTGCAAGGTCGCCGGTTTCTTGTGCGTTTCTAGCAAATAACATTCCCCAACCACAATCGGTAACCGCCATAACGTCATCGTGCCCAGCGTGAACGTTTAAAGAGTGGGATGTCAGCGCTCTTGCGCCAATATGAAATACGACGGGAAGCCTTTTCCCGGAAATGGTATAAAGAACTTCTTTCATCAAAACCAATCCCTGTCCGGATGTAAAATTGGTAACACGTCCGCCCGCAAGGGCAAATCCTTCGCATGCAGATGCGGAGCTGTGTTCAGATTCTGACTCTATAAAAGCCATGCGTTCTCCCCAAATATTGGTTCCGCCGTTAGCAAGCACCGCTTGATAGCCAGATCCCATCGTTGTTGACGAGGTTATTGGGTATGCGCACGCACCCTGGGTGATGTGGGTTTCCACCCAAACAACAATTGCGGCACCATCTGCTGTTGAATTAATTCCGGGGTATTTTTTCATTTTTTTAAATATCATTCGTAATTGAACAAAGAATTTACTTGAAAAATTTTTACATTTACACTTCTATCTCTTTCCACTTCCCCTGCAAAACCCTCCAAACCATAATAACTGCAAATAGCAAAATGTGTCCGGATAAAACCAACCACGGACCGATATAGCCTGCGTCTAGATAAACTCCCGTTAAATAACTTATGGGTATTAAAAAAAACCACACAAGCACCGATTCAACGATAGCAGGAAAAAACGTATCACCTGCGCCAGAAAGAGCAAACCAAAGCGTAAACCCAACGGCGTCAATAAACTGGATCGCTCCAACCAGCCTCAATGTAACTATACCAACCCGAACTACATCTGGGTCGTTTGTAAAAACTGGTAATATATAATTGGGAAATAGTATAAAAACCATTCCCATGGTTCCCATGATGTACTCTGAAAACCGAATGCTTTCTTTAATGCTCTTTTCTGCTTTTTCTGTTCTCTTTTCGCCCATGTGTTTACTTACTAAGGTTGAACACGCCTGTCCCACGCCCAGCGCTGGCATAAAAGATGCGTGCATTATTGTAAAAACAACTTGTGTTGCGGCAAGCTCAACCAGGCCAATCATTCCCATAATTTTATAAAAAAACGACCACCCCACAGCAACAAACATTTCCTGAATTCCTTGGGGTAGGGCTAATTGGATTTGTCTTATTAACATTTTTTGTTTTAACGATGGTTTAGTGATCCCAAACTGGTTTTTTATTTTCGGGGAAAACAAATAAAGGGCGTAGTGCGTTGTCATCCACACAGAGGATATAAGCGTTGCAATTGCGGCGCCCTTAACTCCCAAAGAGGGAAATTCTGTCCAAGACCATAAGCCTGGGATTTGATTAAATGGAAAAATTGAATCTGCAAAAACCTTTTGAAGTCCGCTCGTACCAAAAATAAGTCCCGCGTTTAAATATATGTTTAATACATTGCTGGAAATAGTTGCTTTCATGTGAATTTTGGGCTCCTCTATTCCTGTAAAAAAACCCTGAAACACAAACCCAATAGACGAAAAGAAAAGACTTAGAAAAACAATTTCTGCATAAATAATACACTGAGCCTGTGATAGTGGGTCAAAAATAAAAAAGGGGACTACATCTTTAGAAAATATGTAGCCCAAAAAAGTGCCGGGAATGCTGTATAGGGAACCCAATAGAAGACCATTAAAAAGAGCGTGGCCGCACTCATGGCGCTTGTGTTCGCCAAGCCGTCTTGCTGAAACGGTTTGCGTTGCTGTCCTTATGCCTATCATAAAACTTAAAATACCCCAAAACAACATATTGCCCATACCCGTGGCTACGAGCGCTGATGTCCCAAGGTGCCCGACCATCGCAACGTCCGCTATGCCCATAAACACCCGACTCAGATTACTTAAAATTATCGGCCACGCGAGAAAAACAATCCGATTAAATAAAATCTTATCGTTCGGTAGTATATATTTTTTTATCACATCCATTGGTTTGTAGTGCTGGGGGTTGTTTTGTATAATTTATCTTGGTCCAAACAAAATGGTTCCCAATCGAACCATTGTGCTTCCTTCTTCCACCGCAATACGATAATCTCTGGACATTCCCATAGAAAGTTCGGTTAATTTTTTATCAGCTATTTGCGAGTTTAGCCTTGTTTGGGTTTTTCTTAATAAAACAAATGAATCTCGAATTTTACTTTTATCGCTAGAAAGCGGGCCAACCGTCATTAATCCTTTTACGGCGATATTGGGGATGTCCATACATTGGATCATGTTATCAATATCGTCTGGAGAAAACCCCCCTTTTTGTTGCTCGCCGCTTGTGTTCACCTCTAATAAAACCTGCGTGTTTTTATTTTGTGCTTTCCTTCCTATTTTTTTCGCCAACACCAGCGAATCAACCGAGTCAACTGTATCAAACAGCTTTAGACATTTACTAATTTTATTGGACTGAAGGTGCCCTATCATTCTCTTTTTAAGCGGGCGGATATCTTCTGGTATTAGGAAAAACTTATCGGCAGCCTCCTGTACTTTATTTTCGCCTATTGATCTAATTCCGCCGGCTGCGGCTTTTATGATTGTTTCTATGGGGTGGGTTTTAGTAACCGCAACAATTTCAACGTGGTGAAAAAGTCCGGCTTTGTTTTGAGCTTTATGTATTGATTCTTGAATTCTGTCGAGTGTAGTCGAAAAGCTCAAGATTCTTCTGAAATATCTGCGCCTTTTTCTTTGGGGGTGGGCTCTTCTTCGTCAGCGTTATCCTTATCAATTTGCCCCTCTTCGTTTATAACGCGGGTGATGGATGATATGCTTGCGCCCTCGTCAAGCTTTACAAGTTTTACGCCTTGTGTCACGCGACCAATAATTCGAAGAGCCGACACCGGCTGTCTCATCAAAACGCCGGAATTTGTAATAACTATTAAATCGTCTGAGTCCACCACTTCCATTATTTTAACCATCTTACCTGTTTTGTCGGTGCAACGCATGGCCATTACGCCCTTTCCGCCACGCGTTTGGGTGCGAAATTGAATCACGTCTGTTCGTTTTCCCATACCCTTTTCTGTTGCGACTAAAATTGTACCTTCTCTTTTTACAATTAGCATTCCGATGACATAATCTTCTTTTGAACCTAACTTGATTCCCTTTACGCCCATGGTTTTGCGACCCGTAGGGCGAACGTTTGACTCGGAAAATCGGATGGATTTTCCTTCATAGGTTCCCAAAAGGATATCGTGTTCCCCGTTTGTAATTCGCGCCTCTATAAGCTCGTCTCCATCCCGAACCTCAATGGCATAAATACCACCCTTTCTTGGTTTACTATATGCAGATAGGACCGTTTTTTTAACAATACCTTTTTTTGTTGCCATCACAATATAGTGACTTTCGTCAAAGTCTTTAACACTAACAAAAGCTTCAACTTTCTCGCCTGGGTCGCAGCCTATTAGGTTCACAATGGCGCGGCCCTGGGTTGCTCGACCGCCTTGTGGAATATCATACACTTTCAACCAATAACACTTTCCCATATCGGTAAAGAAAAGCATATAGTTGTGCGTGTTTGCTATAAAAAGGTGTTCTACAAAATCTTCATCCTTGCTTGTTGCGCCCTGCACTCCGCGACCCCCGCGCCTTTGAGTGCGGTAGGTGTTAAGGGCGGTTCTTTTGATGTAACCTTTGTGTGTAATGGTGAGCACAACCTCTTCTTCTGCAATCATGTCTTCCATGGAAAAATCTGTATCCACCGGAATAATTTCTGTGCGGCGCTCGTCTCCATATTGATCTCGAATTTCAAGAAGCTCTTTTTTAATGATGTCCATTCGTTGTGGCTTGCTTTCTAAAATTCCCTTAAGGTGTGAAATAACTTGGATCAGTTCTTTGTATTCAGAAACCACTTTATCAACCTCTAACCCTGTAAGTTTTTGAAGGCGCGTTTCTAGAATTGCCTGAGATTGAATTTCTGAAAGATTGAACCCATTCATAAGGCCCTCTTTGGCTTGGATTGGGTTTTTGCTTCCGCGGATAATTTTTATCACCTCGTCTATGTTGTCCAGGGCTGTTTTTAATCCCTCTAATATGTGGGCGCGCGCTTCTGCTTCTTTTAATTCAAATTTGGTTCGACGTACAACAACCTCGTGCCTAAAATTCACAAAATGCGTTAAAATTGTTTTGAGGGGCATTATTTTGGGAATACCATTAACAAGCGCCAATAGAATAATGCCGAACGTGTCTTGAAGTTGGGTGTGTTTATATAGTTGATTGAGGATTACCTCTGGAACTGCGTCTCTTTTTGTTTCAATTACAACGCGGATTCCATCTTTGTCTGATTCGTCGCGAAGGTCAGTTATTCCTTCGATTTTTTTATCCCTAACAAGGTCTGCAATTTTTTCAACAAGATTTGCTTTATTGGTTTGATACGCCACCTCTGTGACAACAATACTATTTTTACCGTTTTTATTTGTTTCTATGTGGGCCCGGGCGCGCATTTTAATTTTTCCGCGACCCGTTTCATAGGCGGATTTAAGCCCATCCATTCCAAGAATTAGTCCCGCCGTTGGAAAGTCGGGGCCCTTAATAAATGTCATTAGTTCATCGGTGGACATGCTTTCATTTTCAATCAATGCTATTAAACCGCTTACAATCTCTGTCAAATTGTGTGGTGGGATTTTTGTGGCCATCCCGACAGCAATTCCTTCCGATCCATTTACAAGCAGTGTTGGAACCGCGGAGGGAAGGACGGTTGGCTCTTTTAGCGTTTCGTCAAAATTTAAATCCCAATCAATGGTGTCTTTTTCCAAGTCTTTAAGCATTTCTCCGGAAAGTCGGGTCATTCTGGACTCTGTGTACCTCATCGCTGCGGCATTGTCGCCGTCTATTGAGCCAAAGTTCCCTTGACCGTCAACCAGCTCATACCTCATTGAGAAGTCTTGCGCCATTCGAACGAGCGCATCATAAACCGAGCCGTCTCCGTGTGGATGGTATTTTCCTAAAACGTCTCCTACTATTCTTGCGGACTTTTTATAAGGCCTGTTCCAGCTCGACCCCAGTTCACTCATACCATAAAGAATTCTTCGGTGAACCGGCTTAAGCCCATCGCGCACGTCCGGTAAGGCGCGAGACACAATAACGGACATAGAATAGTTTAAATAGCTTTCCCGCATTTCATCAACAATGTCGCGTGGAATTATATTGTCTCTATTAAAATCGGTCATAAGAATTTCCTAAAATGTTAAACGTCCAGATTAACGACAAATTTCGCGTTTTTTTCAATGAAGGTTCTTCTGGCCTCAACGTCGCTGCCCATTAGGTTTTGAAACGTTTCTGCCGCCTCTAACGCGCTCTCAACGGTTACCTGCATCAAAGTTCTTCGTTCGGGGTCCATCGTTGTTTCCCAAAGTTGGGCCGGATTCATCTCCCCCAACCCTTTGTAGCGCTGTAATGATACTTTTGTATTTTTATTATCTTTTTGCATTCTCTCAACGATTAAGTCTCTTTCGTTGTCATCATAGGCGTAGGCTTCTTTTTTGCCTTGGGCAACACGATAAAGCGGTGGCAAAGCAAGATATAAATACCCACCCTCAATAACTTCTTTCATTTTTCTATAGAAGAATGTTAATAAAAGTGTGCGAATGTGTGAGCCGTCAACATCTGCGTCAGTCATAATAATGATTTTGTGATATCGAAGTTTTTCAATATCTAAATCTCCAGGTGATTTTTCACCGCTATCTTCTTCTGACCCGCCAAAGCCGGCGCCTAGCGCTGTTATCATAGATTGAACTTCGTTATTTGAAAGCAGTTTGTCGATTCTAGCTTTTTCTGAGTTGATAACTTTTCCGCGAAGAGGTAAAATTGCTTGTGTTCTCCTGTCGCGCCCCTGCTTTGCGGATCCGCCCGCAGAGTCGCCCTCAACCAGATAAAGTTCGCAAAAAGCGGGGTCTCGATTTGAACAATCAGCAAGTTTTCCGGGTAGAGATGATCCCCCAAGTGCGCTTTTCCGCCGGATTAGCTCTCGCGCTTTTCTTGCGGCAGACCGACTTCGAGAAGCCAGCAGCGCTTTTTCTATAACGCGCCTGCCAATAGAGGGGTTTTGTTCAAGAAAGTCTAAGATCCCCTCATAAACTGCCGTATCCACAATTCCTTTAACATCGCCATTTCCAAGTTTTGTTTTGGTTTGTCCCTCAAATTGGGGCTCAGCAACCTTTACGCTTATAATGGCGGTTAATCCTTCGCGAAAATCTTCACCAGACAATGATATCTTTTCGTTTTTCTTTGTTTTTATGAGGTTGTTTTTGGTCGCATGGTTGTTCATGGCGCGGGTTAGTGCAGACCGAAAACCAGACAAGTGTGTACCGCCCTCGATTGTATTAATATTGTTTACAAAGGTCAGGATATTATCATTATAGGTGTTGCTGTATCGCATCGCCACCTCGACCGGAACCTCTCCCCCGGTTTTGTTTACCGTAATTATTTTATTATGGATGGGGTTGTTGTTTTCGTCCAAATATTTTACAAAATCGCTCAAACCCCCTGTATATTTAAAGCGAGTTTCTTCTGTTCCCTCTTCTCTGTCGTCTCTATCGTCTCTGAGAATTATCTCGAGATTTTTGTTTAAATACGCAAGCTCTCTTAACCGCTCTGAAATAATTTCGTGTTCAAATTTAATTGTATTAAACACGCTAGTGTCCGGCATAAATGTAATTTTTGTGCCAGAGTTTTTTGTGGGGGATCCTTTTTTCACCGAAGATGTTGGCTTTCCTCTTTCGTATGATTGGCTGTGATTGTGGCCATCTCTTTTAATGTCCGCAACCAGCCGCTCGCTCAGCGCATTTACAACAGAAACTCCAACGCCATGAAGCCCGCCGGAAACCTTATATGTGCTCTTATCAAACTTTCCTCCGGCGTGTAGAATGGTCATTACGACTTCAAGTGCGGGGATTTTTTCCTCTTTATGAATATCAACGGGTATGCCCCTGCCATTATCCTCGACAGAAACAGAACCATCTTTATTAAAAGTAACGGTGATTCGATTACAGTACCCGGCCATTGCTTCGTCCACACTATTATCAACAACCTCATAAACCAGGTGGTGCAATCCACGACGACCGACATCGCCAATATACATTGCCGGGCGCTTTCTTACAGCTTCAAGCCCCTTTAGAACCGTAATTTTTTCAGCGCCGTATTGCGTTTCTTCCACGTTTGGTTGTTCACTCATAAAAATTTTATATCCTTAATTGCCCTAAACCCCGCCAAACTGTTTACTTGGTTTAAAATTTCGGTTTTTTTCAATTGAAGTTCTTGCCTCCATGTTGGAGAGGATACCCGAACAAACAAAACGCCGTGCTCTGCTTTTTCTGCTACTGCCTGTTCTGCAATTGTTTCTCCAACAGCCTCTTTCCACGTCAAAACCGCCTTCTCCTGTTTTACGCCTTTTTCTAGCCCCGATTTTGTCAAAAATATATTTAGGGCTGTTTTTAAGGACTGCATTAAAAAGACTATTTATAATAACGCCTCAAGGATGGTTTCTGGTACAATAAAACACTAATCGCTAAGCCTAATAGGCATTAGCAGCATGGTCAGCTCAGAGTCTTTTTCTTGTGTTTCGGGAAAAAACAATCCGGCGCTTATAGATGATTTTAATTCAATTCTAATATCTTCTGTTCCAATGTGAGACAAAACATCTTTTAAATAATTTGCATTATATCCTACGGTAACGGCTTCGCCTGACAGTTCCACATCTAGCTCTTCTTTTGCTTTGGACGCTCTCTCCGGGTCTTCGGTTGTAAGAAGAGCTTTTCCTTCTTGTATGTTGAGCGCTATTTGGTGCGTTGATCTGTTTGAAAAAATAGATACCCGCTTAACTCCGGACAATAAGCTTTCTCTGTTTGCGGTAACGGTTTTATCGTTTTCTTTTGGAATGACGCTTTCATAGTCTGGAAATCTTTCATCTATTATCCGGGTAAAATAGGTGTCGGATCCAATTGAAAGCGTCATGTGGCTGTCTCCCATCCACACTTGAATCGTTTCTTCTGCCGGAATAATATTTGAAATCATATTCAGAAATTTTTTAGGGATAACAACGTCTCCCTGAAATTCTTTAGACTCATAGTCATTCCTAATATACCTTACCAGTCTGTGCCCATCAGTAGAGACTGCAGTTAAGATGTTTTCTCCAAATCTAAACAAAACACCCGTAAGAGAGGGCTTGAGCTCATCTTGGCTAACTGCAAAAAGATTGGTATGAATTATTTCTCTAAGAATTGATCCCTTAATTCCAGCTGCTTTCCTATTGTCCACATCAGGAAGCGCGGGGAATTCTTCGGATGGTTTGCCGGACAAATCGTATTCACCAACCTCTGTTGACATTTTTACCTTATTAGACCCATCCACAGAAAATGTTATACGGGTCTCGGGCAATGCGTTTGTTATTTCAACTAATGGTTGAATTGGAATAGCACAAGATCCAGGTTCTTCTAAACTGGCTGGTAAAGAAACAACAATTGCAATTTCTAAATCTGTGGTTCTTAATACCGTTCCGCTTTCTTGAGCATCAAATAATACCGAAGTTAGTATTGGCAAGGTAGATCTCGTGGGTGTCGCCTTAGATAGCTTTTGAAGGGCTGACTGCAGTTCGGTTTTGGATGTGGAAATTTTCATCTTTTATTCTCAATAATTTTACAAAGCGTTTTAGTCTTTTATTCTCTTAAAATTGCCTGATATCTTAATTCAGAGTTTACCATTTCACAAGTAATTTTTGTCAAACATATATACCAATAATTTTACATTATTAACATAATTGTTTATTATATATAAATAGTTTTTATTTATTATTTAATAATTTATTTTTATTTATAATGTTGAGACTGTTAACAACAAACACCCAAGACAAAATAGATTAATTTGGGCGGTTCTTTAGCCGGTGTTTAATAAAGGGTTTCTTTATGTGGATTAAATAATAACGATGTGGAAAACCAAATAGTTATTAACAGAAATAAGACATCTTTTTGAAGATTGAAAATTAAATAAAAAGGTGGAAGAATTGGGTATAAACTTGTTGAAAACCTATTCAAGCACAGTAACAAAAAACTTTGTACGAGCATTTTTTATCCAAGCACCGTACCACATCATCCGCTTATGGTTTAAAGCGAGAGACTCAATTTCATACCAATGCCCATCTAAAGAAGCGCGTCCCCCGGGCCTTAGCCCCTCTGGCCATATAAGGTGGTAGCCAAGGTCTGTTTTTAGTGGGCCGTTTATGGTTGAAAGCTCTAGTTGTTCTGCGACCATTTTGAATTCGGGGATTGGGTAGCTTGACAGGTCGACCCAACCGAGGTCCCCTCCGATTTTTTTTGTTTCTTTATCATCAGAATATTTATTAACCAGAGCCGTAAAGCCTTCAAGGCTGTTAGCCGAATCTTTAAGAGAAACACCAAGATTATAGGCACGATTTTCATCTTCTGGTGTAAGTTCGGGCGAAAGCAGAATATGTCTGACGTGAATTTTATCCCCACGACGATCAAGCGTTTCAATAATGTGAAACCCAAAAGCCGTTTCAATTGGAATGCTTGTGGTGCCAGGGCTAAGGGAGAAGGCTACAGCCTCAAACTCGCTTACCAAAGAACCCCTTTTTACATACCCTAGAGACCCCCCCGAGGTAGCAGACCCGGGGTCTTGAGAATAAATCATTGCAAGAGAATCGAAGGGTGCGCCGGAAACAATTTGTTTCCGTATGTCTAATAAAGAATTCCGCACGTTTTCTTTTGTTTTTTCTCCGGGCGTAATTTTTATTAAAAGATGCCTGAGCTTCATTTTGTTTGGAAAGTAAGGCAGACTGTCTTGATATGTCGAAAAAAAGTCAAGAACCTCGTCCCTGCTTATGGTTATAGAGGATATCGTCTGTTGTTGGTATCTTTCAGTAATTAATCTATCGCGCATTTCATACCAAAAGTCTCTCTTAAAGCTTCTAATTGATTGTCCCAACATTATTTCAGCCCTATCCTCTCCTCCCGCCTGAGCAATAAAAGTTTCTACCTGTTGATCTAAAGCCCGACTAACCTCTTTTTCTTCAACAACGATGGAATCTATTTCCGCCATTTTTAATAATATTTTTTGATCTATAAGGCTTTGTACCACTTGCTCTTGTAGTTGGCTAATTAATTTAGCGTCTTTTTCTGGGTCTAATCTTTGTTGGGTTGCCGCCATTATAACCATCTGGCTTACGTCGCTTTTTAGAATAAGATGATCGCCAACAACCGCAGCAACGCCATCGATGGTCGTTGTTTCTACGCTTTGTGCAACTAAAAACGAAAGCAACAATGTTTGTGCTTTAAGTGTTTTAAACTGTATCATATTTAGACACCCAATTTAAACGATTTAAAAATTGTTAAACTAAATGATTTGTGTTTGATAAATGTTCCCCAATTTTTCGAACTAAATGTATGTTTTTTATAATTGAAGGATTGTTTTCCTTAAATACAATCAACCCTTTGTTGTTTTGTTTTACGCTCGCCAGCGGATCGTTTTTCATAATATAATTTAATACGCGCCTAAGGATTTTAATCCCGGCAACAATCTCGAAACTATCACGAAAAATATTTATTTTAGACACCCCCGCGCTTGAGTAATCCAACTTAACCGCGTTTATAATTAGCAGGTTTTTTATCTCGGGGAAGAGCGCACCAAACCTATCTATAAGCTCGGCTTGTATTGCTTTTAATTTATCTACAGAATTGGCAGATACAATGCGCGCATAATACCCCAACCGAACAGAATCTGCTTCTATATAGGACGCGGGAATGCCCTGAGATATATCAGCAAACACACTAGTGCTTGGTTTTTTGTTGCTGTCTCCAAGGGCCCCAGAAAGCAAATCAACAAACAACGAATAACCAATGTTTTGAATGTTACCACTTTGTTTAGTACCAAAAATTTCTCCAGGTCCGCGCATTTCTAAATCTTTTTGAGATATGGCGAAACCCGAACCAAGTTCCCAATTTTCAACGATAGTTTTTAACCGTTCATGTGATTTTTGAGAAAGAGGCTTGTTTTTCGGAATAGATAAAAAACATTGAGAGTTTTTATTTGATCTTCCGACGCGACCCCGCAGTTGGTGAAGTTGTGCCAATCCATATTTTTGTGCATCACAAACAATGATAGTGTTGACGTTTGGGATGTCTAATCCAGATTCTAATATGGTGGTTCCACAAAGTATATTTGTTTTTCCAGTATAAAACCGAAGAAAAGCGTTTTCTAATTTTTTTGTAGAGAGTTTTCCATGAATAACATCCACCACAGACCCCTCACAGCGAATTTCTATTTGATTTTTTAATTCAGAAAGCTCGTCAATATTATTTTGAACAACAAGAGAGCTCCCACCCAAGTCCACCTCTCTTTGTAGCGCCCGGGCTACCCAACGGTAGTCAAAATGTTTAATAAATGTTGCAATGGGCAGTCGCCCGGGTGGCGCCGTAGACAACGTGGATGCAGAAAGATACCCGCTCAACGATTTTTGCAATGTTCTAGGTAATGGCGTTGCGCTAATAGTTAGGTAATCTACTTTTGGGTAGCCCGTAAGAAGTTTGTTTTTTTGTTTTACTCCAAACCGATGTTCTTCATCTATAACAATTAACCCCATCTTTTTAAAGAAAACCCCGGCCCTAAGAATTGAATGTGTTCCAATTAAAACATCTATTTTATTTGATGCAAACCTATTCATTATATCATCACGACGGCCCTTGTATATAAATCTAGATACAAGGCTTACTCGTATCCCGAGGCAGCCAAGCCTAGATTTGAAAGTAAAATAATGTTGATCTGAAAGAAGGGTGGTTGGCGCGAGCACAACCACCTGATATCCGCTGGTAATTATATGTAAAGCGGTTCTTAGGATTATTTCTGTTTTACCAAATCCAACGTCTCCGACCAATAGCCTGTTCATAGGATAGGGGGATAACAAGTCTTCCTTAATATCAGAAATTACGTTTTTTTGATCACTCGTTAATGAGTGGTGGAATGATTTGTCCAGCTCTTTTTCATATTCAGCGTTAATGGTATATACCCTGTTTTTCTTTTCTTGACGAACAGAATAAAGATCAACAATTGTTTTTGCGAGAGAACTGGCGTCTTTTTTTGCTTTCGATAATTTTGTTACCCAAGCCCGCTTGTTTAATTTGGCAAAAGAGGGGTTTAAAATGTTTGGCGCAGGATAAAGAAGCGCAAGTTTATCAATTGGTACATATATTTTTCCACCATCAGCGTATTCAAGACACACGTTTTCTGAAGATCCCCCAGCATTTGATTCAATAGTTATTAATCCGCAATACCTGCCCACACCATAGTGTCGATGAACAACGGGGTCGTTAAGAACAATGTTTTCTAAAAAAAGTTTTTTTCTATATATTTTTTGAGGCTCAGTTAGATTGGTTTTTGCTTTAATAGCTTGTTGCGATGTAATTATATCAAGACCATAAGAAGGCATGTGAACATCTGGAAATGAGCTAGGTAGGGGTAATATAAATTTAGTTTTTTTGAAACTGTCGACCCTTGGGGCGTTTACATCGGTTTGAAAATCAATATTTTTTAGAACATTGCTGTCTTTAGATTTAAAAGAGAAATTAAAATTATCACCCCCAATATAAATAGAAGCATAGTCAAAATTTTTAAGAAATGAATTTTCATTAAGTTCTGTAGAGGGTGCGTTTTTTGAAGAGTGCGTGGTGAACGATTTAAATGTATTTATCGACAGCTGATCAACAGTTGAAAAAGTTCGAATTGAAATAACTTTTTCACCATCAAGCTCAATTCTAATCGGCTCTCGCAGGGTTTCGGGGTAAAAGTCTACTATGCAACCACGAATAGAGTATTCTTTAGAATTATATATTTGATAAGTACGAGAATATTCGGAGAGCCGCAAGAAAGCCTCAAATCCTTTTAAGCTCAGGTTTGAGCCAACATTAATTGTATAACTATTATCGCGCCCGGGCTCTATCTTGTTTAAATATTTTAGATCATTAGAGGTTGTAAAAAAGTTTCCAACTCGATGCATTATTAAATCGTCTAAACTTATAATGTTCGTCCCAGCCTGGTTTGACGTGAAGCCGGGTATATCGCATTCGCCTAACGAAAAAAACTTTGCAAGAGGACCGTTGGGAAACAGTTTTGAAAAACAAAATAAAAAATCCTCATATTTAGCGTAATTGTCAAAAACAAACGCGCACTTGTTCCCAATATGTTTTTGTATAAACAAACTTTGAAAGAGAGCAAGGGTTTTATTGCCTCCGACACACTCAAAACTATATCCAGAGCTAACAATTTGTCGAAGGTTAGAAAAGCATTCTAGCTTCTCTAAATAAGAAAAAACAATATCGAACTCTTTAATTTTGCCTATACCCAATTTTATGTTTTTTAATCCAAATTGATAAAATTGATATATCGGACGAAGTAACCCCAGAAATATTTTGAGCCTGTCCAATGTTTTCCGGGCTTATGTCAATTAGTTTTTCTCTTCCCTCAGAAGAGAGCCCAGACATTGTTGAATAATTAATACCGTTAGGTATATTAACCCCTAAAATGCGCCGCGTTAATTCAATAGACCTACGATGTCTAGCAATATATCCTGAATATTTAATTTTAGACTCAGCGTCTAATAACAGTTCGTTAAAAATATGTTCGGGGATAGTGTCATTTTTAAAATCAAAGAACTGCTTAGATAAGTCATTGATTTTGATTTCAGGCCTTTTTAACAAAGTAGACGCCCTCATTTTAGACGAAGGCGGAAGGGTTGGTCCGAGAAAACCGTGATTGTTTAAATCGGACACATTAACGACTTTGTTTAAGTTGGACATGATTTTCTCGCCAGCAGACAAGTAATCAGAAAGCTCTCTTATAGATTTTTCGCCTAATAGTGAATACTTTTCAGAAAAAGGAAACAACCTCTCGAGAGAATTAGAATATCTAAGCAAAAGACGATACTCTGCCCTTGATGTAAACATTCGATATGGCTCGGGAGTGTCTTTTGTTATTAAATCATCAATTAGAACCCCTATGTAGGCCTCATTCCTTTTTAATAGAAGAGGCTTGGTAGCCAAAATATAGCATACGGCATTAATTCCGGCTATGAGACCCTGGGCGGCGGCCTCCTCATATCCCGATGTGCCATTTATTTGACCCGCTAAAAAAAGTCCCGAAACGGCCTTGGACTCAAGAGATGACCTTAATTGTGATGGTCGAATATAATCATATTCGATTGCATAGCCCGGGCGGAACAAGGAAACATCTTTCAATGCGGGAATTTTCTTTAAAGCAGCAAGCTGAACGCTTTCCGGGAGGCTGGTAGAAAATCCGTTTAGATATATTTGATTTGAGCCCGCCCACTCTGGTTCTAAAAACAAAGAATGAGAGGGATGGTGAGAAAACCTAAACACTTTATCCTCAATCGATGGACAATATCTCGCCCCCACGCCCAAAACATCTCCCGAGAACATAGCTGAACGGTTTTTGTTTTTTTCTATTATATTATGACAACCCAGGTTGGTTTTAACTATATTACACTTTTCATTTGGTGGGTCAAATATTTTTGTTCTATAAGAGAACGGGGTTGGTGTTTTATCGCCATAGGTTTTCACTGTTTTTCCCCAATCAACAGAAGAAGCAATAATTCGAGGGGGGGTGCCGGTTTTTAATCTTCCAGTTGAAAAGCCAAGAGATTGCAAAAACTCAGTAATTCCCCCAGAACCCCGCTCGCCCATCCTCCCCGCACGTATTTTTTTAGACCCAATATGGACCAACCCGTTTAAAAACGTCCCACAGGTCAACACAACAGCGCGAGACCTTATAATGTTTCCGTCCCTTAAAACAACGCCGCCAATGGTATAGGAATCAACAACCAAAGACACCGCCTCGCCCTCAACAATTTTAATTTTTTCACTTGCACCCAATCTAGACCGAACAAGGTTTTCGTATACCCGCTTGTCTACCTGCGCCCGCGGAGACCAAACCGCCCGCCCTTTCGACTTGTTCAACATTTTAAATTGAATCCCCGCTCCGTCTGCAGCCAAACCCATAAAACCCCCAAGCGCATCAACCTCTCTTACCATTTGCCCCTTCGCGATACCGCCAATTGCCGGATTGCAAGACATTCTTCCCACCGCAGCTGTGTCCAGCGTTATTAAGACAACAGACAACCCCCTCTTTGCCGATATTAAAGAAGCCTCTATGCCGGCGTGCCCGCCTCCAACAACAATAATATCATAAGAGCGTTTCACGTGAAACCTATTTACCAACACAAAATGATTTAAAAATATTATCCAGAATTTCTTCTGTTGTTGTTTTTCCAAGGATAACGTCTAGGGCGCCAATAGATCTTCTTACATCTACTGCGGCCAATTCTAGGGCGGGGTTGCCACCTCTTAAATTTTTTATACCCAAAGCAAGGGCCAAGTCTGTTTCTAATAAACCATTATATTGTCTTGATGTTGTAAGGGCCGCGGAGTCTGTAATGGATGGATAAATAGACAACCTATCTTTAATTAGATTAAGTAGTTTTTTAATTCCACTGCCTTCTTTTGCTGAAATTGAGCAATCAAAATTTTTAGCATTTATCTTGTTGTTTGGTATATCTATTTTGTTTAAAACAGAAAGGCGTGGGTCAGACGTGGGGTGGGTTGGCGTTTCGTCGATATCGACAGATGAAAGAAATATAACCAGATCCGCGTTTTTAATGTGTTTTTTGGCCCGAGAAACGCCTTCTTCTTCTATTGTGTTTTTAGCAACTCTTAATCCAGCGGTGTCTATAAGGGTTACCACTACCCCGCTCAACAAAAGCGATACGCTTAGAGAGTCCCGCGTGGTTCCGGGCTGTTCGCTTACAATAGCCCTATCTGAATTTGATAATTTGTTTAAAAGGGTGGACTTGCCAACGTTTGGCTGTCCAGCGATTACCACCGTAGCGCCAGATGTTAAAAGCTGGGCTTGTTTGTGTCCATCTAAAATCGGGGCGATGGTAGATCTGGTTTTTGTCATAGCTTTTAGAATATCTTGATGGTGGTTCGGGGGTACCTCTTCTTCGCTGATGTCTAGCGAATATTCAATTGAAGCCAATATTCCCAAGAGGTTTTTTTTAAGGGCATAAAATTGCTTTGATAGGTGTCCGGAGAGAATTTTATTATTGAAGTTGGCCCCGTCTAGGGACTTAGAGTGGATTAGCTTTGCAACAGCCTCGGCCTGCACTAAATCAATTTTTCCATTTAAAAACGCGCGCTTTGTAAACTCGCCCGGCTCTGCCATTTTGGCGCCACCCTTACAGCACGTATTTATAATTTGTTGAACAATGGCCGGATTTCCATGACAAGATATTTCTATAACATCTTCGCCAGTATACGAGGATGGCTGTTTAAAGTATGTTACGATTATCCGATCGATCTCTTCACCATAAGAATTGTTAAACCCTGTAGTGATAGCGGTGCGCGGGGATTTAAAAAGAGTTGCTGCGCTTTGAGATATGTAATTTGTTACGATATCTATACACTTGGACCCGGACAGCCTAATTACGGAAATTCCGCCATAACCGTATGGAGTGGCGGGGGCTACAATGGTGGTTTCGGCATACATGGCCGAATTATCACTTTTTGGCGGGTGTTAAAAATTTTTGCTGTAAAATAGTAAATAGGTTAAAAAGTGCATAATAAAGATTTAACCCAGAAGGAAAGCTATAAAATATGAACAAAAAGAAAACATTCATCCCATACATCATTAATTTATTTTGACTGTCTCCGCTCGTTGGCTGCATCATTTTTTGTTGGATGAACATTGTGATTGCCATAAATATAGGAAGGATATTCAAAGGAAAACCTCCCACGATAGCGATAGTGTCTGGAGAAGAAAGATCGGTAATCCATAAAACAAAAGGCTGTCCACGAAGTTCAATGGTCGAACGAAACACGATAAACAAGGACATAAGAAGCGGCATTTGTAATAAAAGGGGAAGACAGCCCCCAAGGGGATTAACACCATGTTCTTTAAACAATTTCATTTGTTCTTGATTCAGACGTTTGGGGTCGTGCTTATATTTTTCTTTTATTTTAGCAATAAGGGGCTGAATTGCTTGCATTTCCCTTGAAGACTGGTAACTCTTTTTTGTTAGGGGATAAATCAACATTTTAATTAAGAAAGCAAAAATAATTAAAACGACTCCATAATTAGGTATGAGAGAATGCGTTTTTTTGAGACTCCAAAGAACCGCCTTTGCTATATATCTAAAAATCCAAACACCAAAGTTCATTGTTTTTTCAAGACCAACTCCAAGGTTTTCTATAAGGTCTTTTTGCAGTGGACCAAGATAGAGCTTAAAAGAGGTGTTGAGGCTTGCATTGTTAATTAAAGAAATGGAATAAAGAGGGTGGTCTTCTTCAATCGTTCCTTTTACTATTGCGCCAATCGAAGGTTGGTTGGGAATAATTGAAGATGTGAAATATTTTGATCTAATGGAGACCCAGCGCGTTGTGCCCCGTAATTTGTCTTCAGTTAGTTTGTTAGCCGACAACTTAGTTGAATGAACGTCGGTACCCAAAAGAGCGTTTCCCTCGAAATATGAGCGATCGTCTTTTTGGTTTTTCTCAGTAGTTGGAAGACCCCCATCCCAAGATAGGCCATACTCACCCTGAGACAACAACTCAGTTGCCCGGGCAAATGAAATATCGATATTGATTATATAACTTTCGGGATTAAAAGTAAGGGTTTTTGTAATAGTTTTGTTTTCAACAGAAGTCACAAACTGTAAGGCCCCACTTCTGGATAAAAGGTCCATTTGGCCGTTGCTCGAAACCCCGCTCCAATTATTATCTAACGAAACCGCGTCTCCGTCAATTGTTCGAAAATTAATTAAGAGATTGTCTTTGTTAAATTGGGTTATAAGGTTGACAAAAAGGCTGTCTTGAAATTTATAGTTACGCAGTCGAAAAGATTGGATTGAACCACCGTTTTTTGAGCTTATTTCTGCGGTATATAACGGTGTTGTAACGGAGAAAGACTCAACGCCGGTATTTTGAATTGGCGTTCTATAATCATCTAGGTTTTCTTCTATTTCTTTGACGACCTTCTCTGGCTGGCTTATTGACTCCACACCCTCAGCGTCAATGCGATTTTCAACCGGATCTAACCAATTAAAATAATATGGTGTTAGGATGAAAACGACCGCGATCAACACGACCGCCAATAATGTATTTCTTTCCATTGATTAGGGGACGGGGTCGTAACCGCCACTATGAAAAGGGTGACAGCGAGCTATTCGTTGTAATATCAAAAAAGAAGCGGTGGGCAGGGGCTTTGTTTTTAATGCTGTAAGCGCGAAATCGGAACACGAGGGCGCAAAACGGCAATGGCTACCAAGAAGAGGAGAGAGCCCCTTCTTATATCCAAGAATTAATACTCCTAACAAATATGCTATTCCTCCCAAGAGGAAGCCCTGAACGTTTGATGATTGAATTGGTTTCAAGCGCTCAGCTTCTTCCGTCCCTTTTTTCTTCTCTTGGCGATAACCGCTCTGCCGCCAACAGTAGACATTCGTTCTCGAAAGCCGTGTTTGTTTTTTCTCTTACGCTTACTAGGCTGATAAGGTCTTTTCATTGTTTCTCCAAAAAATTGAACGGGAAAATAAATATCATGTTGGTTAAGACCAATAGAAATGGGAATTATTAAAAATTAAAAATAAATCTTTAAAAACTACTTATTAAGATTGATACCATAAGAAAAAGGTTCTTAAATTAGGAAAACGAGGAGTGTGGAAAAGCTGTGGAAAACCTATTAAACGATCCGGCAGAAGTTTGGGCCGGAACCAAAAATGATCTTCGAAAAGATATAACCAATCATGCATATAATACGTGGTTAGACCCGATTAGCGTAATCGGGATAAACTCTAACCAACTTATTTTGGAAGTACCCAACCAATTCTTTTTTGAATGGATAGAATCTCACTATGGGAAAAGGATTGAGAATGTTTTAAAAAAGAAAACAGGAGGGACTCTTATTCCAAAATATACCGTTTCTACCACCAGCGAACAGCCTGCGGCACACTCCCCGCAAGAAGAGTTTCAACACGAAAACAAACGACAAGGCCGGTCGTCAACAAAATTAAACACCAGATATACTTTTAATTCTTACATCGAAGGTCCAAACAATCAATTTGCCAGAGCGGCAGCAAAAAGCGTTTCTGAGGAACCCGGCGACCAAAGATTTAATCCGCTGGTGATATATGGAGGGGTAGGCCTAGGAAAAACCCACCTTCTTCATGCGATTGGAAACCACATCCTAGATGAAAGAAACGACTTAAAAGTTGTGTGCGCATCAAGCGAAAAGTTTACTCTTGATTTTATTTCGTCCATTCAAAAAAACAAAACGGTAGAATTTTCTAAATCATACAGAAGCGCCGATGTATTGCTTATTGATGATATCCAATTTTTTCAAGGAAAGGAGCAAACCCAAGAGCAGTTTTTTCATACTTTTAATGAATTGTTTCAATCTGGGAAACAAATTGTATTAACAGCGGATCGCTACCCGGGAGATATGAAAGGATTAACAGACAGACTTTTATCGCGATTTAAATCTGGCCTATCTGTTGATGTACAGCAGCCCAACTATGAAACACGCGTGGCGATTTTAATGGACAAAGCTGAACAAAATGGTGTTGAAATTCCTTTTGATGCAATTGAATTTATGGCCAGACATTTAAAGAATAATATACGCGAACTTGAAAGTACAATTATACGATTGCTTGCACACGCATCTCTCACCAATCAAGAAATTGACTTTGGGTTAATTAAAAAAGTCGTGAAAGAGAGGCTGGGAAACAAACCTCTTAATGAAATAACCGTAGAAGATATTACAAACAGGGTTGCAGATATTACGAAACTCTCAACCTCTGAATTGGTTGGCCCGAGCCGCCGGAAACCGATCGCAGAAGCGAGGCAGGTTGCCATTTATTTATGCCGAGAAATTTTAAACACATCTCTCGTTTCTATTGGTCTTCACTTTGGAGGGAGAGATCATTCAACCGTAATTCACGCATGTAATAAGGTAGAAAAAATGGTATCTGAAGAAGACAGAATGAGGTCTTTGGTAGGGGAACTAAAAAAAGAATTTAGCTTCGGTGTAAATTGATTATTTGTGCCGATCTAGTATAGAATTAGAATATTCGCGTAAAGCAAGCAACCCAATAATAATAAATATCGCTTTATAAAATTTTTCGTGAACAATGGTAAGCGTTGCCAGTACATACGATCCCTTAAAAATTAATACGCCTACAATTGGAAACAGAATCAACAAGATCCCGTGATAAACGCACATCGTCAAAATGAATTGGTGTTTACGGCTAATGATAAACAAGGTAAGCGGAAGAAGAAAAAACCCTCCAAATGGAAGGTCAAAACGAATCTTCGGAAAATCCAACGGCACCAGGAAAAGCTCATCTTGGGCAACACTAACGTTTATATTGTTATATTTAAGGGAATATTTTACAACCGCGGGGGCGAGGACATTTTGAACTAAATCAACCTGTGTAGGACGAATTACGCCCATATATAAAATTGAAAATAGGCTCAGACCGAGGATGGTCCGACGCCAGAAAGCAAACTGGGCTGTTCGCTGACGATTGTCCATAAATACCATAAGGGTAAAACTACGGGATAGAAAACAACATAAGAACTGTAAATATGGGCGACTTCCCATGTATTTGGCAAGTAATAAGACCAAAGAGCAAATCCGGCGATACGAAGAACATTTGCAATAAATAACAGACCTATTCCACCGCAAACAAACATTAACATTTTTTGCTTAGGTCCGGGGTAGGCGATAATAAAACCACAGTACAGCCCAATTAATTCTAATCCATTGCAACCGTTTTGAATTTCAACACCACTAGATCCCGGTAGTCCAACAAACCGCCCCATTGATTCTACCGCCCACCCTAAAACCGATAAAAGACCCGCAGCCAAAGAAACGCCGGAATAGCTTAAAAATGTGTCCAATCGTCCATCGGGAAGAAGAACAAATGTATATAATAACTGCCAACCGGCATACACGCCACCCGCCTTAAGCAAGAATCGAGTTAGCGGGGAAAGGTTGAAAAAATTACTTTTTATGTTTATCACGCAACTTCTTCACCGCCCACGCACCTCCAGCAGCCGCCAAAAACCCAAGCCCGCCAATGGGCGCTTGATTCGGATCAGACGGAAAACTCGGTTGAGCAGTGATAAGACTAATGAGTGGTAATACAACTGCTATGATTTTTGTAATCTGTGTCTGCATGGTTTTTTCCTTATTTACTATTGGAATAATTAAGCTTTGCGGAAGTTTTTTTATCTTCCGCGAAGTTGCTTTTAGGAAACGGATAAATGGATGCTTGAAACATACAATAATCTTTGCGGAAGTTTTTAACTTTCGCAAAGAAGTAAGCATCAGCAATCCAATACTCCATCATTTGATAAATGTTATTTTTTGATTAAATGTTTTTTCTCCTGCTTTCATTTGAACCATGTAAATCCCGGAAGATATGTTTACTGGATTCCATTTTATTTTATGTGTCCCCGGTTGCATCTGTTCGTTGATAAGCGTTTCCACCAATTGACCATTGATGTTGAAAACCCGCATTTGTAGGGAATGCATTATTGCATCCTCTACTGCGGGAACATCAAATCGTATGGCGGCGCTCGGATTAAATGGATTCGGATAAACCGGGTGAAGTTCAAACGCTGTTGGAACCACGCCTGTATCCACACTCTGGGTTAAGGTGTTTATAGAAAGAGACAAAACCGGGGACCCAACCATGGGATAGCTATTGACGCCGGAAGATCCGTAAACAACAGAACCTTTTTCTTGGGTAAGAAAACTATATTCATCACTATCTGCCAAATGAACCGTCTCTTGGGTTTCTGTGTTGGTTACGGTAAAACTGAGACCGGTTGGAACATTGCTTAAATCCCACGTTAGGGTTACTTCTTCTACTTCTGTCTCAAATATGTCGCCCAATACATTAAGCGACAGTATATCCATATCAATTACTGTTGTACCCGTTAGATCTAGTGGAAGGTTGTTAACGGCAAGCGCACTGCCATCGTCGGCAAAGGTCGTTCCCACCAATCTTGGGGTCATATCTAAAGGCATGAGTTTATGGGCATCATAGTTATCCATTCCTACATCGCCCCCCTCATTGAAAGAAAGATAAAACGTTTGAGTTTTTGTCGCTGATGTTGCCGTGAAAGTTGCGCTGTAGGTTTGAGCGGTTCTATAAAAAGAGCCTGAAGAATTAGATTTGTCCGCCGTGGCAATCGTTAAAGACCCCGAACCGCCCGAGCCTTTTACCCAAAATCCTTGATAGGGCGCAATTAGTCCGTCTGTTAAGGAACCCGCCGAACCGTTCCAGGTTATATAGGCAGAGGTTGCATCGTCCCACACATAGCACGATGTTGTAACGGCAGCTTGGGTTACATCATCCCAATCAATAGTCTGTGCATAGGGATTTCCCGCAAGTTCCCACGCAGCATCAGCGATGGAACCGGAACTTGGCACGGTGGCACTACTGCTGTTCTCTGTTCCACTGACACTTAAAGTTGCGGGTAAATCATCTGTACCATCATTGTCTGTATCAGCAAACACATACACCAAAAATCCTTGTCCCGCTGTAAGGCTGGATCCACCACCAGACCCTGTTATATCGCTCAAGGCAGACCAGCTCGACCCATCGTAAGTCCACACATTGGCATCTCCGCTGGTGACGTCTGCGCTTGTCATCCCTTGGGTCCAAAGTTCAGAAAGCAAATCGCTGTAAATTTGGCCGGCCACTGGGCTGCTCATCGTGCGGAAACCGGAATTGCCGGAAATGGTAACACTTCGATACCCATCCCACGAGCCAGGGTCAAAACCGTTATCTGTAAATGCAGTAGTAGTGGCAACAAGGGAATTACCAGCATTTTGATCAACCCCAGCAAGCCAGGTTTCGCTATCGCTGAAACAGTTCCAGTCGGAAGAGCTAGCAGTTGCGCCACTAGCCGATGTTGCCGTCGACACCCGCTCTGCGCGACCATCTTCAAATTCGTGCCATTTTCCACTTCCATCTTCTCCAACAACACCAAACATATCAACAATGTCATAGGTGTTTGCATCGGTGTGAGAAAATGTTTGTCCCGCCGCCTCTGTGACTATGGCATGATTATCATCTCCATTTGAATCGGCGGGTCCGCCGGCTGAAACATCTACAACGGTCGTCGCCCCAGCGCTAAAGGTTGAATTAAGCGTTGTATTATTTACAGCAAAAATTAGAAATTCTCCCGCCGCCAGCGAATAACTACTTAAGTTAATATTTGCTGTAGCTCCAGCGTTTGTGTTTGTCCATCTTATGATATAATAATTTGTAAGCGTAACTGATGAGGCCCCCGAATTATGAATTTCAATATATCTAGCAGACGAATTATCGTTTGGGTCTGCAATTTCAGTAATAATTATATCGCCCCACCCAAAGCTTAAAATTCCCAATATACCTAAATAACGAATTGATTTAACTAAATTATTTGCTTTGAGCCTTATCATAATACTATGGCAACCAATATACGCCTTAAAATCTTTTTTAGTCAAGAAAAGTCTTCGCGCATCGGTTTAAACCGGGCTGAATTCTGCAGAAAAATGTCTGAGGAAATCAGGCTGTTTGGTTATTGTATATCCACCCAAAGCCCCTTTTTCTTTGAAAACGGCATCCATGATTTCAATCACATAATCTATATGGCTTTGGGTGTGGGTTCTGCGTGGCAACGCCAAGCGGACCAACTCCATATCGGCCGGTGTTTCTTCTCCGGTTTCTGGGTTTATTTTTCCAAACATGACCGATCCAATCTCCACCGTTCGAATTCCTCCGGCGCGATACAATTCCACAGATAAAGACTGTCCCGGATATTGCAGCGGTTTAATGTGTGGCAAAAGCGCCTTTGCGTCTATATATATTGCGTGTCCACCGGGCGGTTGGATAATTGGAAATCCAATTTCTGTAAGATGCTCGCCTAAATAGCGCGTTTCAGAAATCCGATAGGTGAGATAATTTTCATCCAATACTTCGTGCAATCCAACAGCAATCGCGTCCAAATCTCGTCCCGCCAGTCCGCCGTACGTTGGGAACCCTTCTGACAAAATGAGCAAATCTTTTTCTTGTTGAGCAAGGATGTCATCATTGGTGCATAAGAATCCGCCGATATTTGCCAATCCATCTTTTTTTGCGCTCATGGTGCACCCATCGCCGTACCCCATCATTTCTTGCACGATTTCTTTAATGGATTTATCTTGAAAACCATCTTCCCGCTCTTTGACGAAATAGGCATTTTCGGCGAATCGAGCTGCATCGAAATACAGCGGAATATTATACGGATCGAGAACTTTTTTTACACTCCGCACATTTTCCATAGATACAGGCTGACCGCCTCCGGAATTGTTGGTAATAGTTAACATGCAAAGCGGAATATTTTTTGCCCCATATGTTTGGATCGCCGATTTTAATTTTTCAACATCCATGTTTCCCTTAAATGGAAATAAACTTTGCGGATCCAAGCCCTCATCAATGACTATATCTATTGCCTTTGCTCCGAGATATTCTACATTGGCCCTGGTGGTGTCAAAATGTGTATTATTGGGGACAACAGATTTTTTATTACACATGACCGAAAAAAGTATTTTCTCTGCGGCGCGTCCTTGGTGAGTTGGGATGACATGTTTGTATCCAAAAATATCTTTAACAGAAGATTCAAATCTTTGGAAACTTTGACTTCCGGCATAGGATTCGTCGCCTCGCATAATTGCTGCCCATTGTTCCGAACTCATGGCGCCGGTACCGCTATCGGTTAATAAATCAATGAGAACATCCTGCGACTGTATTTTAAAAAGATTATAATGTGCTTTTTTTAAGATTGCATCGCGCTCTTCTCTTGTGGTCATTTTAATAGGCTCAACCGACTTAATGATAAACGGTTCTATTATGGTTCTAACGGTGGGGGTTTTTTGCATTTTCTTCTACGGTTTTTTGTGGTTTGGGCTTTGTTTTGCGAAATTAATATAAAGACGTTTCACCTTTAATCGTGCGCAAAATGTTTCAATCACCATCCACCCTCCCAGTCATTCCGAGCGAGTCCCATCGGGATGACGAGGAATCTAAATTCGAAGAGCAAGGTCATCTGATGAAGATTCCTCACACTTCGGTTCGGAATGACAGACATTTTTTTCACAAACCCTAGCTTTGCGAAAGTTTAGAATCTTCCGCAAAGGTTTTTATGTACCACTATCCAAATTTTCTAGTTTTTTTCTCGCCTTGGAAGAATCCGGGATCCAGAGGAAGTATTATCCTAAAGGAAGAGGCGATTTTTCTGTATGACCCTTTGGAGTCAAAATTTTTGTTAAACAAAGAATCCTGGGGAGTTAAAAATCGACCCGTTGGATAATTCTTTTTCCTCGGATTGTTCCGTAGCGAAAGCTTCTTTTGATACTTTTCTTACGTTAAGAAAAGTAGATACCCCTAAGGATTATATTGTACTTCTCCCACCCCAGTCATTCCGAGCGAGTCCCATAGAAACACCATCTCGGGTTTTCTTTGTGGATAAAAAATACCATTTTATCCCAAAATAAACCAAAAAAATAATTTTCTCGTCGGTGAAAATTTATTTTTTTACCAATTCCTTGTCGGGTGTGATATAAAACACAAATTAAAATAGTAACCTTGACACGTTTAAAAAGTGAGTTTATATTCATCCCCGCCTCAAAACCTCGGAGGGGCGAAGCACAGCAATTATGAAACAATGCTTAGACATAGAAATATTTTACTTTAACAACAAAGGAGCTGCACAATGAAACGTACTGCTATGAATACCCTTACTGTATTTTTAATCACCGTTCTTATGAGCACCATGGCTTGGGCCATTGATGGCGAAGAGCAGGAACATAAATTAAAAATGGAAGCCATGGGCTTACAGGTGCCCGAAGCGGCTCCCGCGCTGGAACAGGAAAAATCAATTACTATCCGCGCAACATCCAAGCCATACAGCGGATTTCAGGGCGTTGTGGTTACACCCAAAGCCAAACAATATCCCGAAGGCGCAGAAGGCATCGCGCTGGATCTACTGGACAACTGGGACACCATGCCGCTTGAAGACGCATCCAAAGCGCAGGAAAAACTCAGCTCCCTAATCCGGGAGATGTCCTATGAAGAATTAAAAAACATTTATGAAGGCTACCCCAACAATTCACTTATTGGAAATGCCATGCACCAGATATGGCAGACAACAATGAGATCCGGCGAAAACGGATTTCGCGTATCGCGGTCGAGCGCATCTGAAGTCGAACCAAACGACGATATGTCTTCTGCCAATGCAATGGCTACCGATACTGTCTCTGCTTATATCACCGCCTACGATGAAGATTGGTTTTCTGTTACTGTTTCCAACGGTTCTGACTGGGTGCTTGAAACACACGCAAGCTCCGGAAGTCAAAACGCGGGAGATACAAAGCTATATTTATATACAGATACAAGCAGTGAAAATCATATAGTTTATGATGATGACGGAGGCACAAGTGCTTATTCTAAAATTACTTATCGTTTTGAAGATGCGGATGCTGGCACTTATTATATTAAGGTAACCGGTTTTTCAAGCACTACGTCTGGGGCATATTTACTAACAGCATCTACGACGGACTTGCCTCTGGCTTATGGAAATGTTGTTATTAACGAAATAAATTATAATCCGATGGAATCCGGAACAGATACAACTGAATTTTTTGAACTTTTGAATATTGGATCTGTTGCTGTTGATTTGGGCGGCGTGGACGTTTCTGAAGGTGTTACCTTTACGTTTCCCGTCGGCGCGACTCTTGCAAGTGGAGATTTTTTAGTTGTTGCCGGAGACTCTGCTGGTTTTAGAAATTATTATGGCGAAAACGCAGATTATATTTGGACAAGCGGTGGCCTTTCCAACGGCGGTGAAGACATTGAACTTGTAGATAGTTTAGGCACGTTGATTGATTATGTAGACTTTGAAGATGGGAGCTCGTCTTATGAAACAGACAACGGCTGGAATCCTTCCACCGATGGAAACGGCGCCACATATGAATTAATGGACCCCACAGCAGACAATAATGATGGCCATAATTGGCGCGGATGGGGAACAGTTGGTGGAACTCCCGGCGCAGCCAACAGCGCCCAGCCGGACATTTCTATGGGTTCAAGCATTACCTCCTACCAAGCGGTGGGATCCAGTATTGCGGCCACATTCCAATTAAATAATGATGGCGACGCAGATTTAACAGTATCTTCAGTTACGGTGGACAGCACGTATGTGCCGGGCGCCACCCTTTCTTCTGAAGGATTTGAAACATGGCCTCCGACGGGTTGGACGCTATCCCCATCAAGCGGTACCGGTGCTTGGGCGCAGGATTCCGGCGATGATTATGGTCCGGGATCTGCAAACAGCGGATCGTATAGTGCCTTCTTTAATGACTATGATTATTCTAGTTCATCGTCGGGAACGATGACCTCTCCTGCCATTGATCTGTCCTCAGTTTCTGGAGCAAACGTTGTTTTTTATTACTGGGATTCCGGTGGCTCGGATGTTGTTGTTGTTAGCGCGTCAACAGATGGAACAACATTTACAACCATTTATACAACATCAAGCGCGGTCTCGCCGTGGACAGAGGTTAGTGTTGATTTGGCATCGTACATTGGTAATAGCGCTGTTTACATCCAATTTTCCGGAACGAGCGTTTGGGGATCAAGCAACCCTCATATTGACGATTTCGCAGTTCAGGCCGCCGGCGCCAACGTATTAACAACATGGCTATCCGCCACAGCGCCCTCTGCTATTGCGGCAGGCGACTCCGGCGATGTCAGCCTCACATTTGATGCCTCATCTTTTACATCTGACACAACCCTGTCGGTGGATGTAAATGTTTTTAGTAACGACCCACAAGACGACACCCTGTCTTTTGCCGCCACCATGGTGGTTAGAGCAGATACGGCAGTTTTTGATATTACTTCCGGTGCTGGTGCTTGGGCATTTGGCGGAGCAGTTGTAGGAGACACCTTGAGCGGAACAGCCTCTATCACAATTCAAAATGATGGTGGCGCAAACCTGGTGGTGGATTCTCTGCGGCTTGTTGACGGGACGAACTGGTACACTGACCTTGCAGACAGTACCGTTGTGGAACCAAATGCAACATCCAGTTTCAAGGTACATTTTAGTCCTCAAGCAGCAGGGCTTCATAGCGACACACTTGCGTTCTTTATTAATTCAGACTCTACTTCCGGCGAAACGGTATCTATGGAAGGGTTTGGCTATACAACGAACGACAGTGTTTATTCAAGCAGCGCTATGAGTAGCTGGACGAACTTGTACTACTCATCCTCTGGTTTCTTCACAAATTATTTTACCTCCTCTGGACAGGCTTACGTTGTCTCTCCTTATATGGCTTTAGGAACAGATTATGATATTATTATTAGGTCTGCCAATACAAACAATACAAATACAACCACCGATCAGTATCTTATGATATACTTTTCGGATGATGCAGATGCAACTAAGTGGACGAGCTGGACACTGCTGGACTCAATTCTGGTCCCCGCGGGAACAAATTCCCTCACCTACTACACAGCAGATATAGGCCTTACAACCGCTGACACCGGATACGTTGCCATTGTAAAACCGGTTGGTGGTTATTACACATATCTTAAGGAAGTAGTTCTTCCAAAAACCGTACCAGAACCCGTTGTTGCCAGCACAACTCCCGAAGGTTATACGCTGGAAGGTTTTGACAGCGGTTTGCCCACAGGATGGACATCCAACCCCTATAGTTCTTCTTGGTCAGCAGCTGGTAGCGGTGGATACAGTGGCGCATATGTAAAAGCAAACGTATATGGGACATCCTCTAATAGAAAGCATTTCACAACAACCGAAATTGGACCAATTTCCTCAGGCGATTCTTTGGTTTTTGCTTACAGTGCGAGAGAGTATAATAGCTCCTCTGCCCACGAAATGGGTGGTGGTGACTCTCTAGCTGTTAGTTTTACTCCATCTGGTGGTAGTGCACAGCTTATTTGGTCTGTTACAGATTATAATTCAAGTGCTTGGGCCACAGCAAACGTGGATCTTTCCGCCCACGAAGGTACGAAAGGAATTTTTACCTTCGTTGGAAGGCGAGGGTCTGGAGACTGGGACGCTGGTTATGACGAAGTCCTTTATCCGCTTCCTAGTATAGCTGAGATGAGCGCTGTCACTACTCTGGATTTTTCCGGCGTGGCCTTGGATACAGCGGCGAGCACAGGGTCGCGGTCGGTAGCGACGAATATTATAAATACAGGACTGGACACCTTGTCCGGTTCTATTACCTCCCGCTCTACGGATTTTACGCTTTCTTCTGCATCTATTAGCCTGCCCCCGGGAGACACTTTATCTCTTACGGTCACCTATGCACCCTCAGTTGCCGGGAACGATACGTCCTGGTTGGACATTTCCTCCAACCAAGGCATAACCCTGAATTCCGGCGTGGCCAGCACAGCTGACTCAATCAAAGTACAGGGTTATGCCTTGGTGGCGGACAACTATGACAACTTTGAATTTACCGATTACGACTCCTCCGGCTACACCCGCTACAATACAGGCG
>Ga0233439_10001221_pt1 | contig 33910 bp, 32 predicted proteins | sample SI_123_September_6_FD_182713 | JGI IMG/M metagenome (GOLD analysis project Ga0233439, IMG submission 182713) | Seawater microbial communities from Saanich Inlet, British Columbia, Canada - SI_123_September2016_100_MG | ecosystem: Environmental > Aquatic > Marine > Inlet | place: Canada: British... | reverse complement strand
CGTTTGTCCGTGTCCGCGGGGGGGGCTACTTCTTTTTGCCCGGCATTGAGGCGGTCCGGGCGTTGACGACGTGAGGCGCGATGGCTGCTGACTGGATAGTCGAGGGGCTGGAGCAGCTTATTTGTCGGCGGTACTAGGCTCTTTGTTTCGATTTGCGGCATTGTTCGACGCGAGACGACAGCTCGCCATCAAAGCTTGCATGCCGCATTTTTCCGCAAGCCCAAGCGCACGCTTGAAATGTGCTTCTGTTATGGTGGTGTCTTGCGAATTTCCGGCGCGCGCGATCTCACCAAGCAGATGCGTTGCATATGCTTGCTGCGGCGGTTCCCCTCGCTGTTCAGCAAGCGCCAAGGCGCGTTCACCCGCGGCTTGCGCTTCCGCGAGACGGCCGGCAGCGAGCAATGCCCGGCCCTGGGCAACGAAAAGATAGCGCCAGCCGAACGCATGCTCCGCCAGCGGCACGTCGAGCCGCTCAGGCACTGACAGGATATCGAGGGCAGTCTCGATGTCGCCCGTTGCGAGATATGCTTCACCCATGCGGGCCGCGAAGACGGGATACATCTGGACCATTTCGAGATCCAGGCAGGTCTGCCAACTTTCGCGCAGAAGGGGAATCGCCTCGGCATGCCGCGCCTGGGCCGTCCGCAGGCGCCCGAGCACATGATTGATATTTGCGCGCGAGTAAGCGTGATCCAGGATTTCGGCGCGTCTGCTGGCGTCCTCGGCGACAGTTTCCGCTCGATCAAGCTCACCGAGTTCAATCAGTGAATCAGCCATGAAGGTTCGCAAAAGAACGCTGGGATAGGCGGCCCAGCCAGCACGCCTTTGATCAAGCTCCGGTGTTTCGAGCGAAATGCACTTTTCGTGCATATCGATCGAGGTTGCGAAATTGCCAAGCTCGTGGTGAACAATGCCGACGATGAGAAGCGAAGCGAACTGAAGCGATGAATCGCCGATTTGATTTGCGATGCCGCTTGCGGTTTCGGCAGCTGCCATCGCGGCCTGATGTTCTCCAAGTCTCCAAAGGGCCACTGCGAGCTGACAATTGACAGCAGCTGTGCGCACGGGATCTCCGGAGGCGTCGGCCAGACGGCTTGCCTCGCGCAAGACGTCCGCTATTCGACGATGTTTGCCGAGCGGCTCCAGTGCAATGACCAGCGTCAGGCGGAAATCTATCTCGGCCTTGATCTTGGCAGGAGAGGGGGGCAAGTGTGACAGGGTCTCCAGGCCGCGCTCGAAGATGCTGATTGCGTCCTGATTGGCTCCGCGTTTCACGGCGCGCCGGCAGCTGCGCAACTGGTAGGGGACGGCTTTTTCCCATAGCTCGGCTTTGAACGCGTGGTCGGCGAGCCGGTCAATGTACTCGTCAAGGCGATCGGGAAAACGCGATTCGATGATTTCGACAGCTTTGGCATGAAGAGAGCGCCGAAGTCCCAGCAGCATCGTGCCGTAGACAACTTCACGCGTGAGCTCATGCTTGAAGGAATAATCGGCCGACGTGGCGCTTCTGATCTTCCGAAGAAAATCAGCGGCCTCGAGCGTTCGAAGTTCGCCCGAAATTTCTGCCGGAGTTACATCCAGCATTTCCGAGAGCAGTGCGACGGAAATTTCCATACCGATGACGGCCGACGTCTGCAGCAGGGATTTTGGAAATCCGTCTAACAGATCGATGCGAGCGGCGAGCACCGAATGAATGGTCTGCGGAATTTCAACCCGTCCGGTTCGCTTGACGACCCGATAGCCGCCAGGTTGTCCCTCAAGAAATCCGGTTTCCTTGAGGGCCTGGACCAATTCTTCCATAAACAAGGGGTTGCCTTGAGACTGAGCCAATATTCGCCGTTTTAACGGGGCGAGGCTGTTGTCATCTCCCATCAGCCAGTTCATCAATTGGTGAGACGTCGTATCGTCAAGAGGTGACAGATCGAGACAGGTTGTGCCCCAATCCGGCGGCCCACCCTCAGGGCGTTGCGTTCCGATAAGAACGGTCCGCGTCCCTTCCAGAGCGCCAACCAGATTTTGCAGAATGAGCTTCGTCTCTGCGTCGGCCCAGTGAAGGTCCTCGACCAGGATCACCGACGGGTTCGACCGCGTGTAATGAAAGGCCAGCGACTTTACGGCTTCTAAGGTTTTAAGCCGCCGCTCCGACGGCTCCAGTTTTCTCCACTCTTGATCGTCCGCGTTGAGATCCAGCAGCGAAAGAATTGGCGGCAGGAAAGCCGACAGACTGCTGTCCAGCCGATCGATCCCTTCCTTGACGCGACCAATGACAGCTTCGGGGTTGTCATCAATGCCAATCCCAAACATGGCCCTGATCAGAATGCTGATGGGATAGTAACTCGAACTCGTGCGTTGCGAAGGACAGGCGGTTTCGAGCACGGTCCACTCGTCAGACAGGTTCCGGATGAAATCGTGTATCAGCCGGGATTTTCCCAATCCTGCCTCACCGACGATACACAGCGATTGTCCATGTCCTGCAGCGGCATCCTCAAGCGCGCTTCTCAGGCTGCGCAATTCGTTCTGGCGGCCAACGAGGACGCTGAGGCCGCGCGCGGACCGAACCTGCCATCGCGTTCTGATCCGTATTGCTGTTAGCTCGAAAGCTTCTACCGCTTCCGAGACGCCTTTTACATTTACAAATCCCTGCGGCTTGACCGTCACAAAACCTTTCGCAAGATCATGCGTTGCCGCGGTCAGCAAAATCTTGCCTGGTGCGGCGAGTTCTTCCATTCGCGCGGCCAAATGGACGCTCTTCCCAACCGCGTCGTAGTTCATCGCGAGGTTGTTGCCGATCGAATGGATGACGACCTCACCGGAATTTATGCCGATGCGGATAGCGATGTCCCTGCCGGTCCTTTGATTGAGCTCTCCCACGGCGGTCCGCATCGCAAGTGCCGCGCTGCACGCTTGAACAGCATGATCTTCCCTCGCGATAGGAGCCCCGAACAGCGCCATGATCCCGTCGCCAAGTGTCTGGTTCACGAAGCCTTCGTGGTGATGGACCGCATCCATCAAACTCTTGAGAACGGGACCGAGAACCTGAAGCACTTCCTCCGGATCGAGTTGATCGATTAGTGCTGTCGAATCGCGGACATCGGCAAAGACAATCGTGACGTGTTTGCGTTCGCCGAGCATCGCTCCGCCCGAGCGCAAGATGCGGTCGGCGAGGTCAGCGGGGATATTTGATTGCAGAAAGGAGAGCTCGTGCGGACCCATGTCGTTGGAGGGGGGCCTTGGACGTCCACAGCCACCGCAAAATCGGGCTGTCGGTTCCATAAGGAAACCGCAGTAGTTACAGCGATGATTTGTGCTGCCAACCAAGCTACGCTGCCCTATGCTCATGGCAGCCCCGCAATTTTGGGCCCAAGCTAGGTTTAAGGGTTCCTTTGGCAATAGCAAGACGGACTACCCGCTAGGGCGGAGGTCGGAAGCTTAAAAAATAGACGCGGGCCGAGGGGATAGCTCAAATGTATTAGGCATTGCCGCCCGGCAGCTGCAATCGATTGAAATTCAACCGATTTATATGACCCCGTTCCCCCGGTGACGAGTCCGCCGAACAGGAAGAAGTTTAGTTGTCTTGCTACTGGATCATAAGCTGATGCTTCAGGACGACAGACCAAGTGCTGCCCGCGCCATTAGCGACAAGACGAGCGTCTTGCGCAGCCATCCTCTGTTTCGCGACCTTGGTGCTGATGCGTTGGATCAATTGTGCCGTTACGCCAAAAAGAGAACTTTTAAACGCGGGGCAACGATTTTCGCGAAAGGAGACCCTGGCCAAAGCCTCTTCTTCATCATTTCCGGTACGGTCAAAATTGGTGTCTCATCCGCGGATGGTCGAGGCGCCATCTTCAACATGGTTGATGCCGGAGAGATGTTTGGCGAGATCGCAGTTCTCGATGGTCTCGCCAGAACTGCTGACGCTATTGCAAATTCGAACTGCGAGTTGTTTGTCGTTGATCGGAGAGATTTTCTATCCTTGTTGGCCGGCCAACCGGTACTGGCAACAAAGCTGATAGAGCTGCTTTGCGTCCGGTTGCGCTGGATCAGCGATCATGTGGAGCAGGTCATATTTCCCGAATTGTCGGGCAAGCTGGCCAAGGTACTCATCCGTCTGATTGACAGACCGGGTGCATCCTCCGATAGGAAAATCACCATCACGCAGCAGGAAATTGGCGAGATGCTCGGGATGTCGAGAGAAAGCGTCAACAAGCAACTGCATGAGTGGGCTGCCCGGAAGCTGGTCCGTCTTCAACGTGGATCGATTACTATCATCGATGTGGATTCGTTGAAGGCTCTGGCGGAGCGTTCGCAGGATTGATCGCATGGCCGGTCGGCCATCAGAGCTCTTGTGTTTTGCGGAGGCTAACCAGCGGACACGCTTTGCGGCTGTGACCTGGGCCTTGCTGCTGCGCCTGTTCGAACTGCGAGGGCGGCTTCACGCGTGAGTCTGACCGGGAGCTTACCGCGAATCCGATCAAGACCATGACAAGAGCAAATTCCACAGCCAGTACCGACACCGACCATCTCCAACACACCGTCCAGTTTCGTCGACTGCCTATGTCTGGATGGGCAAATTCTTCTGGGGCCTGCATGAGAGCCTCCTTCGAAGGAAGGCGCTTCCATATCCCAGATTGCGACAGGCGTATGTGAACCAAGTCACAGACCGACATGGCTGTTGGCGGCCGGGCATGTCGTCCTATCCAAGATCTTGATTTATTTGCATAATTAGAAGGGCGCCCTTAGGGGCGGCCTTCCGTTGGGGCTTGCGTCGGGCCTCAGTTGGTCTTGCCGAACTGCGGCTCGTCCGGTTTGCTGAATGTATTTCCGCTCGGTCCATATCCCGTGATCTGGATGACCGCGCCTTCCTCGCGCGTGCCGTCCCAATGGACCTTGCCGTTCGGGCTAGCGCGACCTTCCAAAACGACCGCAGGATGTGCGTCCCTTGGCTGCTTTCGCGGATCGGTTTGGGATCGTTCATGGCGCGTCCCTCAAGGTGTCAGGCTATTCAATGCCTGCCGTCACCATGGCAGGCCGCAGAGATCGATGGTGCCTTCGCGCAGTAGGCGCTTGATCTTGAAAACATAGGGCGCCATCGCCGTGAACTGTGCGCGTCCGCTGGGTTGTTCGGCGTAGACGGGGCCGTTGAATGTCTGCCAGCCAAGTTTTTCATAAAAAGCATTGTTGTGCGGTTCGCAGAACAGCATTCCGAAATCGGTGGCGCGTTCCTCGGTCAGGGTATGGATTGCTGCGTTGATCGCCAATGTCGCATAGCCACGGCCGCGGCAATCCTCACGCGTTGCCACGCCGCCGATCCCTCCGATCACCACCTTGCGGCCGTTCCAGGTGCCAGTGCGGCGGTAAATCCCGACATGGCAGACGATTTCACCGTCCGCCTCGATCATGACCCGGAGGTCGGCGTGGGCGAAGACGATATGGCCCCATGGCGCTGCTTTCACGACCTCCGGCGGCCAAACGGCCGACAATAGTGGCTTAACTGCCGGCCAAGCCGCGTCACCGGTCGTGATATCGATTTCGATGCTCATTCGATCGCCTGTCTTTCCGCCGTGCACATCAGCATTGTTCTCTGCGCAGATGGTAAAACGCCGATTCCGATGCGATGATAAACGTCATATCGGGAGAATTTTCTGCAATGCAGGCCGCTCAGCTCAGTTCTTATCAGAAGTGGTCGATTTTGATCGGCGCGTCCGTCATGTTGAGCCTGTCGATGGGTATGCGGCAGAGCTTCGGGCTTTTCCAGCCCTCGATCCTGCATGATACCCAGATTACCAGTGCCGATTTCTCCTTGGCCACCGCGATCCAGAATATCGTTTGGGGCGTGACGCAGCCCTTCGTCGGCATCCTCGCCGACAGATATGGATCACGTTATGTGATGCTCGCGGGTGTGTTGGTGTATGTACTCGGCCTCGTCACCATGATTTTCTCGACCACGGCGCTGGCGTTTACTTTCGGCGCCGGAATTTGCGTGGGCATCGCGCTGTCCTGCACCGCCGCGAGCATGAGCATGACGGTCGCGGCGCGGGCAGTCTCCGCCGCCAAGCGCAGCGTCACCATGGGCGCGATCTCCGCCGCTGGCTCCATCGGCCTCGTGATCGCTTCGCCGTTGGCGCAAGCCCTGATTTCGACCGCAGGCTGGCAGATCGCGCTGGTCGGTTTCGTTGGTCTCGCTTGCGTGATGCTGCCCTCGGCGTTCGGCGCGGGCGGCGCCGACAAGATCGAGTTGGACAAGGCAGACGAACTAAATCAGTCGCTCGGCGCGGTGGTCCAGTCTGCCCTTGGACATTCCGGCTACGTGATTATGGCTCTGGCCTTCTTTGTGTGCGGACTTCAGCTTGTCTTTATCACGACACACCTGCCGAATTATCTTGCCATTTGCGGTCTCGATCCTTCGCTCGGCGCATCGGCGCTGGCGCTGATCGGACTCTTCAACGTGTTCGGGTCGTATGTTTTCGGCTGGCTCGGAGGACGTTATCCCAAGCAGTTGCTGCTGGGCGGCATTTACATCGCGCGGTCGCTGGCGATTGCGGTGTATTTCATCCTGCCCGCCACACCTGCTTCAACGCTGATATTCGCCGCGGTCATGGGATCGCTCTGGCTCGGGGTCATTCCGCTGGTGAATGGCCTTGTCGCGCAGTTGTTCGGGCTTCGCTACATGGCGACCTTGACCGGCATCGCGTTCTTTAGCCACCAGGTGGGATCCTTCATCGGCGCATGGGGCAGCGGATTGATTTTCGATCACCTCGGCAGCTATGACATGGCCTGGAAGGGCGCGGTCATTATCGGATTGGTCGCTGGGTCATTCCAGATGCTGATGAATGTGCGTCCGCCGAAAGCCAAGGACGACATGGTCGGCGCGCTTCCCAAAGCGGCTTAGAGGTCCGCCAGCCAAAAATGTTGCCCCGCGAGAGGCGGTGTTGGGCTATACATTCCGCGCGGCATATCTGTTTCCCTCCCCGGGAAACCTTCTATAGTGCGCCGCGTTGACACCTCGTCACCCACAATTTCCGGAAGTAGACCCATGACCTTCACGCTCCCGAATCTGCCTTATGCCCACGATGCGCTCCAGCCTTACATGTCGAAGGAGACGCTCGAGTATCATCACGACAAGCATCACCAAGCTTACGTGACCAACGGCAACAACCTGCTGAAAGGCACCGAGTTCGAGGGCAAGTCCCTTGAAGACATCGTGAAGGGCTCGTTCGGCAAGAACGCTCCGCTCTTCAACAATGCCGGTCAGCATTACAACCACCTGCATTTCTGGAACTGGATGAAGCCTAACGGCGGCGGCGACAAGCTCCCCGGCAAGCTCGCCAAGAAGATCGATGAGGATCTCGGCGGTCTCGAAAAATTCAAGACCGATTTCGCCGCGGCCGGTGTCGGTCAATTCGGCTCCGGCTGGGCCTGGCTCTCCGTCAAGAACGGCAAGCTCGAGATCTCCAAGACCCCGAACGGCGAAAGCCCGCTGGTCCATGGCGCAACACCGATTCTTGGCGTCGACGTGTGGGAGCACTCCTACTACATCGATTACCGCAATCGCCGCCCTGACTATTTGAAGGCGTTCGTCGATCATCTGGTGAACTGGGAATACGTCGAGTCCCTGTTCACGAAGGCAGTCTGATAACTGCACGCAAATCGAGGGGCCGCATTTTGCGGCCCCTTTTTTTGAGACGATGTCCCAACCAACCTGAATTTTCATGAGCTATCTTCTTGTCTTTATCGGTGGTGGTCTGGGCGCGTCGCTTCGCCACGCGGTCAATGTCGGCTGCGCCCGTGCATGCGGTCTCAATTTTCCCTACGGGACGTTCGTGATCAACATCACAGGGTCGCTGGTGATGGGCCTCATTGCCAGCTACCTCGCTTTCAAGGGCGAAGCGTCGCAGCCGTGGCGGTTGTTCGTCATGACCGGCATCCTCGGCGGCTACACCACGTTTTCGGCATTCTCGCTCGATGCAGTGCTGCTCTATGAGCGCGGCGAGCTAGGCGTTGCCGCATTTTACGTCGTGGGATCTGTGGTGCTGTCGATCGCGGGGTTGCTAGCGGGTCTCGCGCTGGTCCGGTATTTCGCGTGAGAGCAAGAGCGCGGTTTTGTCCGAATCCCCGTTGAAAACCGAACCCGCTGATAACGGCGAGGGCGCCGAGACGAGCCCGGCCCGCAAGGGCAAGCCTTTCGGCTGGTCGACATTCGTGATCGCCGTGCTTGTTGTGGTCAGCGCCGCTCTCGTGTGGCGGCGCGACGGCATTGATGGCGTCTGGACCATCCTGTTTCATGACATCTCGCTGTTCGGCGAAATCATGCCGCGTGTTCTCGCGGGCTGTCTGCTTGGCGGCTTGATCGCCGCGGTGCTGCCGCACGACAAGGTATCGAAATCGCTCGGTCCGGAATCGGGCCTCAAGGGCTTGCTCATCGGCACGGCGTTCGGCGCGATCCTGCCGGGCGGCCCGTTCACCGCTTATCCGGTCGCCAGCGCTTTGCTCGCGGTCGGCGCGGACTTCGGCGCTACCATCGCCATGGTAGTGAGCTGGACGCTGATCGGCTACGGCCGCGCAGTAGCATGGGAAATGCCGATCATGGGCGCGGACTTCACACTCTGGCGCATCGTGATTTCGCTGCCGATGCCGATCCTCGCCGGCGCGCTCGGGCGCTTCGTCTATGTCCGCGTCCGGCACAGGTTCAAGCTGTGACCGCGCTCATCATCGACGTATTGCTGTGGGGCTCGCTGATCGGCGTGAGCATCATCGCCTGGCGGCAGGACAAGGCTGTGCTTACCGTGGCACTGCGCAAAGGTGGGATGGATTTCATCAACATCGTGCCACGTATCGCGCTCGGCGTGATCGGGTCGGGCTTCATTGCCGCGATTATTCCCTCAGAGATGATCGTCGGCGGGCTGGGGCCGGATACCGGATGGCTCGGGGTCGCGACGGCGGTGGTTGCCGGCGCGGCAACGCCGGGCGGGCCGGTGATCGGCTTTTCCATCGGGGCGGTTGCGCTCAAAAGCGGCGGCGGAATGCCCCAGGTGGTCGCCTACGTCGTCGCTTGGGCGCTGTTCGCGTTCCAGCGGCTGATTCTTTGGGAAATTCCCTTCATGCCGGCCCGGTTCGTCTGGTTCCGGGCCATGGTCTCCCTCCCATTCCCATTTCTGGCAGCCGCCATCGTGATGGTCATCGGGAAACCATAGGTTCCAGAGGACTTGCGGAACCATGGACGCGCGTTATGTTATAATATAACATATGGAGTGGATTGAGGGGTTTCCCGACCGCTCGACGTCTCCGGTTTTGGAAAGCTGATCATGGCCCACGCTCACGGGCATACCCACGCTCACGACCATCATTCTCACGGCCCTCATTCGCACAGCCATGGTCCAGCATCGCCGCATCCGGCGCAACCGGTCCACTGGTCGATCCTGCGGATGACGCTGGCAGCGCGGCTGGCGGCTGCTGCGGCGATCAGCGCGGCGTTATGGGTCGTCGTGCTGACGGCCATGAGGTGAGCATGTCGGCGCAACTGAAATTCCGCGATGTGACGCTGGGCTACGATCGCCATCCTGCCGTGCATCACCTGAGCGGCGAGGTCGCTGCCGGTGCGCTGGTTGCGGTGGTCGGGCCCAATGGTGCCGGCAAGTCCACGTTGTTTCGCGGTATCGTCGGCATCCTCAAGCCGTTGGCGGGTGTGATCGGACTTGGCGATCTCAATCCGCGCGACATCGCCTATCTGCCGCAGACCGCTGACATCGACCGCAGCTTTCCGATCTCGGTCTACGATTTCGTCGGCACGGGCTTGTGGCGTCGCAGGGGCATTTTCGGCGGACTCGGCAAGAATGAACAGGCGCGGATCACTGAAGCACTCGGCGCTGTTGGGCTGAGCGGGTTTGAGAACCGCCCGATCGGGACGCTGTCCGGCGGCCAGATGCAGCGCATGCTGTTCACCCGCGTGCTGCTGCAGGATGCGCGCGTCATCGTGCTGGATGAGCCTTTCAACGCCATCGATGCGAAAACGTCCGCTGATCTCGTCGCGCTGGTGCGGCGCTGGCACGCGGAGAAGCGCACGGTACTGGCGGCGCTGCACGACATGGAATTGGTTCGCGCGAACTTCCCGGAGACACTATTGCTGGCGCGCTCGCCGGTCGCATGGGGCGCGACCTCGGAAGTGCTGACGGCGGAAAATCTGCTTGCCGCGCGTCATATGTGCGAGGCGTTCGACGATGCGGCTGCGCCGTGTGTCGAGCACGCGCCGTCACGGGCGGCATGATCTCATGATCTACGACGCAGTGATTGCGCCTTTCACCGAATTCGAATTCATGCGGCGCGCGTTGGCCGGCGTCATCGCGCTGGCATTGGGCGGCGCGCCGATCGGTGTGTTCCTGATGCTGCGGCGGATGAGCCTCGTCGGCGACGCCATGGCGCATGCCATCCTGCCGGGCGCGGCGATCGGCTTTCTGCTGTCTGGCCTCAACCTGTTTGCGATGACGTTCGGTGGACTGGTCGCGGGTTTCACGGTTGCGATTCTGTCGGGTCTGGTGGCCCGCGCCACGGAGCTCAAGGAAGACGCTTCATTGGCGGCGTTCTATCTGGTGTCGCTCGCGCTCGGCGTCGCCATCGTGTCTATCAAGGGCACCAATATCGACCTGCTGCATGTGCTGTTCGGCAATATTCTGGCGATGGATGACCAGACGCTGCTGGTGATCGCGTTCAACGCCACCATCACGCTGCTGGTGCTGGCGGTGATCTATCGCCCGCTGGTGATCGAGTGCGTCGATCCGGTGTTCCTGCGCACCGTAAGCCGCGCAGGCGCGCCCGCGCATCTGGCGTTTCTGGCGCTGGTGGTCATCAATCTGGTCAACGGTTTTCACGCCCTCGGCACGCTGCTTGCGGTGGGGTTGATGATCCTGCCCGCAGGCATCGCGCGGTTCTGGTCGCGCGACATCACCGGCATGATCGGGATTGCGGTCGCAAGCGCGGCGCTGTCGGGTTTTGCCGGCTTGCTGCTGTCGTTCCACACCAAGATCCCCTCGGGGCCTGCGATCATCCTGGTCTGCGCGACGCTGTATGTCGTGTCGGTCCTGTTCGGAAGCGTCAGCGGTCTGGTCCGTCAGCTCTTTCCGGGCCGTCATCTCGAAGCGTGAGGAGAGGCTGTGCTTCGATTTGCAAGTATGATCATTGCAGCGCTGGCCCTGTCCGTCGCTCCCGTCTCCGCACAACAAGCGAACGGCGGCCCCCTCAGCGTCGTCGCTACGTTCTCGATTCTCGGTGACTTTGCCAGGAACGTCGGCGGCGATCGCGTCAGCGTGACGATGCTGGTCGGACCCAACAGCGACACCCACGTCTACACGCCGACGCCCTCCGACGCGAAAGAGATCACGGACGCCAAATTGGTCATCGTCAACGGCCTCGGCCTTGAGGGCTGGCTGCCGCGTCTGATCAAATCGTCGGGCAGCAAGGCGGCGACGGTTGTCGCCACGAGGGGCATTGCCACGCGCAAGATTGAGAACGGCCACGACCACGGTCCGGGTGACGCCGACCCGCATGCCTGGCAGTCGGTGCTCAATGCGAAGACTTACGTCGCCAACATCCGCGATGCCCTAACCGCGGTCGATCCGGCCGGCGCGGACGCGTACAGAGCCAATGCTGCCGCTTACCTCGCAAGGCTCGATGCGTTGGATCGGGAGATTCGCGAAGCCCTAGCGAAAATTCCGCCCGAGCGCCGCAGCGTGATCTCCACCCACGATGCCTTCGGCTATTTCGCAGCCGCCTACGGGATCAAATTCATCGCACCGCAAGGCGTCTCGACGGAGTCCGAGCCCAGCGCGCGGGACATTGCTGCCATTATCACCCAGATCAAAAGGCAGAAAATTCCGGCGGTTTTTCTCGAAAATGTCAGCGATCCACGGCTGATGCGGCGGATCGCCGCCGAGACCGGGGCGAATATCGGCGGAACGCTCTATTCGGACAGCCTGACCGACGAAAAGGGGCCTGCCCCCACTTACATTGATATGGTCCGGCACAATATAAAGGCCCTGACGAGCGCGCTTTCGAGCTAGGGCAGGGGCCACCCCGCCGCCGGGCGCGTTCCTGATCCGTCTGGAGATTCCATGTCTGAAGCCGCTGCCAACAAGATCCCCGTGACCGTTCTGACCGGCTACCTCGGTGCCGGAAAAACCACGCTGCTGAACCGCATCCTGTCCGAGAACCACGGCAAGAAATACGCCGTGATCGTCAATGAATTCGGCGAGATCGGGATCGACAACGATCTGATCGTCGGCGCGGACGAGGAAGTGTTCGAAATGAACAATGGCTGCGTCTGCTGCACGGTGCGCGGCGACCTCGTGCGCATCATCGATGGCCTGATGAAGCGCAAGGGCAAGTTCGACGCGATCATTCTGGAAACGACAGGTCTCGCGGACCCAGCCCCCGTAGCGCAGACCTTCTTCGTTGACGAGGACGTGCGCGAGAAGACCGCGCTCGATGCGGTGGTGACAGTGGCCGATGCCAAATGGCTGAGCGACCGCCTCAAGGATGCGCCAGAAGCCAAGAACCAGATCGCCTTCGCCGATGTCATCGTGCTGAACAAGACCGATCTTGTGACCAAGCCAGAACTGGCCGAGGTCGAGGCCCGCATCCGTGCGATCAATCCCTACGCGACGCTGCATCGGACCGAACGCGCGCAGGTGAAACTGTCAGATGTGCTGGAGCGCGGCGCGTTCGATCTCGATCGGATTCTCGAAATCGAACCTGAGTTTCTGGAAGATGGTGGCCATGACCACGATCATGATGATGATCATGATCACCATGGCCATGACCACCATCACGATCACGGTCATTCTCACGGCGGCATGAAGCACTATCACGACGAGGACATGCAGTCGCTGTCGCTGCGCACCGATAAGCCGATCGATCCGACCAAGTTCATGCCGTGGCTGCAGGAACTAGTCGCCAAGGACGGCGAGAAGATTCTGCGCTCCAAGGGCATTCTGTCGTTCAAGGGCGACGACGACCGCTATGTCTTTCAGGGCGTCCACATGATGCTGGAGGGCGACCACCAGCGGAAATGGAAGAAGGACGAGGCGCGAGAGAGCCGTCTGGTGTTCATCGGCCGCGAATTGCCCGAGCAGGCGATCCGCGACGGCTTCGCGAAAACCATTGCGTGATGAAAGACTTCAATCCGGCCCCGGAAACAGCCTCCATCGTTTCCGTTACTGATCGCGTCACGAAGGTCGCGCTGGGTGCGCCTGCAACCGCCGTGCACTTTCTCGGCGACGTTGCGGCATTCATCGGCGCGGAAGAAAGCGTGACGCTTGCGACCGGCGGCGAAACGAATGTCGCCGCCGTGCATGCCGGCGGAATCCTGTGTTCGGCGTCAGACGGCAAACGCGTTGTCGTGGGTGGCGATGACGGCAAGCTGACATCGATCGATGCCAGGGCCTCCGTCGAGACGCTCGCCACCGACGCCAAGCGCCGCTGGATCGATAACGTCGCGTTGCATGCGGATGGTGCGGTCGCGTGGTCTGCCGGAAAGACGGCCTTTGTCCGCGCGCCGAAGGGCGAGGAAAAATCGCTCGACGTCCCGTCGACTGTGGGCGGTTTGGCGTTCGCGCCGAAGGGCGTGCGACTTGCGGTCGCCCACTACAATGGCGTGACGCTGTGGTTTCCGAACATGGGTGCGAAGCCCGAGTTTCTGGAATGGAAGGGCTCGCATCTCGGCGTCACCTTTAGCGCCGACAACCGCTTCCTTGTCACGACGATGCATGAATCGGCGCTGCACGGCTGGCGGCTCGCCGATTCACGTCACATGCGGATGACTGGATATCCGGCGCGGGTGCGTTCGATGTCCTGGAGCGCGGGCGGAAAATTCCTCGCGACCTCGGGGTCGGATAGCGTCATCCTCTGGCCGTTTGCGAGCAAGGATGGCCCCATGGGCAAAGAGCCGCTGATGCTGGCGCCGCTTCAGGCGAAGGCGACAGTGGTGGCGTGCAATCCCAGGGAAGAGGTCTTCGCGGTGGGTTACAGCGACGGTACCATCCTGATGGTACGCATCGAGGATGGCGCGGAAATCCTTGTGCGCAGGAATGCAGGCGAGCCGGTGGCCGCGCTTGCGTGGAATGCCAGAGGTTCGCTGCTCGCTTTCGCAGCAGAGGACGGCGATGCTGGACTGCTTACTCTGTAGTGAGTAATCAGGTGGCATGCGCTTCCTGACGACCTTTCAGTTTTATGATTTCCTCGACACCCTCGTGAGCCTGACGGCGGCGTTTGTGCTCGGCACCCTGATCGGCGCCGAGCGCCAGTACCGCCTGCGTACGGCGGGACTGCGGACCAACGTGCTGGTCGCGGTGAGCGCGGCCGCCTTCGTCGACCTTGCGATGCAGCTTGCCGGTGCCGACGGGGCGGTGCGGGTGATCGCGTATGTGGTGTCGGGAATCGGGTTTCTCGGCGCCGGCGTGATCATGAAGGAAGGCATGAATGTCCGTGGCCTGAATACGGCCGCGACATTGTGGGGCTCTGCGGCGGTCGGGTGCTGCGCGGGAGCTGATATGCTGGCGCAGGCTGTTACGCTCACAGCATTCGTGCTGGCTGGAAATACGCTGCTCCGGCCACTGGTCAACGCCATCAACCGCAGCCCGCTGGATGAGCGTGCCTCAGAAGCGACTTACGAAATCAGACTCACGGTGGATGCGGCCTCGATCGATGCCGTGCGCGATCTTCTGGTCGAGAAACTGGAAGTGGCGAAATACCCGGTCAGCGACGTCAATGTGATCGAACGCGCGGAAGATGTCGTGGAGATCGTGGCCACGCTGGTCAGCACCGCTGTGGACGCGAAAGAACTCGATGCAGTCACTGCCGATCTTGCACGGCGGCCGGGTGTTCGTCACGCGACATGGGACGTCAGCACCAAGGACTGATCCAGCGAGCGTAGTGCGCAGTCGGGTTCCGTGTTTTCATTCACAATTCATTGAGTGCGACATCGCACGCGCGGGTTACTCCCGGAACCATTGATGTGACCATCCGTTGTCTTTCTCCAATGGGCGATCGACGGGTGCCGAGATGACTCCGAATGAAAAGCGAACGAATCGAACCGATCTCATGCTGTCCGCGATCCTGATCGCGGGCGGTCTGACGCTGTCCGGGATTTCGCTGATGCAACTCGCGTCACGCGGCCAGATTCATTTGGCGCAAACGACGCAACCACCGGAGTCGCAGCCGTCTGTTCCGGCCGGCAAGAGTGATGGGCCGGCGGAATCCACGCCGGGCGGCACGAGGCCGACTACTCCTGCGCCCGAACCGGCGCGGCCTGACGCTGGCGCACAGAAGGCCGGTGCGAAGCCTGCGTTGCCGCCCGCACCGGCTGAAAAAACGGGCGAGCCGATCAGGAACTAAAAAGATAAAGGCCAGACGCCGGTCTGGCCTTACATCATCTATCGATCCAATCAGCGCACCAGAATATTCCGGAACTGCCATGGATCGCTGGTGTCGATGTCTTCCGGGAACAGCCCGGGACGATCGGTCAGCGGTGTCCAGTCGGTGTAGTAGCCCTTCACCGGCCCGAGATATGGCTTCTGGATTTCCAGCAGGCGATCGAAATCCATCTCGTCGGTTTCGACGATGCCTTCGTTCGGGTTTTCCAATGCCCACACCATGCCGCCGAGTACGGCGGAGGTCACCTGCAGGCCAGTGGCGTTCTGATAGGGCGCGAGTTTCCGCGTTTCCTCAATGGAGAGCTGCGAGCCGTACCAATAGGCGTTGTTGTCGTGGCCGAACAGCAGCACGCCGAGCTCGTCGATGCCGTCGACAATCTCGGTCTCGTCGAGAATGTGATGCTTCTCCTGCGCCTTGGCTGCGCGGCCGAACATTTCGTGCAGCGAGAGCACTGCATCATCCGCAGGGTGATAGGCATAATGGCAAGTCGGCCGGTAGACGACCGCGCCGGATGCGTCGCGCACCGTGAAATAGTCGGAGATCGAGATCGACTCGTTGTGGGTGACAAGGAACCCGTATTGCGCCCCGCGGGTCGGACACCAGGTGCGCACACGCGTGTCGGCGCCGGGCTGCATCAGATAGATCGCCGCGCCGCAGCCGGCTTCGTGGGTGTGTGCATTCTCGGGCATCCATTTTTCATGGGTGCCCCAGCCGAGTTCGGACGGCTGCACGCCTTCCGACAGGAAGCCTTCCACCGACCACGTGTTGACGAATACGTCCGGCTCTTTCGGCTTCTTCGAGCGCTGGGTGTCGCGTTCGGCGATGTGGATGCCTTTGATGCCGGCCTGGCGCATCAGGTCCGCCCATTCGCCCTTGGTCTTCGGCTTCGGGGCATTGAGCTTGAGGTCAGTGGCCACATTCAGCAAGGCCTGCTTGACGAAGAACGAGACCATGCCGGGATTGGCGCCACAGCAGGAGACGGCCGTCGTCGAGCCTGCGGGACGAGCTCTCTTGGCGGCCAGCGTGTTCTCGCGCAGGGCGTAGTTGGAACGCGCTTCCGGGCCCTTCGACGCATCGAAATAGAAGCCGAGCCAAGGCTCATTGACCGTGTCGATATAGAGCGCGCCGAGTTCGTTGCAGAGCTCCATGATGTCGGTTGAGCCGGTGTCGACTGAAAGGTTGACGCAGAAACCCTGGCCGCCGCCTTCGGTGAGCAGCGGTGTCAGCAGTTCGCGGTAATTGTCCTTGGTCAGGCCCTGCTGGATGAAGCGCACGTTGTGCTTCTCGCAATGTGCCTTGCGGCCTTCGTCCTTGGGATCGATCACCGTGATGCGCGACTTGTCGTAATCGAGATGCCGCTCGATCATCGGCAGCGTGCCTTTGCCAATGGAGCCGAAGCCGACCATGACGATCGGGCCGCTGATGCGTGCGTGAATGGGGGATGTCATCACTGAAACTCCGGATAGCGGGGAAGGGCTGCCGCGCAGGACTTACGGCAACTGGGGGATGACGGCAACGGTGGCTTGCCGCCGAGACTTTCACAAAGGGTTTTCATACAATCGTCGTACGGACGCGATCCGGAGGGGATCGCGTCGCGACCGCGATTATTTGACCTGCAGCACAGTCAGGGCCCGCCAGCCCCCAGCCGGGGTCTGGAACTCGATGGTCTGTCCGACCGACAGGCCGATCAGCGCCGCACCGATCGGCGTCAGAATGGAAATCTTTCCGGCATCGACGTTCGCAGCTTCCGGATAAACCAGCGTCACCGTCCGTTCCTGGCCGCTGATGTCGTCGCGGAAGGTGACCTCGGATTCCATTGCGACGAGGCCCGGCAGCAATCGTGCATCCGGCAAAATCTCTGCACGCTCGATTTCGCGCGCGAGAAAATCGCACGTCTGCGGATATTTTTCGGATGCGGCTTCAGCGATGTTGCGCAGCCGATCGACATCGCACATGCGCAGGGAGATCGGAGGCAGTTCCGGGTGCAGGTAGTTGATCATGTTCATCACCATCAAGCAGCTGTGGGACCTGGACGGTCGGGGTTGTTGTTGTCGGCTCGTTGCGAGGACCTCATGGACCGCCGCTGCAAAAGAGAAATCACGCCGGCTGGCGGATCGAGATTCTCCACCATGGCGATATGCGGAACGCCATCAAAGCCGACGTAACGGATGCGCGAACCGGCATGCAGGCCGATCAGCGCCGCCCCCAACGGCGAGAGTACGGACAGATGAAGCGTGCTGTTGCGGAAATTGTCCGGAAGAACCAGGATGCGGCTCTCCAGCGGCTCATTTTCGTCCGCGCGAAATGTCACCCAGTCATCGAGCCGGACGCAGCGTTCCGGCGCGAAGGCTGGTTCATACACTGTCGCCCGCTCGATTTCGGTGAGCAGGAAGCGGCCGATCGGATGGCGCTTGCTGACGGCTTCTACCGCCAATCTTTTCAGGCGGTTGAGATCGCCGGATGCGATGCTGACCGGTGGAATGGGCTCTGACATCATGACGTGCCTCACAACGGAACGCATCGGCACAAACCGTGCCGCGCGACTTTCGTGATTCAATTTTTGCGGGGATAAAACGAACTGCAAATTACCCGGAACGGCGCAAACGCGCGTCCGCCCGGGTCACCGTCCAGTTTGGAGGCGACCTGCGCGAAACAGCGAGTGGTTGGTGCAGACGTTCGACATGATCAGCTTAAGGTAGGGTCGGCGGCCAGAAAGTCAACGGATAGGCTGCGACAAGATGGCCCGGCTGTTCCGGGCCATCTTGAAGAGAAGGTGCGCAAAAGAGGATCAGGCGCCGCGACGCTTGGCGGTGACTTCGATCTCGACTTTCATCTCGGGCTTGTAGAGGCCGGAGACCGCAAGAATCGTCGCCGCTGGCCGGATGTCGCCGAGTGTTTCTCCGCACACGGCAAACACTGCATCGAAGTCCTTGGCGTCGGTGACGTAATAGGTCGCGCGCACGAGGTCGGCCATCTCGAAGCCGCCTTCCTTCAGCGCGATGCCGATGGTCTTGAAGCAGTTGCGCGTCTGTTCGGCGACGTCTTCGGGCAGGACCTTGGTAACGGGATCATAGCCCGTGGTGCCGGCGACGAAACAGAAGTCACCATCGACAACGGCGCGGCTGTAGCCGGCGATCTTCTCGAACGGCGATCCGGATGAAATCAGGCGGCGGGACATCGGTCTTTTCCTTGTGACAGCAGAATTACGGGGCTCATTTCAGGCCCCGCAATGCCGGGTCTTTGCGCTCAAATCAAGCGGCCTGGACGACCAATTTCCGGGCTTTTCCTGCCACGCGCGCACGCCGGGCCTTCATGCCGGTCGCGACAATCATGCCCCAGGCCTCATTCAGCGCGCCGTCGCGCAGTTCGACTGCCAGCAGCCGATCGCGTTCGAACGGACCGGGCAGCGCCAGCTCGCCGGTCTTCTCGGGAGAGAAGCCGAAGCGGCTGTAATAGGCCGCGTCACCGCGCAGAATGACTGCGCCATGGCCGCGTGCTTTCGCCGCCGCCAGCGCGTGATTCATCAGCGCCGCGCCGACGCCGAGCTTGCGGCAGGAGGCGTCGACCGCGAGCGGGCCGAGCACCAGTGCCGGGATGCCGCCGGCGCTGACGTGCCACAACCGTACGGTGCCGACCACGCGCCCTTCATGCACCGCGGAGAAGGCGAGGCCTTCGGCGGGCGCACGTCCGTCGCGCAGACGCTGACAGGTGCGCGCGTGACGGCCTTCGCCGAAGCTCGCGTCCAGCAGCGCTTCACGCGCGGCGATGTCCGAAGCTCGCTCCGCGCGGATCGCGAACGGAGCGGCCTCAAGGGTGAGGGTAGCAGTCTCTTTCCAAACAGCAGTCATGGCACGTCAGTCCCCACTCCAAACGGCAAGCAGCCGCGGAGCGTTGTCAGCAAAATAGCGATGTGACGGGATGGGAGCCGGCGGACCGGCTCCCGGTTATTCAGGTCTGAGCGAAGCTCAGATGTGGTAGGTCTTCAGCGGCGGGATGCCGTTGAAGGCCACCGACGAGTACGTCGACGTATACGCACCCGTGCCTTCGATCAGCAGCTTGTCGCCGATCTCGAGCGTGACGGGCAGGGGGTACGGCACCTTCTCGTACAGCACGTCTGCGGAGTCGCAGGTCGGGCCGGCGAGAATGCACGGAGCCATATCCGCGCCGTCGTGTGGCGTGCGGATCGCGTAACGGATCGACTCGTCCATCGTCTCGGCGAGACCGCCGAACTTGCCGATGTCGAGGTAGACCCAACGGTTCTCATCGTCGTCGCTCTTCTTCGAGATCAGAACGACTTCCGTCTCGATGATGCCCGCGTTGCCGACCATGCCGCGGCCCGGCTCGATGATGGTCTCCGGGATCTGGTTGCCGAAGTGCTTGCGAAGCGCACGGAAGATCGACCGGCCGTACTGCACGACCGGAGGAACGTCCTTGAGGTACTTCGTCGGGAATCCGCCGCCCATGTTGACCATGGACAGGTTGATCCCACGCTCGGCACAGTCACGGAACACCGTCGAGGCCATCGCCAGCGCACGGTCCCACGCCTTCACCTTGCGCTGCTGCGAACCGACATGGAACGAGATTCCATAAGGCTCCAGGCCCAGACGCTTGGCGAGATCGAGCACGTCGACAGCCATCTCCGGATCACAACCGAACTTGCGCGACAGCGGCCACTCGGCGCCTGCGCAATCGTAAAGAATGCGGCAGAACACCTTCGCGCCGGGAGCGGCACGGGCGATCTTCTCGACTTCGGCGGAGCAATCGACCGCGAACATGCGGATGCCGAGCGCGTAGGCGCGCGCGATATCACGCTCCTTCTTGATCGTGTTGCCGAAAGAGACACGGTCCGGCGTCGCACCGGCAGCCAGCGCCATTTCGATCTCGGCGACGGTCGCGGTGTCGAAGCACGAGCCCATCGAGGCCAGCAGCGACAGCACCTCAGGCGACGGGTTTGCCTTGACCGCATAGAATACGCGCGAGTCAGGGAGCGCCTTCGCAAAAGTCTGGTAGTTGTCGCGCACGACTTCGAGGTCGACGACGAGGCACGGCTCGGTGTCGAGGCCCTCGCTGCGGCGGTTGCGCAGGAATTCCTGGATGCGTTCGGTCATAGCACTCTCCCAAACGGCCCTGCGACGGACCGTCCAAAAAATGATGCCGGGTATGAGCGCTCAGGCCATGTCGCACGATGGAGACGCGACAATAGCCGACACTCAGACCAGACTGTGCTGCCGTGGATTGGTTGGGAAAGCTCCCGCCCGCACACCTGGCAATGAAGGACAAGCCTCTTCGGTATTCGCGCTGGCTGGTGGAAAGCCAACAGAGACCAAAAAAGCCCGATCCGTCGTTGCTTTAAGTCGCGTCCCCCGTTGAGAGCGGGGTGCGCCGGTTCGCCTCCGGCTGCCAGTCACGGTTGCAAGGAGAGAAGTCACCTTCAACGGCATCCCTTGAGAGAGATGCTGGCCTCTAAAGTCTTGCGACTTGAGCGACCCTCGGTTCTTCATCCCCTTGGCGGCTGTCCGGCCTCTTGTCCGGATACCTACCGACTGACACACGACCACAGGCACGTGCGAAATTGGGCAAGGCTGGAAATATGAGTTTTGACTCGGCTTCGCAAGTATTTTTTACACCACGGGGCAAGTTTCCCCATGGCGTGATCGAAATGTCGCGCTTGCTGTGAACAGGCGTTGAGAAAGATGAACGCGCGTTAAGTTTTGAGCGCGCGGAGCGCCGAGGCGAAGCCTCAAACCTTGCGGGTGAACGGCTCGACGCGCTGCGCGCCGCGTAAGAAGGCGATCATGATGGCGACGCCGATCAGGAAGAGCACGATCTGGACGATGTGAGCGCTGGTGTCGCTGAGACCGAACAGGATCGCTAGCGCCCAGCCGCCGGCGAAAGCCGCGCCGAACACCTCGGCGCCGATCAGGATGGCGGCGCTGACGACGGTGATGACGCTGGGCCACGCGATTTCGCGGGCGTTGGCTTCAAGCTTCTTGGCGTTCATGGCTTCTGATCCTGTTTCGGGCCGCAATCTCTGCGAAATCGCGGCTCCAATCAAGCGTTAAGGGCGCAAAAAAGCCCCACCGGATGATATAGAGAGGCTCTGGAAATCGCTGGAAATAAGGCCTCACCATGTCAGAAGCGTCCTCAACGGCTGCCGTCGCCTCCTCTTCCCAAGTGCCGGGAGCCAATCCGCTCTTGCAGGCCTGGCAGACGCCCTTCGAGACGCCGCCTTTCGCCGAGATTCGCCCGGAGCACTTCCTGCCGGCCTTCGACAAGGCCTTTGCGGACCACACTGCGGAGATCGAGGCGATCAAGGCCAACCCGGCCGAGCCGACGTTCGAGAATACCGTCACAGCGCTGGAGCGGGCGGGCAAGCTGCTCTCCAAGGTGTCGGCGGTGTTCTATGACCTCGTCGGCGCGCATTCGAACCCCGATTTGCTCAAGATCGAATCCGAGGTCGCGCTGAAGCAGGCGCGGCACTGGAATCCGATCTCCATGGACGCCGCGCTGTTTGCCCGGGTCGCCACGCTGCGCGACAATGCCGCTTCGCTCAAGCTGACGCCGGAGCAGGCGCGGCTGCTGGAGCGGACCTGGACCAGCTTCCACCGCTCAGGCGCCGGCCTCAGCGAGGCCGCCAAGGCGCGCACCGCCGAGATCAACGAGCGGCTGGCCTATCTTGCCACCTCGTTCAGCCACCACCTGCTGGGTGATGAGCAGGACTGGACCATGGAGCTTGGCGAAGGCGATCTTGCGGGGCTGCCCGACAGCTTCGTCGCCGCCGCCAAGGCCGCAGCCGAGGAGCGCGGGGTGCCGGGCAAGATGGTGGTGACGCTGTCGCGCTCCTTCGTCGAGCCCTTCCTGAAGGACTCAAGCCGCCGAGACCTGCGCGAGAAGGTATTCAAGGCCTTCACCGCCCGCGGCGACAACCAGAACGACAACGACAACAGCGCCATCATTCTCGAGGTTTTGAGGCTGCGCGAGGAACGGGCGAAGCTGCTCGGCTATCCGAGTTTCGCCGCCTACCGTCTTGAAGACTCCATGGCCAAGACGCCGCAGGCTGTGCGCGGCCTACTGGAGCGGGTCTGGAAACCGGCCCGCACGCGCGCCATGGCCGATCGTGACGCGTTGCAGGCACTGATCGCCGAGGAGGGTGGCAACTTCAAGCTCGCCGCCTGGGACTGGCGCCATTACGCCGAGAAATTGCGCCAGCGCCGCGCCAACTTCGACGATGCCGCCATCAAGCCCTATCTGGCGCTCGACAACATGATCGACGCCGCCTTCGACGTGGCGCATCGGCTGTTCGGCCTCACCTTCAACGAGCGCAAGGACGTCCCTGTCTGGCATCCGGACGTACGGGTCTGGGAGGTCAAGGATGCCAAGGGTAACCACAAGGCGCTGTTCTATGGCGATTACTTCGCGCGTCCCTCCAAGCGCTCGGGCGCGTGGATGACGTCGCTGCGCGATCAGCAGAAGCTTGACGGCGATGTTGCGCCGCTGATCATCAATGTCTGCAATTTCTCCAAGGGAACGGACGGCCAGCCGTCGCTGTTGTCGCCGGACGATGCCCGCACCCTGTTTCACGAATTCGGCCACGGGCTGCACGGCATGTTATCGAACGTGATGTACCCGTCGCTGTCCGGGACCAGCGTGTTCACGGATTTCGTCGAGCTGCCGTCGCAGCTTTACGAGCACTGGCAGGAGCGGCCGGAAGTGCTGCAGAAGTTCGCGCGGCACTACCAGACCGGCGAACCGCTGCCGGCGGATCTGCTCAAGCGCTTCATCGCCGCGCGCAAGTTCAATCAGGGCTTCGCCACGGTGGAATTCGTCTCCTCCGCGTTGATGGACCTTGAATTCCATACCCAGCCGGCGGCCTCGATCACCGACGTCCGCGCCTTCGAGAAGCAGGAATTGGACAAAATCGGCATGCCTGCAGAAATCGCGCTGCGCCACCGGCCGCAGCAATTCGGCCATATCTTCTCCGGCGATCACTATGCGTCGGGCTATTACAGCTACATGTGGTCCGAGGTGATGGATGCGGATGCGTTTGGCGCGTTCGAGGAAGCGCATGACATTTTCGATCCGGCGGTGGCGAAGCGTCTGCACGATGATATCTACTCATCCGGCGGATCACGCGATCCTGAAGATGCCTACATTGCGTTCCGGGGCCGCAAGCCCGAGCCTGACGCGCTGTTGCGCCGGCGCGGATTGTTGAATGAACCCGAAGCGGCATAGGGCGAGTCTTTCACATGAAGCTGTATCGTTTCATTCAATATCTGTGCGTCGCGATTACGTTTGCATTGGCGGCGAGCAGCGCGCAGGCGCATCCACATGTCTGGATCGTGGCCAAGAGCCAATTGGTCTATGCGCCCGACGGGGCGATCACCGGTGTGCGTCACGCCTGGACCTTCGATGACATGTTCTCGACCTATGCCCTGCAAGGCATCGAGACCAAGACGAAAGGCGTCTACACCCGCGATGAACTGAAGCCGCTCGCGCAGACCAACGTTGAGTCTCTCAAGGATTACGCCTTCTTCACCTTCGCCAAGGCGGGCGCTGCGGGCAGCCAAAAGAAGGAAAAGTTCAACGATCCGATCGACTACTACCTCGAGTACAAGGATGCGGCGCTGACGCTGCACTTCACGCTGCCGTTCAAAACGCCAGTCAAGACACAGGCGCTGGCGCTGGAGGTGTTCGATCCGTCCTACTTCATCGACTTCAAGCTGGATGAGAAAGACCCGGTTGCGCTGGTCGGGGCGCCCGCGAACTGCAAACTGGCGTTCCAGCGCCCGAGCGACGGCAGCGCGCAGGCGCAGACCATGAACGAGCAGTCCTTCCTGAACGGCGACAATTCGAATTACGGCGCGATGTTTGCGAACAAGATCACGGTGGATTGTCCTTGATGTACACATCCCGTCCGGTGCATACGCGGATTGCGATTTCCGTTTTTGTTGTGCTCGCTGCTGCCGGCCTCGCCGATAGCCTGCTCCATGGTGCCTGGGCGCAGAATCCGTTCGGCGCGCCCAAGGGGGCTGTGCCGGACCCGCAGGTTGGTGGCATCATCGGCTGGCTGCTTGCCAAACAGTCCGAGTTCTACCGCCAGATGTCGGCGACGATCCGTGCGGCCAGGACTGACGGCAGTGCGGTGTGGGCGCTGCTCGGTATTTCGTTTGCTTACGGCGTATTTCACGCAGCGGGTCCCGGTCACGGCAAGGCGGTGATCTCGTCCTATCTCGTCGCCAACGAGGAAACGGCAAAGCGTGGCATCGTGCTGTCGTTCGCATCGGCCCTGATGCAGGCATTGGTCGCGATTGCAATCGTGGGCGTCGGAGCGCTGCTGCTGAATGCCACCGCGAAGACCATGTGCAGCGCGGAGCGTGTCATCGAAATTGCGAGCTACGGCCTGATCGCGGCGCTCGGCGCGCGGCTGGTCTGGAGCAAAGGCGGCGGGTTTGTCCGCGCTTTGCGCACGCTGCGCGCCGTGCCGACGGCGCAATTGGCTCCGGCCGTGGCGCATGCGCACACTCATGATCACAACCACCATGATCACACGCACGATCATTCGCATGGTGCGGCTCATGCACGTAACGTTCATGACCATCACGGACATGATCATCATGCGCACGATCACACCGGCCATGTTCACGACGAACATTGCGGCCATTCACATGGTCCTGAACCCAGCCAGCTTGCCGGTCCCGGGGGCTGGTCGCGCGGTTTGAGCGCCATCCTGACTGTCGGTATCCGGCCGTGCTCCGGGGCCATTCTGGTGCTGGTGTTCGCATTGGCGCAAGGTCTGTTCTGGGCCGGTGTTGCCGCGACACTGTTGATGGGGCTTGGCACTGCGATCACTGTTTCAGCTATTGCGATCGTCGCGGTATCGGCAAAGGGGCTTGCGAGCCGCATGGCCGCCGGCCGCGACGGCGGTGGCGCGGTCCTGCTGCGCGGCATCGAGTTCGGCGCGGCCGCTCTGGTGATGCTGTTCGGCATCGGTCTGCTGCTGGGATACATTGCGGCGGAACGCGTCACCTGCTTCTGATCGCCGTTGCCTTGACAACATTTGGGCAACGCGCGATGCCAGATGCATCATGATGGCAGTTACTCCCCTCGATGCACATCGGCCGGCCGCACAGGCGGCGCCTTCACGCGTCGGTGTGGTGCTGGTTAATCTCGGCACGCCCGATACCGCCGACGCGCGCGGTGTCCGGATTTACCTTCGGGAGTTCCTGTCCGATCCGCGGGTGATCGAAAATCAGGGGCTGATCTGGCAACTGATCCTCAACGGGATCGTCCTTGTGATCCGCCCAAGCCGCAAGGCGAAGGATTATGTCAAGATATGGAATACCGAGCGGAACGAGTCGCCGCTGAAAACGATTACGCGCGCGCAGGCTGAGAAGCTGGCAGCGTCGATTGCCGATCAGAAACACGTCATCGTCGATTGGGGCATGCGCTACGGCAACCCGTCGCTCAAATCGCGGATCGACGCGCTGACAGCCCAAGGTTGCGACCGAATTCTGGTGATGCCGCTCTACCCGCAATATTCGGCCTCGACCTCGGCCACGGTGGTCGACAAGGTCGCTGCCGCCCTGAAGGACATGCGTGCGCAGCCGACGGTTCGCTTCACGCCGCCGTACTATGACGATCCGGGGTACATCGACGCCCTCGCGGTCTCGATCGAGCGGCATCTTGCAACGCTGTCGTTCAAGCCCGAGCGCATCATCGCGTCGTTCCACGGCATGCCGCAATCCTACATCGACAAGGGCGATCCCTATCAGGCGCAGTGTGTGGCCACGATCGAAGCGCTGCGTGCGCGCATGGGGCTGGACGAAAAGGGCCTGATGCTGACGTTCCAGTCGCGCTTCGGTTATCAGGAATGGCTTCAGCCCTACACCGCCCAAACCGTCGAGCAGCTCGCGAAGGACGGTGTGCGGCGAATTGCCGTTGTGACGCCGGGCTTCTCGGCCGACTGCATTGAAACGCTTGAAGAGATTGCGCTCGAAAATGCCGAGATATTCCACAAGGCGGGCGGTCAGGAATTCTCGGCCATCCCGTGTCTCAACGACAGCGACGAGGGCATGGATGTGATCCGCCAGATCGTCCTGCGCGAACTGCAAGGCTGGATCTGACAGGCCGGCGAGCGGTTTGTTCGAACCGTATTCTCCGTTTGATCGACCAAGAATCGACCAGGGGCAGAGCGGCTGTGGTGCAGTCGTGCTAGTCTTACGCCGAGGCTCGCGTTCCGATTCATCCGCAGGGAGTTTTCAATGTCCGGTTTCGATATTTTCGCGATTGCGTTTGTTCTGCTTGTCGTTCTTACGCTCTTTGCCGGTGTCAAAACGGTGTCGCAAGGCTACGACTGGACGATCGAGCGGTTCGGCAAATATACCCGCACGCTGGGACCGGGCCTCAATATCATCATTCCCTATTTCGATCGCGTCGGCCGCAAGGTGAACATGATGGAGCAGGTGATTGAAATTCCGCAGCAGGAGGTCATCACCAAGGACAACGCCACCGTCACCGTGGACGGCGTCACCTTCTACCAGGTGTTTGATGCGGCCAAGGCAAGTTACGAGGTCTCCAATCTCAATCAGGCCATCGTGACGCTAACCATGACCAACATCCGCTCGGTGATGGGCTCGATGGATCTTGATCAGGTGCTCTCGCATCGCGATGAGATCAACGAGCGGCTGCTGCGCGTGGTCGACGCTGCGGTCTCGCCCTGGGGCGTCAAGGTCAACCGTATTGAGATCAAGGACATCGTGCCTCCGCACGATCTCGTCGAAGCGATGGGCCGTCAGATGAAAGCGGAACGTGTCAAGCGCGCGGACATCCTTCAGGCGGAAGGCCAGCGCCAATCCGAAATCCTGCGCGCCGAGGGCGCCAAGCAGTCGCAAATCCTTCAGGCTGAAGGACGCCGCGAAGCGGCTTTCCGCGACGCCGAGGCGCGTGAGCGTGCGGCTGAAGCCGAGGCGAAAGCCACGCAAATGGTCAGCAATGCCATTGCCAGCGGCGACGTGGCCGCGCTGAACTACTTCATCGCCGACAAATATATCAAGGCGTTCGGCCAACTCGCCGAATCTCCAAACCAGAAGATCATCATGCTGCCGATGGAAGCGACCGGGATGCTGAGTTCTCTCGCGGGAATTGGCGAGATCGCCAAGGCGACCTTCGGCGATGGCGGATCGGCTTCCGCACCGCGCCGACCGCCGACCGTGCCGAACACCAATTCACCGAAGTCTACAACGTGAAGGGTTGCATCGGATGGTAGACCTTCTGTCGAAACTCGGGATTTGGAACTGGCTGATCCTCAGCGTCGTGCTGATGGCGATCGAGACGTTCGCGCCCGGTGTGTTCATGCTGTGGCTTGGGCTCGCCGCGTTGATCGTCGGGCTGCTGTCGTTCGGCGTCGCATGGTCGTGGCAGGCGCAAATCATCATTTTCGCGGCATTGTCGATCGCGATGGTGCCGTTATGGCGATATTACTCCGGGCGGAATGCAGGTACGACTGACAAACCGTTCCTCAACAAGCGCGCAGAAGGCCTGATCGGACGCGTCTTCACGCTCGAGAAGCCGATTGTCGATGGCATCGGCACGGTGCGGATCGACGATACGGTCTGGCGTGTCTCGGGGCCGGACGCCGCGTCCGGCAGCCGCGTCAGGATCGTGCAAGCCGATGGGGCGAGCCTGCGTGTGGAGCCGGCCTAGACGCGTCATTTCGGCTTTCCGGCTTTGCTCCATTTGTCCGCGAAATGGTGCAGCGGCATGAACGTGCCCAGCAGTTCTTTGCCCAGCGTTGTCAGGCGATAGCCGCCGGCGTCGAGCTTCTCGACGAAACCGGCTTCGCGCAGTTCGGCCAGCCGGGCCTGAATCACTGTGGGTGACGCGTCGTCACACGCTGCGCGCAACTCGCGCGAGGTCAGCGCCTGATCGCGCATCTCCCAGACAATTCTCAGTGTCCAGCGCCGGCCCAGAAGATCGAGCAATACCATGATCGGGCGGCCTGATTTGGAGCCGCGCGCTGGCTTGATTCGGTCCGCTGGAATCGGTTTTCGGGTCACGAATGGCCTCTTGCCTCGCGCTATTAAAAATGTAGCATATCGCTATCATTATTGTAGCATAGGAGTTGGAGATGTCACGGATCGCGCCGCTGGAGCCGCCTTACGCACCGGAGATTCAGAGCCAGTTCGACGCGATCATGCCGCCGGGTATCCCGCCGTTGGTGCTGTTTCGCACCGTCGCGACCAGCGAGCGCGCCTACAAGAAGTTTCGCAATGGCAGCCTGCTGGATCGAGGCCCACTGACGCTCCGGGAGCGGGAGATCGTCATTGATCGCACCTGCGCGCTGACACGCTGCGAATACGAATGGGGTGTTCATGTCACGATTTTTGCAGGCCCGGCGCATCTGACCGATGAGCAGGTCCGCGCTACGGTGCTCGAACCCGCCGATGCCGCATGCTGGACGGAGGCCGAACAGGCACTGATCGCAGCCGTCGATGCCCTGCACTCCAACGCAACGTGGAGCGGCAACGAGTTCGAGGGGCTCAAGGCACACTACAGCGAAGTTCAGATCCTGGAGATCATCCAGCTCTGCGGTTTCTATCGGACGGTTTCGTATTTTGCCAACGCGCTGGATCTGCCCCTCGAGCCCAGCGTGGCGCGATTCCCGCAGAAATAGACTGCGGCGTTACGCGACACCTGCACGCAGAATATCGTGCAGGTGCACGATGCCGACCGGCTTCTTTCCGTCAGTGACGATCAGCGCGGTGATTTTCGACGCGTTGAGGATCTCCAGCGCCTCGCTGGCGAGCAGGTCGGGGCTGATGGTCTTCGGATTTTTTGTCATGACGTCGTCGACAATGGCAGTCATCAGGTCGGGCCGCATGTGACGGCGCAAATCACCGTCGGTGACGATGCCGGCGATCTCGCCGCGCGCATCGATGATGCCCACACAGCCGAAGCCCTTCGACGTCATCTCAACCAGCGCGTCGGACATCTTGGTGCCGAGCGGCTTCACCGGGACCGCGCTGTCCTTGTGCATCAGGTCGCGCACGAATTTCAGCATCGCGCCCAGTTTGCCCGAAGGATGCAGCGCGCTGAAATCGAGCGCGGTGAACCCGCGGCTCTCCAGCAGCGCGACGGCGAGTGCGTCGCCGAGCGCGAGCTGCATCAGCGACGACGTCGTCGGCGCGAGATTGTGCGGGCAGGCCTCGCGGGCCTTCGGCAGCGTCAGCACGATGTCGGCGGCAGCGCCCAGCGTTGAGTCCGCCTCGGACGTCACCGCGATCAGCCCGATGCGGAAGCGGCGCGAGTAATTGATGAGGTTCTTCAGTTCGGCGGTCTCGCCGGACCACGACAGCGCGAGGATAACGTCGTCGGCGGTGATCATGCCGAGGTCGCCGTGGCTGGCTTCGGCTGCGTGAACGAAGAAGGCGGGGGTGCCGGTGGAGGCGAAGGTCGCCGCCATTTTCTTGCCGATGTGGCCGGACTTGCCGAGCCCCGTCACGATCAGGCGGCCCTTGGCCTCGCGAACCCGCGCGACGGCGGCATCGAATGCGGGTCCGAGATCGGATTGCAGGGCGGTCGCCAGCGCGGTGACGCCGCTTGCCTCGGCGTCGAGCGTGCGCAACGCGGATTCGATCGCAGCCGAAACGGCGCGAGTCGCGGAAGGGGTCGCTGTCCGCGATTTTGAGCTGGCCATCACAGGTTCCAATTGAGCGGGGAGGGAGCGCCGTGCGCGCTTCGATCCGGGGAGTTTACCTAGCACATCGAAGCCGATGATGCGACGCGGTCCGGCCCTCGCAACGGCCCGTTAACCATAATTGTTTTAACTCTGTTAACGGCGTTTTTCCAGCGCCGGCGGCGGCGTTTCGTCCGCAATTAACTGAAGTTGTTGGTTTTTCGGCGCGGCCCCGAGTGGCTTTCTGGGGCCGGGAGATGAGTGGAAGTGCAAGGCTCGCAGCAACCTGTCCGGTTGTGGAACCATCGCTGGCGTGCGCCCCAATGGCGTGCGCTGCCGGTGTGCGTTCTGCTGGCCGTGTGGCACCCGGCAGCGGCGGTCGCACAGACGCTGACTCCTGACATGCTGAGCCCCACGCAGGGCGGGTTCGCTCCGCGTGACCAGTCGCTGCTGCGCCGGACTGCGCAGGCGGACGATGACTCGCTCCGGCGCGATGCGCGGGCGCCGTCGCGGATCGGCGCGATCCCGACCTATGGCATTCCGCCTGCGTCCGGCGCATCGGACAGCGGCTTCGATTCGCTCAATCGCGTGCGGAAGAAGCCGAAGCTTTATCCCGGCGCACCGAAGCCGAAGTTCGTCGGTCCAGGCAACCCGTCGCCGTCCACACCACGCGCACGAGTCGCCGCGCAGGTGTCGCCGTCAGTGGCCGGGACGTTTCCCGGCCAGCCGCCGCGCCGCCGCCTGAGGCCCGACGACGATCCGTTCGCCAATGTCGGCTTCCACACCGGCGTATTTCTCACCAAGGCTGCGGTCGAACTCTGGGGTGGCTACAGCACCAATCCCGGCCGTATCAGCCAGCCGAAAGGCTCGGGGTTCTACACGATCGCGCCGGAGTTGCTGATCGCGTCGGACTGGGAGCGCCATTCGCTGATCGCCGATCTGCGCGGCTCCTTCACCGGCTACGCCACGACCTTTCCGCCTGGCATCGTCGGGCCTTCGCCGGTGCCGACCAACATCAACGCGCCGGCCTTCAACGGCAGGATCAACGGCCGTATCGACGTCACGCGCGACACCCGCATCAACACCGAACTGCGCATGCGGGTCTTTACCGACAATCCGGGTTCGCCGAACATCCAGATGGGCCTCGCGAAATACCCGCTGGCGACAGCGATTGGCGGCACCGCGGGCATCGAGCACGATTTCAACCGCCTGCAGGTTTCGGTCGCGGGCCTCGCCGATCGCACGACGTATCAGCAGTCGATGCTCACCGACGGTTCGAGCACAACCAACGACGACCGCAACTACAACCAGTTCGGTGGGCTCACGCGCGTCAGCTACGACCTGATGCCCGGCCTCAAGCCGTTCGGCGAGGTGGGGGCCGACACCCGCCTTCACGATGTGAAGTTTGACCGGGCCGGCTATCAGCGCGATTCCAACGGTGGCTATGTGAAGGCCGGCTCCTCGTTCGAATTCTCGCGGCTGCTGACCGGCGAGGCGGCGGTCGGCTATTCGCTGCGCACCTATCAGGACCCGCGTCTCTCCGACATGAAGGGCCTCTTGACCAGCGCATCGCTGATCTGGACCGCATCCGGGCTGACCACGGTGCGGTTCGACGCAACCTCATCCATCGGTGAGACCACGCTGCCCGGCGTCTCCGGCGTGATTTCCCGCGATTACGCGTTGCAGGTTGATCATGCATTTCGCCGCTGGCTGATCGGCACCGCGAAGGTCGGCACCGGCACATCGGACTACGACGGCACGCGGTTCGACAGGCGCTACTTCGTGGAAGGCGATCTGGTCTACAAGCTGTCGCGCACGTTCCAGATCAAGGCGCAGGTGCGCCACGACTGGCTGGACAGTTCGGTCGGCGCCAACTCCGCCGCCACGGTGGTGATGCTCGGCATTCGCGTGCAGCGGTAGCAGCATGCCGTCGGATTGCAGGCTTGGTCCAATCGTATTTAATCCGGAAATATTTCTTTAACTCCGAACCATATGAAGCGGATCATCTAAAGACCACCGCAACGAATTACGGCGCATCTAGGCACACTTGGGGAACAGTGTGCGATGTGGTTTCGACGGCCAAAGGATCAGGCAGCCCGACCGGGGCGGATATCGGCAAAGCTGCTGATATGGTGTTCGATCGCGACGATTGTCGGCTTTTCAGCCGTCTGCGGCAGCGTGATGTTCGACATGCGCCGCGGCGAACAGGCACTGGCGCTTCAGACCATGGAGAACCTCGCCACCACCATCGATTCCGACATCAGCCGCAACGTCGAGCTTTACGATCTGTCGCTGCGCAATGTCGCAAGCAACATGGTCGAACCCGAACTGGCTGGCATCAGCAAGCGGCTGCTCCATCTCATCCTGTTTGATCATGCGGCCACCGCGAAGCACTTCGGGACGATCCAGGTGTTCGACGCCGCGGGCAATCTCCTTCACGATTCCGGGACGTTCGATGCGACGCCGGAGAACCGCGCCGACGAGGATTACTTCCGCGTCCATCGTGACAATTCTGATGCCGGCCTGTTCATCGATCGTCCGGGCCAGTATCGCGGAGCCTATTCGGTGGTGCTGAGCCGCCGGATTACGGGCAAGGACGGGGCATTTCTCGGGGCGGTCGTCGGTTCCTTGCGGTTCAGCTATTTCCACGATCTGTTCGGGCGCCTCACTCTTGCACCGCAGGACGTCATCGCCGTGCTGCGTCACGACGGCGTGGTCATCATGCGCACGCCCTTCGATCTCGACGTGATCGGCAAGGACCTGGGTCAAGGCCACGGTGTGCAGCGCCTGTTCGTTGAGCAGAGCGGATCGTTTTCCGGATCTGGCGCGGTGGATCCGATCGATCGGCTTTACACGTGGCGCGACAGCAGCCGCCCGCTCGTTGTGGTCGTGGGGAAGTCCTGGACCGATATTTTCGCGATCTGGCGCAGGCAGGCGTTTCGGGTCGGCGGGATCATGCTGGCGCTGATCGCGTTTGTCACCGGCGCGACAATGATCATTGTGCGGGAAATCAAGCGGCGCGAACGCGCCGAAGACAAGCTCGAGGGGCTTGCGACGACAGATGCCCTGACCGGTCTCAGGAACCGCCGCAAGTTCGATCAGGTCATTGTGCAGGAATGGCTGCGTGCGCACCGCTGTCAGGAGCCGCTTGCGCTGTTGATGATCGATGCCGACCACTTCAAGACCTACAACGATATGTTCGGGCATCAGGCCGGCGATCAGTTGCTGGTGCGGATCGCAGGCAGCATTGCGGGAGCAGCGCAGCGCTCGGGCGATTGCGCCGCGCGATACGGCGGCGAGGAATTCGCCGTGCTGCTGTCCGGTCTTTCGGTGGATGCGGCATTGGCTGTCGGGGAAAACATCCGAACAAACGTGGAAATGCTGTCCGCGGACAAATGGGCCACCACCGTCAGCATCGGTGTGGCGAGCATCGTGCCGAATGCATCGCTGCAGCCGACAGACCTGGTCGAAGCGGCCGACAAGGCGCTGTATGAGGCCAAATCGCGCGGGCGCAATCAATCGGTGGCAACGCAGAGAGAGAATCTGTCGCGCGTCGCGTAACGGATTCAATTTTCAAACAGCATGCGCGTGTGGGGCTTGCCCCGTTCGCGCGAACGAAAGCCACGCGCGCTCGTTCTCGCGCATCGCGCGAGGTGAGCTTTTGGTTCTGCCCCTAAAGCATGAGGGGCATGGAGCGCCGCGAGGCGCAAATGTGTTGTTTCGCTTCCCGTGCGAAGGGAAGCGCGTCGCCTCACGGCGCTCCATCAGCGGCGATTTTGGGCGAGGGGAGCGTGCTTCCGGGACAGGACAAGCGCG
>Ga0233439_10001220_pt1 | contig 33916 bp, 46 predicted proteins | sample SI_123_September_6_FD_182713 | JGI IMG/M metagenome (GOLD analysis project Ga0233439, IMG submission 182713) | Seawater microbial communities from Saanich Inlet, British Columbia, Canada - SI_123_September2016_100_MG | ecosystem: Environmental > Aquatic > Marine > Inlet | place: Canada: British... | reverse complement strand
TATACATGCCGGGGTAGCTCAGCCTGGTTAGAGTGCCAGTTCGCTTGGTAATCTCTAACGGTTCTCCAACTAAGGCAATACTCATAATCTGGAGGTCGCGAGTTCGAAACTCGCCCCCGGCACACATAATTCTGTTTAATACCCACTCCCGCCCATGTTATGGTGTGAGCCTAAAAACACTCAAACGCAATGGAATTCATGATTATGATTCCATAATGAAGTGGACAAAGAAACGAATTACAGATGAATTATCTGAAAATAATGTAAAACTGATCACTCAATATGACATGGAGATGGTAAGACAATCAATTGCAATTGCAACACGTCAAAAACATCTTAGAACACTACTTGGTCTATCACGACTATTACAAAAAGACTGGAAGAGTGTAACAAAAAACGACATTGAAAAATTAGTTTACGATATCATGCAAAATCATGCAGACCCATCTGGAAAAGAGACAAACTATTCCTATGATCACAAAAAGATTCTAAAGATCTTCTTTAGGTGGATGAAGCTTGGTTCCAGAGAGTTTGTAGAGGTAGGTGATCCGCCAGAGACTGCAAGAGTTCGAATGAAAAAAGTCAGAGACAAGATAATTCGAGAGGATTTGTTAACTGATGGCGATATTTCCAGATTGTTATTTGCGTGTGGGGAAAATGCAAGGGACAGGGCATTCATTGATTGTCATTATGAAGGAGGAACAAGACCCGGAGAAATTCTCAGCTTGCAGATAAAGCATGTAAAGTTTGATAAGTTTGGATCTAACTTGCATGTTGATGGCAAAACCGGTCCCAGAACAGTTAGACTGGTAAAATCAACTCCAACACTTGCAAGCTGGTTATCAGTTCATCCATTCAAAGATGATCCAGATGCATTTGTCTGGATTAAGTTGGTGAAGAACCATTACGGAGAGCAGTTAAACTATCCAGCAGCACGTTCCATGGTCAGCAGACGTGCAAAGATAGCACATTTAGAAAAAAGAGTCAATCTCAACATGTTCAGACACAGTGAGGCTACAAACTCTGCCAAATTCATGACAGAAGCTCAGCTTAGAAAACGTCATGGATGGTCTCCAGAATCTAAAATGCCTGCAAAATATGTACACATGATAAATGCAGATGTGGATGCTGCAATCTTTGAGCATTTGGGAATAGAAACAAAAGAAATTGAAGAGAAAAGTGTTCCTAAAATCTGTCAAATTTGCAACATTCCAAATTCACCTGAATCAGAAATTTGTGTCAAATGTGGAAAGCCACTAAGTCTAGAGGATGCAATGGAGCAAGATGAACAAGAAAAGACAGAACAAAAACAACTCGAAGAGAAGATCAAGCAGGTGGACGAGTTATTAGCACAGCAAAGAGAACAAGCCATTACAAGATATCAGGATGAGTTCTTTGCAAGAAACCTGCAAAAGGAATACCAAAAGATGAAAAACGAGATGACAGAGATGCGAGCAGAACTACACTCATTCAGAAAAGACAAGAAATAATTGAAATTTTGATGTGTAAACTATAACATCAAGTGTCATCATTGAATTTTACAAGAATGATCTCATTGTCATTATTCATTGTTTATCCGATCAAAAACTTCGCTTAGCTCATCAGAATTATTACATTGCTTATCAAATGTTTTAGTATAGACATGTACAGATTCAAAACTTGATTCTGGTTTTTTGTATGGTTCAGGTTTTACTTCTTTAGGCAGAATTTCTTTTTCAACATCAGTATTTTTTCTTTCACTAACAAATTTGAAACTATGCGGTCTGATTTCAATCCTATTTCGATAAGCCTTAATTTCATAAAAATCAGATTCTAGATTTGCTAATTGTATTGCTTCTTTTGGAATTGTGATTCTAGTTGTTTTGTTGTTGGCCTGATGATGTATTTTTTTAATTATTGATGAATACAGTGTCTTGGATTCGCTCATATCTGGCAATACTAGTACAAATTCAAGTGATAAAGCTTATCGTGGGAGACATATTGACTCAAAGTCATGTTTGAATATTAACCCAAAGTCATGTTTGAACATTAGTCTAAAAGGAAAATGGTATTTAGTACCTAATCATTAATTCTGATGGATTGTTGGAATAATATTTAGAATTATACATGAAATGTTTTATTTTATGAAATAATTACAACTTTTTAGAAAATTTAGTTTTGAATAAAATTATTCGCAATATACTATTATCTCGTTTTTGGGTTTCAGTTTTTTTAATTAGAAATCAATATTCATTTTGGGAATAGGTACAGTCCAAGAAAATATTTAAAATCATTCCAACTCTTTTTTCATTTCATCAAATTCCTCTTTGGTAATCTCTCCCTTTACATATCTGGTTTTCAATATACTTACCAGATTATTTTCATCTGAAATATTATTCTCTTGTGTTTGACCAACCCAGGGTTTTAGAACAGCAGGTTGATCATAGTATGGCATTTTTTCAAGTATCTTTACAATTTTCTTTTTGTTGTTTGTCTGATAGTGTATCTGGGCACTTTGTTGATTTACAAACCAGGTTATCTTGAAATTTCCGCCCTTCATGAATCCTGAATCCCATTTGAAGCTGGTTATCATGTCATGTGGCATCTCATAGAATAATCCCAATCCAGGAAAGGAACACACTATTCTCAGATTAGTTATCATTAGTTTTCCCATACGACCCCCAGCAGTATTGGCAATCATACCAGACAATCCAATCTTGGTTTCCAAAAGGTTCTCTTCGTTTTCCCATAATGGAATATCTTTCATGGTACAGTTGCCTCCATCAGAGATTGATCAGAGATGTTATGATGAAATATTTTTTCAATCTTACAATATTCTATTATTGGAAGTATTCTGAAATTCTCATACTGAAAACGGGTAAGTTCTACAATGTTTATTGTGTCATCATCCTTGAATTTGTAAGATATTTTTCTATATTGATTCCAAAAACTATCAGGATAACTATCATCCCAATCATCAGTGGTTTTCTTGAGCATTTGTTTGTGATTTGATATTTGACTCATTACAAACCTCGCACAATCAGTAAATCACACAAAAATTGGTATTTTATCAAGAAATTACTCATTATTTTATATAGTATGATATAGTATACTATATTAATATAGCGTCATATATTTAGCTATATACAATAGATCTTCTAATCTTGGCAGAGATAGAAAAATTTGTAGCAACAATATCACATCAAGGAGACATGAGAGTTATTGTTGTCCCAAAAAGATTACATAAGAAATTAGAGATGTATGAAGGGAGTCAAGTCAAGATAACCATAGAAGAAATTTAATCAAGAATACAGTAACTTATTTTTTGATTCTTTTTGTACCATGGGCGGATTTTGCAGACCCTCATTTTTGATGGAACGCGCAAGTTCTGCAATCCCTTCACGGTCTAGCTTTCTTGCCTGTGCATCCTTCCAAACCTTGATGTGTTTTATTGGAATTTCTCTAAGACGGTAAGATATTGGTGAATTGTAGCGTTTTACCACACAAGGTAAAGAAAGTGGTTTGTGTTAAAGATATAGTGATTTCTAATTGACAAGTAATCAAAAAAATTCTTGAAATTTCAAACTGTTTTCGGTCTACTCTAAAACCTGAAATTGTTATTCATTTTGACATGCAATAACATGTAATTTCATACTTTTATGCAGTTAGTAAAAAAATAAAAAAAGTTATTGAATCTTTATTGATTTTTTCTTCTTAACAGATGTCGGTTTTGATTTTGGCAGCATAATTTCCAACACACCATCAATAAGTTTCGATTTGACTTTTCCCTGAACTATATTTTCAGACAACGGAATAACCCTATCATAGGATATCTCACTGCGCTCTTTTCTGAGATAGTTCTTTTTCTTTTCTTCAGATTTCTCTTTATGTTCTGCATGAATCTCAATGGCATTATCAGACACATTAAGAACAATGTCTTTTTTTGTAACACCAGGAACATTTACTTTGACTCGAAACTGCTTGCCTTCATCAATTACATCGCATGTAGATTCTTGAAATTTTGGAAAAGATGGAAAGTCTATTCTAGGAAAAGAAAAAAATGATTTTTCCAAATCTCTTCTAAAACTGTCAAAAACCCTGTCAAATTCAGAGAAACTAGGCATCTGGGGAAGAGATGCCAATTTTTTTACAGGTTTTTTTGCCATGAGTAAGCAAGCACATTGATGTTTATCAAATCAAAGGATGATTTTCACATATGATTATCATACTAGAAAATTGCCTGTTTAGTTAATTTTTAAAAATCATATCAAATCACACAATCCCTAAAAACTAATAGTGAAAAGTGTCCGTATGACTTTTAATGAAATTTCAATGAATCATCAACATGTCTTCAACAAATGGACAAAACAATTCATCAAGTAAAAAATCATTGGTTATTGTAGGAGGAATAATTGCAATAGGGGCAGTGTTGCTCTTTGCATATCTAATGTGGTATGTCACTCCAGACGTATACACAGAAAGAGTGTAAATAATAGCAGTTACAGAAGCAGGATGTATTGCTGAAACCTATGATGGTTTTGCAGTAAACATTGGCGATTGTCAAGCAGAGCAAGGCGAATACGTTAATGCCCTAATTGATAAAAAACTCAAAGAAAGAGCATCTGCAATGAATCCAACTGGTTAATTTTTTTTCTTATTTTTTATTTTTCAGATATAATGTAACATAGGAAATACCGATTTGTCTTTTAATCGTAACTTTGAGATTAATTTATGGCATCAATACTTATTCAAGCACAGCATGGACAAATTCTACAATTGCAAAGGCAATCAAAGAAAATACAATATGAAGTCACATGTATTTCAGAAGAAAAAAAGAATAAGATGGGAGAGATCAAGATATTTTTCCACAGCCTTTCTTTTGAATTGAATAACAAGTTCTAATAAAATAAAAAAAGAATTTCCCTAACCATTGGTTACAGGGAAAATGTGTACATGCATACTTTTGTGATTATAGATATGTCCCATTCCTTTCAAAGGAATATCCACAGTAGTGGTTCCAGACCAACCGCCATCTACGATAGCAGTTCCAATCAAGTCACCTACACCTGCGGAAATGGAAATTTTTTGATGTATGCCAGGGGATTCCACACTTAGTTCTCGGAGTGAAATTCTAAGAGTTTTCTCATCAACAGGATCCACATTTGTTATTTTGACTCCAATTACAGAAGACATTGCTTTGTAATAGGGTTCACAGTAATGAGGAGGCATATCTCCACCCTTGTGACATTCTTGATGTGTGGTTCCAGGGGCATAGAAAACTCCATGTTTACTTGGATGTCCGCCACCTTTCATTCCTTCTGAGCTTCCTCCATCACCACCCATACTCATTCCACCACTAGAGCTGCTCATACCATCAGCTTGTAACGAGTCATAGGACAAAGTAAGTGTGCCTGAAACAAGTACACCTGCGATGATTCCAATCAAAAGTCCTTTACTAAGATTCATGTATTCTTACAAATCTATTTCGTTATAACTTGAAAATGTGATTGTCATATTTGATTTTCATTGGTGAAAATCACATGAGATCGTTCCAAATCCAATTTAATCTTCTTTATCATCATCTGGTTCTACCATTATTATTGTGTAGATTCTTGCATTTCTAAGACGTAAAATTACACATAATCAACAATCTAAATCAGATTTGGACTCGCTTGTTTTTTGTATCACACTGTAAGACAGTGTTGACACACTCATTATATCAAATTGTAAAATAGTATCATTATGCAAACATTACAACAAGTCTATAGAATAGAAGACCTGGAAAAAAAAGATAGTCTGCTTGAGATCATAGGGGACAAATACTGCAGAGTCATCCTAGAAGCCTTAAAAGACAAACCAAAATCAGCAATGGAGATCACAATTGAAACCAAGATCCCGATAAGCACGATATACAGAAGAGTTCAGATGCTTCATGACAACAAATTACTTACACTGTCAGGAGTTATCAGTGAAGAAGGAAAAAAATTCTTTTTGTATAAAAGCAAGATCAGAGGAATAAAATGTAATTTCAATGAAGGCAAAGTAGAAGTTGAGTTGATTCTTAACAACTAATTATTTTTTTAATAATCATGTTCAGCAAAATCACTGCCCAATGTAACAGTAAGGATTACAGTTGATTCAGTTGTCTGTACTCTAACATTTTCTTCAGGCAAGAATTCATGAAATATTTCTTTGAACAGTTGTTCAATAAGTAACGACCAAGAGACACCAAGTTCATGTTGGATGATAAAGTGATGTAATTCATCCTCTGTTCTATGATCATACTTTATTCCAGATGCCTTCATGTAATTTTCTAGTGTCTCGATACAGCATTTTAGATCATATTTTCCTTTCATAAACATCACATTGTCTCGGATTACAGGCTTTAGAATATCCACAATCATATTGATATCTTGTGCGTCCAAATTTCCGCCAAGAGACTGCAATATCCCTCTAGGAATAGGGATCATTCCAATTTTATTTAAAAATCTATCCCAGCGAATATATTTTTCCAGAATTTGTTTTACCAAGACATTTTGAGATATTTCTTTTTGTATAGATTCAGCATTCAATTCGTTATGGAGTTGCTCAGAAATTCTGTAAGATACTGTTTTTGTCTTTTCTTTTTTTGAAGTATGGGTTGCTCTTTTTACAACAGAAATACCCATAACTATACAGGTCAACATAGTATTTAAGATAATAAAATATGATTATCATAAAATAGTAGTATTTCCATATATGATAATCGACGATTTAGTTTATGGGGTATTTGGATTTTTTAAGATATGGGAAAATTTTGCGTAAAGTGTGGTAAAGTTATGAAAAATCACAAAATCAGTCATTGTTCTGATGAATGTCTTTTAACAGAAATCAAAAACAGTGAAACAGTGGAAAACGAAAATAGAGGCATAGAATCGTGGAAAGAAAAAGCAGACCCATGGAATTGAAATATCAAACTTGAAAATGCTATTTTATCAATATCTAACATTATGAATGATGTTTCATGGTTAAAAAATCCAATAAATAATTAGAAAAAATACATTACAAATGTACGTGAATATTTTTCTCCAATTCCAAAATTTACGTAATCTAATCAACCAGATTTAGCGTTTTTTTAATTAGTGCAGATCTATTCCTTATTGTAACTGCACTTACTCCAGATTCAGTTGAGAGTTTGTCTTGACTGATTTTTTCATTGTTTATTACACATGATAGATATAGCGATGCAGCAGCCTGTCCTACAGGATTCTTACCAGCAGTAATGCGTTCTTGTTCACAGCGTTTTAAGATATCATATGCATCCCGTTTAGTTTTTTCTTTAAGATTTAGGTTGTTTGAAATCTTTGAGATAAATGAAGATGTGTCATATGGATTAAGTGTCAATTCTAGCTTTTGTATTATGGTTCTCAGATCTCGAGAGAGTATTCTTCTTTCAATATTTCCAGCATTAGCAATATCATCTAATGTTCTTGGAATGTTGTTTTCTCTACATGCAGCGTATAATGAGGCAGAAATCAATGATTTCATAGTTCTGCCCCTAGTTAGTTTTGCACTAACTGCTTTTCTGTAGATATAGGCAGCAGATTCTACAACATTGTAAGGTATTCCCAATTTTGTTTTCATTCCATTAAGCAAAGTAAAGGCCTTGCTCAAAGCTACGGTGTTTTTAGACTTGCTTCTTTGATCCCATGTTCGTAATCTGTTGAATTCATATTTTGTTTTATGCGGTAATGCTTTTCCAGTAGAATCTCTGTTGGTGCCAATTACAGTTGACAACCCTTGGTCAAACATCGTTAAAGATGTAGCAGGGCCTGTTCTTGATTGCTTCATAAAACTTTCTGGCGTGTGACCGTTATTTTCATATGATACATCAGACATGTTTTGCACTAGGATAATCCCGCATCCCCCACAAACAATCTCTCCTCTTTCAGAATCAGTTATTGCAGGATAGGTTTTGCAAGTATCTAGTTGACACTCGACGTCATAATTATTTGAATAATTTTCTAACACTACTGTTTACTATGTGTTATCATACCATAAAAATAACATGTTACAGGAAATTTTGGAATTAAAACTAAACTTTACAAACTAAAAATTCCTACAATTTTTCACAGTTACTTAATTCAAGTACCACTTACATCATAATAAATGTTAAAAATAAAAAATTATAAAAAAAGAGATAAAAAATAAAGATAATTATTCTTGAAAATAAAAACTATCAAATTTTTCATGAATTGTTCTAATTCGTTGTCGGCAGACAAGCCAATATTCGTGATATTCTTTATCACTCATAGATCTTCCATACTGTGAGTAAAACCATGAAATAAAATTTTCTTCAATATTGCCAAAGAGATAACCCAAGTGAAAATTCTCAGAGTTGTTTATACTGAATTGTTTATGAGGTTTCAATTCATCCCATCTAGCACAAAGTCCTTCAAAGGATTCTAGTGCTTTATCAAGTAATTCTTCCAAATGCTGTTTTACTTCATCATCCAGTTGCATATTATCACTTTACAATTAATACTGGTTTTTTTGATTTATGAAGTACAAAGTTTGATGTACTACCCAAGAAAATTTCTTTTGCAGCACCCATTCCCCTTGAACCAATTACAACAAGATCAAAATTTTTCCTCTGAACAATATCAACGATTCTTTTTCCACTGTCACCATAAGATATACTGTCAAAAAACAGGATCCCTGCCTTTACTGCCTGTAACTTGGCTTTCTTCATAATTTTTTGCGCATGATCTAACAACATTTTCTCTAGGGGCGTAATTTGTTCATTAATTCGGGGTTTTGCAATTCCTACTACGTATAGACCAGTAATAGTCGCATGGCATTGTATTGCCATATGAATTGCAACATCAAGACCTCGAAAAGAATTAGATGAACCATCTAAAGGCACAAGAATTCTTTTTATCTTAATTGCCATAAGGAAAATGCACCGATTTTTGATTTAAATTCAATTAAGATTACTGAATGTGATTTTCATCTTTGATATTCTAGAGGGGTATCAAATATCCAACATGTGCAGATAATCTACAAGATGACAAATGCGAAAACTATGACTATTGCAGATATTATGAACAAATCAGTAATTTCTGTTGATGCGTCATTGACGATAAATGAAGCTGCAAAAATGATGGAAGATGCGAAAGTTGGGGCAGTAATCGTAATGGAAAATAATTCACCAATAGGAATCGTTACGGATAGAGATTTTGCAGTAAGAGTTGTAGCTCATGCATATCAAATTTCATCACCCGTAAAACAAATAATGTCATCGCCGTTATTTTCAATAAATTTAGATGAATCAGTAAGAACTGCAGCAGACTTGATGCATGGCAGAGGAATAATGAAGTTGCCAGTAATTGATGGTGAAAAGGTTGTTGGAATAATTACCGCAAGAGACATTGTTAATTTATTAGCAGTCTGCGTGGAGGAAGATATGAAGGATATGTATTTTCATTCAGTAGTTAAGATTTTTAAAAATTATAGTCCATATAATTAGGGGATATTATGACTAGATACGATTTACGATATGGATTTTTTATATGTACCATGATTTTATTCGCCTTGATCATATTTCCTACAACTGTTTATGCCGAACATATTTTCAAAGATAATGATGCTTTTGCTCAACAGTTAGATATTTCACAGATATCTGCTGAAAAATTTACAATGAATGTAGATGATACGTCATATGACATGTATTATGGGTATCATGGAAGTTTGGATTCAATGGCATCAAACAAATTAGAACCTACACTTTCCTCGATGTCAATTAATCAGGAAAAGAAATCATTGGAAATTATTTTCAGTGAAATCCCATCAAATAGTGTATTTTGGGTAAGAATGCCTGACAACATAATTTCTGCAGAAAAAGGGCATTTTCAAGTATTTGTAGATGGCAAAAAAACACTATATGACTTGACAAAATTTCCAAATGACTATGCATTAGGAATGATTGTTCCAAAAGACGGAAAACATGTAGAGATCATTGGGACAAATGTAATTCCAGAATTTTCTGCAATGGTTTTACCTCTTCTTGTTATTTCGACTATTTTGATTGTGGTAGTGACTAGGAAGTATTCTGTAAATATTAAATTCTAAATTTTCCAAGATTTTATCCAAACTTACATGTTTTAACAGATTAGTGAGATTCAGCATATGATTTAATCTTCTTGGCAAAATCGGTCAAATCACTAAAGACATATTTCACTTCAAATAGTTCGCATTGCTTTCTTAGGTTGTCATCGTTTGTAACTACCACGAGGTTTTCTTTATACGCAAATTTTGCCACTTCAGAATCCGTTGATTTTAACGGAGGACAATTTTCATCCCCAATTCTTTTGTATTTTAATTCAAATACATCCAGATATCTGTCTAATCCTAGTACGTTTTCATCTAAAAGAAATTCCATGTCTTATATTCAGTCATTTTGAATTAAGGCTTTCTCTCATGCGTGATTCTCATTAACAAATATCATTATAAACACATTACATTTCAAATTCATTTTTGGAAATCATACTTTTTCTTAATTAGAAGTTGGACATACATCAATTACTTGAAAATTACAAAATATGATGCAAAAGAGAAAACATTACTTGTAGGATTTCCAAGTAACGGCCTTGTAGGCACTTTTTCAATATCTTACCTTATCCATCATCTAAAAATGAAGCAGATTGGAGAAATTGAAATACCGGATCTTCCTTCAACATTATTTGTTGAAGAAGGGGAAATTATAGCCCCCATCAGAACATACAACAAGAATAATCTTTTTGTGATCATATCAGACATGCCATTTAACCAATACCTGGCAGAAAAGTTTGCATTAGCTGTTCATGAGTTTTGTAAAAAAAATACAATAAAAAAAATCATAATTGTTAGTGGCATGGAAACAATTAACCAAAAGAAAGAAGATCCAAAAATTTATGGACTGATAACCCATTCTGCATTAGACAACATCCTTTACAATAATCAAATTTCAAAGTTTTTGAATGGTTCCATTTTAGGAACAGATGCAGCAATAATTTCAGTTTTTAGAAAAACAACCATTCCTGCACTTGTTTTGTATGCTGAATGTCATCCTTTTTTTCCGGATCCAGAGGCATCAATTATTGCAATAGTGACACTTGCAAAAATTTTAAATGTCAAAATAGACACACATGATATTAAAAAGAAAATAGATAAACTTCGAATACAGTACAGAGATTTAATGGAAGAAACCATGCGTACACTACAGCAGCAAGAACCAAAAACAAGAACCCCCCAAATTTACAGGTAATTATATGAAAAATAACGACGAGTTTGAAATAATACTACCAAATATCAGTTCATTGTTTGATGATGCTGAACATAGAATTCTTTCTCCGCTTTCATGTTTGAAAGAATTTGACAGTCATTGGATGTTGGAATTTGATCTTCCACTTGTAAGTAAAAAGGACATCAGAATCACTTTTGATGAAAATATCATCAATGTAGAGGCAAAACTCAAAGAAAAATATTCTGAAGAAAAACTTGGCAATGTTACAAAATTTGAATACTTTAAAAAATCAATTTTGTTACCTGGAAAAATTGATAATAAAAAAATAATTGCCAAATTTCAAAAAGGCAGGCTAGAAATAAAAATCCCAAGGCAAGTAACAGGACAACTCGTCAAAATTATCTAAAGAACATGTTTGGGGAATTAGATATTATTTCAACCATAGTGGGAATTTTGTTTGTTGTAATTCCATCCATGCTACTTGGCAGACTTTGTGCACGTATTGGACTTTCAGAAATTGTGGGTTTTGTATTAGGAGGTGTTATTTTAGGACCATTTGCACTTGGAGGAATAATTCCATTATTTGACAAGCCTGTTGTTCAATTAGACGATCTTACTTTGGGGTTGTGGCAAATGTCTGGAGTTATAATTTTATTTTCAGCTGGACTTCATTTTACATTCAAAGATCTACGCAATGCAGGATACAAGGCAGGGTTAATCGGAACGTTTGGTGCAATAACACCATTGGTTTTTGGATATTTTATTTCTACGATGTTTGGATTTGATTGGACAATTTCAATATTAATTGGTGCAGTTTTGAGTGCAACTAGCATTGCAATTTCAGTAACGTTGTTAGAAGAAATAGGTAAAGAAAAAACTAAAGAAGGAAATATTCTAGTAAATGCTGCAGTCTTTGATGACGTATTAGGATTAGCAATTTTATCATCAGTTATTTCCATAGTTACAATAAACTCACTACCAAACATAGAATCAATATTAGTTACAACTGGTCAATCATTTATTTTCTGGATATTGATGTTATTAGGAGCAGTGTTTGTTCTTCCAAAGATTGTTCACGGCATTGCTATTGCAAAACCCACATCACTTGAAAGAAGGGGGACTAAGCAAGCTGCTGCATTAGGATCTGCTTTTGGATTTGCAGCTATAGCTTCTGCTGTTGGGTTAAATCCTATTGTTGGGGCATTTGCCGCAGGAATGGGATTAGCAGGATCAAAATTAGGAGGACAGGTTAGAGAGTTTGTAGGGGAACTAAAAGTGATAGTGGTTCCATTATTCTTTGCAATTATCGGGGCACAAGTTGATCTTCGACAAATATCAGAAGTGAACATAATTTTTGTTTTATCAGTTTTGGTTGTCGCAGTTTTGAGTAAAATACTTGGTTGCGGAATACCATCTTCGATATTATTGAGAAGTAAAACGAAAGGTTTTCGCATAGGATATGGGATGGTGGCTAGAGGCGAAATAGCATTTATTACAGCAGGAATTGGATTGGTAAGTGGCATATTGCCAGACTCCATTTACACTACATTGGTATTGGTAATTTTGGGAACCATAGTAATTGCACCCATTCTTTTAAAAAATTCATTTAGATCAGAAATATTAGATTCCTAATTGTGTATTTCAGTATTACAAGAGTATGATTTTCAACATAATTAACAACCACAATTCTCAATGATGATTTTTAAAAATGGTTTTACAGGTCTTCTAAAATTATCAAAAACATTGTCAAATTAGAAAAACTTGATGTTCTCGGTAATGATATTGATTTAATAGATTTTTTGCCATGTGTCTAATGCATGAAAAAGTATTATGCATGGCAGTATCGCAGATTGTTATGTTCAGAAATTATAGATGTTAATTCTATGATCTTGGATCATGACAGATATCGAAATAGTGTTAGTCAAAGATAATTTTCACATGTGGTAATTTTAAACTAGTTTAACTACCAATCCTGTTTTTTAAAATCATGAGTGATTCTTGTGATTGTGGTTCTTGCGGACATGAAAAAATTGATGAATGCTACACAAAACAATGTGCATGTTGTTTAACTGATCATCAAGGTGCATTTGGGAAAAATAGATGATTAAAACAAAAATCAAGAAAATATTAGTTGCGTTGGATGGATCAAAAAATTCGTCTCGCGTACTTGATCTAGGAATTTATTTAGCAAGACAATGCGATACAAAACTAGTAGGGATTTATGTAATCTCAAGTATTCCAAAAACATACCATGGTTTGGAATATCCTGAAAAACCTCTTTTGATAGCAGCAGATGACATAATGGAGGCTGCAAAGATACGTTGTGCCCAAAATGGCATTTTGTTTGAAAAGAAGATTGATTTTGGAGATCCAGGGCTAAAAATAACAAAATTTGCAAAGTCATTGAATTTTGACATCATATTGATCGGAGTAAGAGGCATGAGCAATATCAAAGAAATGTTTCTTGGAAGCGTGTCAAATTACGTACTTCATAAATCCACAATTCCTGTTATGATTGTAAAATAGAGCATCAAACTTGAAAATATCAAATCCCATGAAAAATCTTAAGTTCGTAGAAATCCTCATAGGAGAATGGACGAACATGGCTATCTTACATCATTAAAAAATAAGGAATTCCTGATTTTGGAAAAATTATGTAACAATTCAATTTCTCAAGCGGATAAAGAAGAATTTGAAAAGGAACTAAAAGAAACCAGACTGGAAATTGAAAAATTAAGATGAGCATCTTTAACAGAAATAAGGTATCACACATATCTTAAAAAAGGAAAATTACATCTATCTACACCGTATCTTGACAAAGTTACAAAATCATCTTTGATTTCTAAGAGCGCAGTTAATTAAACATAATTTGTAAAACATATTATGAGAAAATCACTATACATGAATATTCTAGTACCTCTTGATGGTTCAAAGCATTCAGAAAAAGCCCTTTTGCATGCATGTGATATGGCAAAAAATTATCAATCACGACTCATACTTTTGTATGTTGTAGAAAAATTAATTTCGCTCAATCCCTTAGATAGAAAAGCGTATCTTGAAATGTTAAGAAAGGTTGGAAGCAATGTTTTGGCAGCAGGAAAGAAAATTGCTACCAAGCAAGGAATGGACTCAAAAATAGTGATAAAAGAAGGAAACATTGCAAATGAGATTATTAAATTGGCAGAAAAAGAACAGTGTAATCTGATTGTTATGGGAAACAAAGGCCTCGGTGCAACATCAAGATTCTTTCTTGGAAGTATTTCAAACAAACTTGCAAATAATTCGACTTGCTCCATTCTAATTGTCAAATAAAAAGTAAAGCATACCTATTTCAATATTGATCATAAAAGAGGTTTCAATTCACCCCATCATGATGGGAATAACAGTTGGAGTGTATCCTAAATGAAAATAGAAAAAAAATACCATACTGCATTAAATGATTTAATTTCTTATCTAAAGAATTCCAGATATCTAACTGATAATAATGTGGAGTCTGCGTTTAGAAATACTCCGAGACACAAATTTGTTCCAGAGTCTGAACTAGATTGTGCATATTATAATGAACCACTTCCAATAATGAAAAATCAAACTATCTCTCAACCAGGCGTTGTATCAAGAATGACTGAGTGGCTAGATGTCAAAAGAGGGCAAAACATTCTTGAGATTGGCACGGGTTCTGGTTGGCAAAGTGGAATTCTCTCTTATTTGGTTGGAGACGGAATTGTTTATTCTATTGAATTACATCAGGAATTAGTAAAATTTGCTCAAGAGAATCTAAAAAAATTGAAAATAAAAAACGTTCATGTTATTTTAGGTGATGGCAGCATGGGATATGCTAAAGAGTCCCCATATGATAGAATCATAATTACAGCTGCATGCACAGGAATTCCCTTACCTCTTCTAGAACAACTAAAGGAGGGAGGACTTTTACTTGCACCAGTTGGAGATACATCACAATCGTTAATTTTACTAAAAAAGACGCCCAAAGGAATCGTTGAAATTAAAAATCAACCCAACTATGTCTTTGTTCCTTTGTTGGGAAAATTTGGTAAAAAATAGAATTTAAAGTCATCATTCTCAAAATTCCTTTACAGTATAGATATTTGTTAGATTAAACTAGAAAATTTAATCCATGTCCAACACCATATGCAACAGTTGCTGCAACAATATATCATTTATTTTTATACGTTCTTTGGAGATTTTGTTTTCTTTATTTCATGTATCGAGTCTTCCAGATCTTTCTGAGTTATCTTAATGGACTTGACATTTTTTTCCTTGTTTTCTACAAATCTTTTTACACCTAAAAGGGCCCCATGATTGCACACCTCTTCGATTTCTGCTCCACTGAATCCTTTTGCCATTTCTGCCAATGTTTTTAGATTGACATCATCTGAAAGCGGTTTGTCTTTGATGTGAATTTTGAAAATCATTTCGATTCCTTTTTCATCCGGATTTGGAACTTCTATTACTCTGTCAAATCTACCAGGTCTAAGTAATGCAGGATCTACAATGTCTAATCGGTTTGTTGCGCCAATTATCAAGACATTATGGAGTTCTTCCAAACCATCAATTTCAGTCAAAATTTGAGACACTACATTTTCTGTAACATGTGAATCAGAACCGCCACTACCTCTTCTTGGAACAAGTGCATCAATTTCATCAAAGAATATGATACACGGAGCTGCCATCCGTGCTTTTCTGAATATTTCTCGTACTCCTTTTTCAGATTCTCCTACCCATTTTGAGAGTAGTTCAGGACCTTTGATGCTGATAAAATTTGATTCAGTTGTTGTTGCCACTGCCTTTGCAATTAGCGTCTTTCCGGTTCCAGGAGGGCCATAAAGTAGTACGCCTTTTGGCGGTTTTACATGTGCATATTCAAAAGCTTCCTGATGTTTTAATGGCCATTCAACGGCCTGTTGTAATTCTTCTTTTAGCTTGTCTAAACCTCCGACATCATCCCAACTGACATTAGGAATTTGAACCAGAACTTCTCTGAGTGCAGAAGGTCTAACTTCCTTTAATGCATCTGTAAAATCATTTTCAGTAATCTTTATTTTTTGTAATACTTCTTTTGAAACTTTTTCTTCTTCCAGATTAATTTCAGGCAACAGTCTCCTCAGAGATCTCATTGCAGCTTCTTTACAAAGTACTTCTAAATCTGCACCTACAAATCCATGGGTTGTTTTAGATATTTTTTTGACATCCACATTTTCCTCAAGAGGCATTCCGCGTGTGTGGATATTTAGAATTTGTAGTCTTCCTTCATCATCAGGAATTCCAATCTCAATTTCTCTGTCAAATCTTCCTGGTCTTCTAAGTGCGGGATCAATCGAGTCTGGTCTGTTAGTAGCTGCAATCACAACAACTTTGCCTCTAGACTTCATCCCATCCATTAGAGTTAGCAATTGTGAAACAATTCTTCTCTCCAGTTCGCCTGAAACTTCTTCTCTCTTTGGAGCGATTGAATCAATTTCATCAATGAAAATTATGCTAGGAGCATTTTCTTCAGCTTGTTTGAAAATATCTCGTAATTTTTCTTCGCTTTCACCATAATGTTTTGCCATAATTTCAGGACCACTAAGGGAAGTAAAATGAGAATTTGTTTCTCCAGCAACAGCTTTTGCCAATAATGTCTTTCCTGTACCTGGAGGTCCATATAACAAAACTCCTTTTGGCGATCCTATGCCTATTTTTTCAAACAATTCTGGATGCCTCATTGGCAATTCTACCATTTCACGAATTTTTTGAATTTCATTTTTTAGTCCGCCTAAATCATCATATGTAATTCTAGGAATTGAAATATCTCCAGGCTTTGTCACGTCACCCAATTTGAATAAAGTATTCTCAGTAACAATTACAGGTTTTGAGGGTTTCGTACTAGTTACAATTAACTGAATTTTACTACCCATTTGAGTACTAACAATTACTGTATCTCCTGTTGTAAAGACGTGTTCTTGGTATAGTGATGACATGTATTCATGTAATCCTTCAGCATGAATTGTTTCTGTTGGAGACAAAACAATTTGTTCTGCATTGGCTCCTTCAACAGCACTAAGTGTAATTTTTTCTCCAATACTTGCACCGATATTGTATCTTGTTAGTCCGTCAATACGAATTGTTCCTGAATTGCGGTCTTCTGGAAATCCAGACCATAATTTAACGTGAGTTTTTTTATTTGCAGATAATTCTAAAATTTGGCCGGCCTGCCAATTATTATCTTCAATAATTTGTGGATCAACAATTGCCACACCATTACCAACATGACTTTGTGGCATTTCCTCAATTTTCAATTCAATCTCAACAGACATTGCAGATCATTTCTTTGGAGAGTTATAAACAGCAAAAACGATTTTCAAAGATGAATTTTGGAACTTTATTAATATGATCTGTAGTGTATTGTATTTCATGTCAAAGAAAACCAAAGAGAGGTCAACTGATTCTGAAAACAGGTCAGCTGAACAAGAAGAAATGAAAGAAGAGCAGCATGAACTTGACTTGAAAGAAAATTATGAAAGTGATGAAAATTATGAAGAATCCAAAGACTAGTTGTTAGAAAATCTTGAAACAGAATAAATGCCCATGTAAGTGTGGATGCGCCAAAACAATATCAAATGCATATTATGAATTATTTATTTTATCTACACTTGAAATGCATAAAAAATAGTAAAATTTGAAATTCATTATTGAAAATCACATTGTTTTGTAATATAATAGGAACAGACGAATAATATCATAATGGCAATAAAATCATTCAAGTATCCAATACCTCAGATCACATACCTAGTTAAGAAAAAACTGTGGGCACAAGTACTTTTTGCATTATTTTTAGGATTAGTTATTGGCATGATTTTAGGGCCTGAAGTTGGAATTGTTGAAAAAAATACTGCAGAAATAATTACTGATTGGTTATCCATTCCCGCCAATCTGTTTCTAAAAATTATTCAAATGATTATTGTACCATTAATTTTTGCATCAATTATTCGAGGACTTACATCCTCTGGAAGTTTAGAGCACCTTCAGAAACTTGGATTGGGTGCTTTTTTGTATTTTGTTGCAACAACTATAATTGCACTAACTATAGGGATTCTTCTTGTAACTGCCATAGAACCGGGTAATCTTATTGATAGTTCTTTGATCAGAGAAAGTTTTGGAATCGAGAATATAGAGCCAGTTCAGAGTGCAGAATTATCTATTCAAGATATTCCTCAAAGCATAGTGGGGATTATTCCTAGCAATCCATTGGCATCTTTCATGTCTGGAGAAATGCTGAGCATCATTGTTTTTGCAATAATTGTTGGAGTGTCACTGATTACATTACCTAAAGAAAGCTCAAAACCAATACTGGACTTGTTGGAATCTGTGCAAAGGTTTACCCTGAAAGTAGTTTCATGGGCAATGCGTTTGGCACCGTTTGCAGCATTTGGTCTTATGGCAAGCATCACATCAAAGCTTGGATTGTCCGCACTTACTGGGCTTGGGGCATACATGCTAACTGTAGTAGCTGGTCTTTTTGTAATGATATTTGTCTATATGTTAATCATCAAATTTTTCACAAAGAGACCGCTATCATCAACTTTTGCAATGATGAAGGATGCTCAATTGTTGGCATTTTCTACTTCCAGCTCTGCTGCAGTAATGCCGCTTTCAATTAAAACTGCAGAAGAAAAGATGAAAGTAAAACCAAAGGTTTCGCAATTCATCATTCCTTTAGGAGCCACAATTAACATGGATGGAACTGCATTGTACCAAATAATAGCGGTATTTTTCTTGGCACAGCTTTTCAATATTGACTTGGGATTTACAACAATTTTGTTGATTTCTTTGACTGCTATTGCAGCATCTATTGGTGCACCTTCGGCTCCAGGAACAGGAATTGTAATACTTTCAACAATCCTCATAGCTGCAGGCATCCCTCCTATCGCAGTTGTACTTTTACTGGGAGTTGACAGAATTTTAGATATGACCAGAACAATGGTCAACGTTACTGGAGATCTTACTGCTTGTTTATTCTTTGATAAACGAATACACATAGATCATACATCCAATGTCAAATAGACTAAAAAATGAATGAAAATAATCTAAAAAGAAATCTAGGACTATTTAGCATCACAATGCTCGGGATTGGTGCAACAATTGGGGCAGGCGTGTTTGTTCTTACAGGTTATGCGATAGGTGAAGCAGGACCTGCAGTAATACTTGCATTTGCACTTAATGGGATTCTTGCACTTGTCGTTAGTGTCAATTACATGGAACTTTCAACTGCAATGCCAAAAGCAGGCGGATCTTTTTTTTGGGTAAGTGAAATTATTGGTGAAAAAACAGGTTTTTTTACAGGTTGGATTGGGTGGTTTGCACGCATATCCGCAGCATCTCTTTATGCCGTAGGATTTGGATCATTTACTGAGAATTTCTTACATTCAATGAACATAATAAAAATTGAAAATTTATCAATAATTATTTCCATACTAGCTGTACTAGCATTCATTTTAATCAACATAAGGGGTTCATCTGAAACTGGAAAGGCAGAAAGCATCATAACATCAATTAAAATTCTTATTTTGATAGTTTTTGTAGGGTTTGGAATTGTGTTTATCCAAGGATCACCAGAATCAGCATCTCACTATGAACCATTTTTACCACAAGGAATGATTGGTATCTTTTTAGCAATGGGTCTTACTTTTGTAGCATTTGAAGGGTTTGAAGTGATCACCAATACTGCAGAAGAGGCAAGAAATCCTAGAAAAAATATTCCACGTGCAATTTTTCTTACTCTTATTGTATCCACTATTTTGTACATAGTAATTGCTTTTGTTATGATAGGGGCAATTGAAATACCATACAATGAAACTGCATCTAGCTTTTTTTCAAAACTGGGAGAATTTGGAATAACCGCAACTGCTCAAAATATAATGCCAGATGGAGAGTTAATTTTGTTAATTGCAGGAATGGCAAGTACTGCGAGTGCATTAAATGCAATTATGTTTAGTTCCGGCAGAATTATTTTTGCCATGGCTAGAAAAAAATTATTTTTTCCAGGTCTAGCTAAAATCCATCCTAAATTTAAAACACCTTATCTTGGAATTGCAGCATCTGGAATAATAATAATCATATTTCTAAATATTATGCCACTAAAAGAAATTGCTGCAAGTACTAGCATGATGTTTTTAATTTTATTTAGCATAGTCTGTTTTGCATTGATAAAATTTAGGAAAACTAATTCAAAATATAATCCATCATTTAGAGTACCATTTGTTCCTGTTCTTCCAATAATAGGAATCATTAGTGGAATAGGGTTGGCGATTTTAATGTACAATGTTAGTTTGAATGCGTGGTTAATTGTGTTGGCATGGTTTACCATCGGGGCATTGTTTTTAGTTTTAATAAAAAAAGGACTTTTTGATAAGTAGGATTTTCTTGGATGGTCATGAAATCTAAAAATAGAATAAGAAAAAATACCAATGTAAAAGAAGAAAAATTTAACTCTGAAAAATCTATTTGATTACCAATACGGGGATTTTTGAGCTGTGCACTACAGTATTAGATACACTTCCAAGAAGCATTTGTTTTATCGTGCCACGTCCTCTTGCACCAATCACAATAAGATCAAATTTTCCTTTTTGAGCAAAATCAATAACCTCTTTTGCCTCATGTCCAAACACAATTTTCTTTTTAAATTTGACAGAGTTTTTTGTCACTTGATTTTTTGCAGTGTCAAGGAATTTCTCTACTTTTTTCAATTCATTTTGTGTTTGAGGCACATAAATCAGATTTGGATTATCAAATGCAGTGTGCAAAATATACAAAGCGGTAATTGAAGAATTGCATTTTTTTGCAAGAAAGATTGCCTTGGTCAATGCTTTAAACGAATTTTTTGAACCATCCATAGGTACAAGAATTGTTTTGATTTTCTCCATACGGGATTTTTACAATCAGGACTTAAAAATGAAATGGGAACTACCATGATTGAAAATAACACAGGGACTCAGTGCCACATGATGTGTTTATTTTCAAAACCAATAATCATCTTTGAGAAACATGATATCTACTTTTAATGATTCAGAGTTCATAGAAAATTGTGCTTTTTAAAAATATTTTAGTTCCATATGATGGTTCAAAATATTCCATTCATGCATTCAAAGTTGCATTAGATATGGCACAAAGATATGATTCAAAAATAACAATTCTCGCATGTCTTCCCAAACCGACATATCGTGGTGTATGGTATTACGATTCACGCTATACTAAAACAGTATTAAAAAAAGAAGAAAAAGTTGCAAAACAAAACATCACAAAACTAGTAAGTGATGTAAAAAAGAAAATTAATAAACCAATCAATGTAAAAATTATCCCAACAGTATCTGTCACAGACAAGATAATCACATTTGTAAAAACCAACAAAATAGATCTTATTGTAATGGGATCTCATGGTAGAACTGGTTTTGACAAATTATTACTAGGAAGTGTCGCAAATGGGGTTTCTCAAAAGGCAAAATGCCCAATTTTGATTGTAAAATGAAGAAGAAAAACACGATCAGGAGAATTTTACTTCCATTGGACGGTTCAGAAAATTCGTTTAGAGGACTAGATGAGGCAATAATTCTAGCAAGAAATTGTCAAGCCACCATCACTGGCGTGTATGTTACCCCTCTGAGCCGTCCTGTATCAATTGAGCAAAAGAAATACATCAAAAATTATCTTCTAAAAAAGGCAGCAACATTCATGGAAAAAGCAAAGACACGTTCTGCACAAAATGGAATTTTGTTTTATACAAAAATATTACATGGTGATGAAGGACCAAAAATAGTAAAATTTGCACATGACAAGAACTTTGATCTGATTGTCATAGGGTCTAGAGGCATGGGTTCGCTTAAAGAGATTTTTTTAGGAAGTACTTCAAACTATGTGTTACATAAATCCAAAATTCCCATCATGGTTGTAAAATAAATTATTTTAAATAATTGAATTGATGTTCTTTTAGAATATCAAAAAGGAAAATCATGTTTGATAATTGCCGTATTAGTTTTTAATTCCAATTTCTACAAACTAAACATGGTTGATAAAATTCCTTTATTTGTGATTGGCCTACCAAAAGATGAACCGGTTGGAGAATTTTTAAAGTCAAAATTTGAAAAAACACTAGAAAAAGTTCAACAGGTATTACCAGACATTATTGAGGCAAAAATTTCAATAAAATCTCAAAACCCCGAAGGATCTCGTACACATTATGATGCTACAGCCATTGTCAGAACCTCTAAAAATCAATTGACATACACTGATTCTGGGTGGGATCTTTTGAAAATTACTGATGAATTGTGCAGAAAATTAGAAGGAGAATTATCAAAACATGATGACAATCGTCAAAGAGACAGCATTCGTAAAAAAGACGATTATTAATCGAATAATTATTCTTTGTTTTTATCCAGAACGTATATGAAAATTAAAACAACATTTGCATTCCTTTGTTAAACATTCATTTTCAACACAATGTCCACAAATACTACATTCACAATGTATACTCATGACACCAATACATGTTTTACAGATATAACGGATCTGTATTTTTAAAAAAGCAAAAGACAGAATGAGACTAACTCCTTTAATACAAATCAAACATATTTTTATCATGGTGAAAATTCCAGATGGAATTAAGGAATTCATTGAGAACCAAGGGATTTTTGTCGTAGGAACTGTAACTGGAAACAAATTTCCAAACATATCTCCCAGAATTTTCTTTAAGGTTGAGGAAGATGCAATTTATTGGCTTGATTTTTTCAAGCACAAAACCTACAAAAATATTCAGGCAAACCCATGGGTTACAATTTCAGTGTTTAATAAAGAAGATTTAGAAGGATATCAGTTTAGAGGAATTGCAAATTTCATTACTGATGAGCCTACAAAATCAGAAATTAAAGAATCAATCATTAAAAAAATATTGAACATGAACTCATCACCCATAATCAAAAAATTATCTGGAAAAGAGGCCACTGTTGTTCAATTTGAACCCAAAGTCGGTTATTCATTAAACCCAGAAAAATATTCAGATATGTCAATTGGATCAGACATAGATGTCACTCAACTTTTTCAGAAATAACTAATCAAAACACAATTTTGAATTAACAAATTCCAGTACGACACGTAATTTGGTTAAGTTCGTCCCACTGATTATCAATTACAGCTGAAATGATTTTTCCATCAACAACTACCACCTCTATTGTATGTTGTGTAGTATCTACAGGAAGATCATTTCCCCTATATCCATAACCAGTGTGAAGTGTTTTGAATTTGCCTTCCAAAAGGAATTTCGAATCAGAGATACTTGCAGAAATGATTTCAATTTCTAGTGTGTCAGAAATGCCATCAAAAGAAAATGTAGGGCTAGTCAGAATAAACTGTTCAGTCATATCAATGATATTTTGAAAATTATTTTCAGTCATTTTATCAAAAGCATCTTGGGAATTTTCAAGATCGTTTGAAAATAAAACAACAGTTGAAATAATACCCAATGCGATTGCTGCAACAATTATTACACCTTTAAAATACATTCAGAATCACACCAATCATTATTTTATTTCACTATAGTTACCGGAGCTTTTGCTTTGTGCAATACAAAATTTGATGTGCTACCAAAAAATATCTCCTTTGGAAATCCCATCCCTCTTGCACCAATCACAATTTGATCAACCATATTTGCAGGGTTATTAGCAAATGTAGTTAAATCAATACCCGAGCTATGACCACAAATAACGATTCCCATAAATTCAATTTTATTTTTTTCTACTTTTTTCTTTGCAATATTCATTAGTTTTTTTGTTTCTTTTTTCCATTTTTTTTCTGGGAGCAGAGGAGCACGAACAGCAGAAAATGCACTAAAACTAGTATCGCTATGAACTCCCACAATAGTAGCATCAGATTGTTTTGCAAATTTTATTGCAGCATCTAAACCTCGCAAAGAATTTTTAGACCCATCCAAACAAGCCATGATTATCTTTTTGCGCATATCTTACTCCAGGATTGTTCCCCATCCACGCTCTACCAATTTCTTGGCAGTTGACGGAAATGTGCATACAACTTTGTCTTTAAGATTTTCAACCCAAACTTTACCTTCACAAATTATTTCATAGCCTTTGGATAGTAATGGCTCTTGGATATGGATGCCAGTTGTTTGAAATAATTCACGTGTTTCTACAGATATTTTACTTCCAGAAATAGACAGAGTTTCAGAGTTAGGAGACACGTTCAAAGAAACAATCCTGTCATTATAGATACCATCTGATTCTTGATGTTTCATTATTGCTCCATCCACAGATACCTCAAATGGTATGTCCTCATCTACTAATTTTGAATCCAGGACATATCTTGGAATATTAATTGTGAGTTTTCCGCCATCGTCAGTTCCAATATTCATTATCAGTACAGTATTTTCAACATCCACAAATGGATTTGATACCATGACGTCCTGACCATGAACATTAATCATTCCTGCTATGGCTGAAGGAGTTTGCATAGTCAGCACAGGCAGATGTGTGGAATATGAGGTAGGGCCTAAAACAAGTACATTGTTTTCTGATTTTAGTGCAGCATAGAGTTTTTGGGATGTTGAATCAACTTTGATATCCCATGGATCAGATGTGGCATCTAATGTGGATAGAATCTTGTTTGTTTGTCCATCTATCTTTACAATTTTATTTTGCGTGAGATATGATGCATAAATCTGATGTTCTTCTGTATCAACTGCAATGGCTTTTGCTTTATCCCCCAAAGGAATTTCTCCAATAACTTCCTTTTCCAAAATATTAATCACAGTGATGCATTCACATCCTCTATTTGTGACATATGCAAGATGATGTAATGGATCAAGTTCAAGTCCCCATGGGCCTCCGGAGGTAGTTAGAGATCCTGTCACCTCATGTATCGGCATTACAGAATATTCATCAGCGATATCTTCTAGGAAAGTAATTTCATTTCCTGCAAGGCTTGCAACTACTACAACATTACTAATTGGGTCTGCCCTTACTGTAAACGGATGTCTTGGCACATCTATGGTTTGAATCACCTCATCAGTTTTTGTATCAATTACATGGATTGAATGAGAATTGTAATCTGCTACATACAACAATTCTTTGGCAGAATTGTAATCAAGTGACCATCCTCCTGTTACAAACTGAACATCAGACCTATGGCCATAGAGTTGGTTTGACGATGTAGGGTAATTGATTTCAGAATTAGGTAAGGGAATTGTCTTGATGAACAATTTTGTGCTCATCTCATAAACATCAATTCCACCACTCTCAAATGGTGCAGCATAAATCTTGTTTTTCTCAGGGACTGCCTCGACTGCCATTATTCCAGAAGAAGAAGTTGTAATAAAACCGATATTTTCATTTTTCTCAATATCAATTATTGAGATATGCGGATATTGAAAACTAGAGACATAGAGAAAATCTTCAGTTAACGACATTCCCATTGGAGCATCAGATACGGAAATTGTTTCTAGTACGTGATGTGCAAATGCCTCCTCAGTGCCATACATTGTAACTAAAAGTGAAAGTACTACAATTCCAAGAAGAATCTGCCTCATCGACTGTTAGTAAAAGGATTGTAATTAAAACAGATTTGACGATTATCAAAGGTGATTTTTGAGCAGAATTGAACTCAAATTTTTAATTTTAAAAATAACTATCAATGCTAAATAAGATTAAAAAATTATATCAGATCATTCCAAATGCCTGTAAATTCATCACTAGGTACAACAGTTTTCACTTCTAGAAATCCCAAATGTTCAAGCCATTGTCTTTTGTCAAAATATTTGTAGATTCCTTCTTTGTCAGGATAGATAGTAAGAGTTTCTTGTTCTCCAATCTCCAAAAGATCTGTTTGTACATCTAGTCCATCAATGTATAATCGATGCTCTGTAGTTCCATTATTAATCACAGTTAGGAGATATGCAAAGTTAGTTCTAGTGATAAGATACGGGTTAGGTTCTCCATCTACACCTGAAATTCCTTGAAGATGAACTTGCCCATCTATATCTTCAAAAGCAACAGTTTGTTCAACACGTTCTTGCCAAAAAATCTCAACATGGCGTACATTGCCTTGACCAATAAATCCAATTATTGCAGCCAAAGATACAACACCAATCAAAATTGCAACAAATATCATCACCTTATCATTTGAAACCACACTACTGTTCTATGTTCATCTTTAATGAACATGCGTGTTCATATCAGTTCAATCCATCTAAAGATTATCAGGAATTTAGAATTTCTTGTGTAATTAACAATTATCTTAGAAAATAATTTCAAGTATGAAAATCAAAGATAGGATGAACGCGGCAGTGCACCACCAATAATTTTTTTTTGGGAAATTTCATTTCTATTTTTTTCTTTTAATGAAAGATTTTTTGGTTAATCTTCAGATTCATCACAATCATCTTCATCCATTTCCTCCGCTTCATCTTCTGAAAACGATTCTTCCAATGGCTTTTTTTGCTCGGGTATCACATCAGGAACAATATCAGGAATCAGATCCTTTAATCCATGTTCATGTTCAGTGGGGATAAGGGTAAGAGTGGAATCAACATCGTCTAGTTTTCTGATTTGATCTGAGATTATATTCTCAAGTTGTGACTTGTCATCAGACTCTATTCGTGCCACAATATCATAAATCCCAAATGTTCCTTGTGCATCAATCACACCTTTCATTTCATGCAATTGATTCAGTATTGATGGCTCCTTGCCAGGTTCACAGTTGATTAAAACAAAAGCCTTACCCATATTGTCATTACAGCATCATCAAATTTCTCTTTTTTGGTTTCATAGTCTAAAATCATATAATTGTGAAGGTCGGATACATGTCATGATCAAAGGCATGCATCTAATGGAAAAGATTTTGTTCAAAGTGGCAAAGCAGTGGATTGCAGGAAATACAATAGATGATGCACTGACATCTGCAAAAAATGCATACAAGTTGAGACGACACACAATCATAAACAAACTGGGAGAGTATCACACATCAAAAAAACAAATCAGCGAAACAGTAAAAGAGTATCAAAAAATTGTCAGGTCTTTTAGAAAATGGAAGATTCGAGGAGCAATATCAGTAAAACCAACACAGATTGGCCTTTCAATCAGCCAGAAAGAATGCTACCGGAATCTGGAACAGATAATACATGATGCCCGTAATGCGCATGTTTTTGTTTGGATAGACATGGAATCCTCAGATCATACGGATGAAACCATCGAAATTTACAATGTGTTTTTTTCAAAATATGAAAGGATGGGGATTGCACTACAAGCTAATCTCAAAAGAACAGAGAATGATCTAAAGGATCTGTTGCAAATTGGTGCAAAAGTACGTCTAGTGAAAGGAGCATACCGGGAAAATGCACGCATAGCATTCAAATCAAAAGAGGATGTCGATAAGAACTACGTCAAACTAATGAGGATGTTATTTCAAAAGAGCAACGAATTTGCAATTGCATCCCATGATGGAAAAATAATACGAAAGGCACAGAGTCTATCAAAAAAATATCCCAGAAAATTTGAGTTCCAGATGCTAAAAGGAATAAGAGAGGATCTAAAATCCAAATTGATCAAAAAGAAGTTTGTTGTCTCAGACTATATCCCATATGGCATAAACTGGCTGCCTTATTCAATCAGACGAATCAAGGAGCGAAAAAGAAACATACTGTTGCTTGGAAGCTCGCTGATTCAATCACAGCGGGTCTGAGTCTGGGTTTTCATGAACTGTTGCAAGTAATTCTCACCTCCCGCCCCCTTTCCAGTGGAACCCGAATGCTTCCATCCCACAAAGGGCTGGCTAGAAACCAATGCCGCAGTAGTTGCGCTAGCAAAACGATTTGCATAGACTACACCTGCCTGTATCTTTGAGAAAAATTCTTCCAATTGATTCTCATCATTTGTAAAAATTCCAGCTGTCAACCCGTATTCCGATTGGTTTGCAAGTTTTAGTGCGTCATCAAACGAATCGTATCTTTGAACGCACAAAAAGGGCAGAAACAGTTCTTCTTTTACAAGACGGTGATCTTCAGGAAGTTTTGCAACTATGGTAGGTTCTACAAAGTAGCCATTCTCAAATCCAGACGCATCCAACGTTCTTCCGCCTGCAAGTATTTCCCCGTCTTTTTTTGCAACAGATACTGCATTTTCAAATTTTGTTTTTGCATCCTTGTTGATGACAGGTCCCAGAAACACTCTTTTTTCCCAGGGCATTCCAATTACCAGTTTTTTTGTTTTGTCCACAAGTTTTGAAATGAACTGATCAGCAACATCGTTTTGAACATAGACTCTGGAGCATGCACTGCATTTTTGTCCGCCAAATCCAAAAGCTGCATTCATCACCCCGTCTGCTGCCTTGTCCAAATCCGTATTTTTTGTCACGATGGCGGGGTTTTTTCCACCCATTTCAGAAATGAACGGTTTTGTAGTTGATTTTGTGAATTCTTGAAACCCTTTCATTCCCACCTCACGTGAACCTGTAAATGCAATTCCATCCACATCCGGACTCTCAATGAGGGATTTGCCAACCACACTTCCAGAGCCAGTTACAAAATTGATTGCCCCATCTGGAATCATAGGGTAGATGATTTTTGCAAATTGGAATGATGAGAGTGGCGCATCAGTTGCAGGTTTTAAGACCACAGTATTTCCAGTAATCAGTGCAGCAGTTGCCATCCCTATTGCAATTGCAGATGGGAAGTTAAAGGGAGCAATTATTCCCCATACCCCATAAGGTTTCATTATCGTTTGTGTTTTTTCATTGAGGTTTGGATGAAAAGTCTGCTTGCAAAATCCCTGATGTTTTTCCAATTGGAACGCATAAAATCGCATAAAATCAATTGTTTCATCAATATCGCCCATTGCTTCAAGGCGGTTCTTTCCATTCTCAAACGTCATAAAGGCTGCCAGATAAAATTTTTTTTTGGAGAAAATATCAGCACAGTTTCTAAAGATTTCAACTCTTTTTTGATACGTTACATCCCTCCATTTTTCAAATGAATTTCTTGCGCTAGAGATTGCATTTTGTGTATCCTCTTCAGATATTTTAGGGAACTTTGCCACGATGATTTCAGTGTAACAGGGGGAACGAACCTCAAAACAATCGTCATAGTGAACTTCCTTTCCATTAATTATCATTGGATATGTCTCATCGAATTCATCTCGAACCTTGTCAACGGCATGATCAAAATCAGTGTGGAATTTTTCAGTAGAGTTGTTTACAACTGCTTTGCCCCATGTGTATTCGTTTTCAAATTCAGACAAGTCATTTGTCTCCTGATGAATACAGCACTTCTGAAATTAGCCTAGATGCCAGATGGGATGTTCGGTCATTGACATCAAAACTAGGGCATACCTCCATGACATCCATTCCTATCATTCCTCTTTTTGCAATTTTTTGCAAGAGATAGGCGGCATCTACGGTATTCAGTCCCATAGGAACAGGAACAGAAACACCTGGAGCATATGCAGGATCTATGCAATCCATGTCAAATGAGACATAGACATTACTTCCCAGTCTATCAAGTAGGGAGTTTGTAATTTGTTCGATTCCCTTTTGTGCAATGTCAAAAGGAGTGATCACATCCAGATTGTGCTTTTTGATGTTGTCCAATTCCTCCTGTTCCGGAGTTCGAATTCCTATTTGAACGCTGGACTCGATTTCAATATTTGGAAGAACGTCATTGATTACAGAACCGTAATAGTTTGGGACAGAACTTACAAAGTCAGGATGAGCATCAAAATAAACCAGAGATATTTTTCCAAGTTTTTCTGCAAGAGTATTAACAATCTTGCTTGTAATGGAGTGATCACCCCCAATTGAAATCGGTATTTTTGAGCATTCAGATATTTTGTCATAAGTAGCTTCAATTTGATCCCTGCCAATATTTCCAGCATCATGGACTTTTTTTTCAAAGCCTTGGAAAGGACGTCCTAGGGAAATTTTCCCATCCCTCACATACGCATCGCGCTGATTGGATACTCGTCGTATTTTGGATGGAGCTTCTTTAGTCCCTTGCCTCAATGAATGTGATTGGGATTCATCAGGGATTCCAACAATGACAAAATCAGAGCCGTCAAAGTCATCAGTATTTGCCCAACACAGTTTTTCCATATCTAGATTACAACGTTATGAGATTTGTAGTTTTAATATTGTCAGATAACATCAAATGAAGAATCAGATTAGTTCCAAATGTCAAAAATGTAGTTACAACTAGAATCATAATTACAAATGCAATAATTATCAAAAGTCTAGTTTTCATTTTCTCTCAAATCATAAGGTTCAGGATTAGACCAAAAATGTTTCTTCTTAAATTTTGGACATTCACAAATCTTGCAGTTAATTCTATTTTCTGCAGGTTGTAAAAATATTCGAGATTGATGAAATTTTTCAATTGGACCCAAGTTATGATTAGTTGAATCATGCTCACAAACACACTTGTCAGTCACAGCATTTTGGCTAAAAGTATGAGATTCATAAGTACTTCGAATCTTTTACTTTGAGAGATAAAACATACAAAATTTATAATTTATTGAGAAATTTTATTCTCATCTCTGATTGATTCATTCCATTTATGTGACCATTTTCCCATAACAAATACTTGAATTATGACAAAGGCAATTGTGAATAGAATAACACTTTCAGGTAGACGACCTTCAAATGATCCAAATGCTACATAATACTCTTCTCCAAAAAAGAAACGTGTTTGGACAAGTTCAAAGACAAGTCCCCCTACCCCAAAGATCAAAAACCAGAATCTTAATTTCTGAATTTTATAACTTGCATAGAAATTTAGAATTGGAATTACGGCAAAAACCATCTGCAGTGTTACATTTACGGGTTTTTTATCTACAGTCATGATTACTTTACACAGAATTTGCTTAAAAGCATAACACATCATTGGTCAGTTTCAATGTGAATTATTGAGATTTTGTTCGTACTATACTCGAGATGACAAATATGACATTTAGGGAATTAAACTGATTAGAAAAAGCCCCTTATGAAAATTCTAAATTTTGTAATATCATTGGACTAATTGCCACAACGAATCATTATTCCATCATCATCTTGATACCAACATTCAGTAGGATTGCCTGTATGTCTAGAATTAGATGTGATAGTTTGATCCAAATGATATGTAATATCTAAAAAAATTGGTTCTATGAAACTAGTATAAAGGGATTCCAAAAATCCAGGAGTACCATGTTCAGTAGGATTCCAAATACATGTTTGCAAATCAAAAGAATGAGTATGATTGTACAATCCAATTGAAGGAACTACCTGATGAAATTCAAGAGGAACACAGTTTTGTACCCAATCAGATTTTTTCAATTCTTTTCCATTCACAACCTTGATTCATAAAAATATGCGTTCCATTTGTATATTTGAGACCGCTTCTCATTCTTTCTTGTGGGGAATCGTTTACACAACTATTCATTACTGATTGAAGATCAGTATGATTCATTTGATTATTGTATCATGAATTTTTTGGATGTCCTTCAATTATATCAGTATAATTAAATTCTGAGAAATAGTTTGAGATGATCTCCTTTTTTGCAAACTCTAAATCTTGAATTCCATGAAATGCAAAATTATAGCCATCCTTGATGAATTGAATCCCATATAGTGCACTTGCGTTGGGATTAGTTTCAAGTCTAATTTTAGTCTCACCAATTTGCATCCATTGATAATTTGGCAACTTGCTGTTCATTAAAGATTGATCATTTGAAGTAGCTAGTCCAATATCTGCATGAAGGTTACTTGAAATCGAAGTGAAACCAGAATATTTTATTATAGCCCTATTGCCATCCATTGTAATTCTAGTCAGTATATGTCCTGCAAAGTCTAATGGAATCTTTGGAGATTTTGGGTGCAACTTTTCAAATGAATCAATTAGAAATTGAGAACCTGTACGAATCTCAGATAATGTCATGACACGTCCTTCTGAAATTACTCCGTTTTCATCCAGAGTCCATTTTGGTGGTTCTACATAGAGAGATCCATTTTCATCTAAAGACAAGTCAAGATGGGGTAATGCAATAGGTACGTTTGTGTCCAAAGGTTTTGGTCCATCAGTTAGTAATCCATCAATTACTCTATACATGCTTCCATGACATGGATCCTCTATTCTCATTCGTCCTTCATGTGGCCAATATTTTGACAAACAATGAGAAGAAACGGATACTGAACTGTACGCTCTAAATGATGAGATATCATCTGCATCCCCACCCAACTCAACTGGAAGACGAATCAAAAGAAATGTTTTAAAAAAATCTGTAGTGTCATCTGTGTTTGAATAGTAGAAAATTTCCATAGTGTTTGGCGGCATAGTTGTTACTTTGGATATATCAAATTCAGAGTGTCTCTCAAATGGATCAATGGTTCCACGTCCACTTATGCCTGCTTCTATTGCTCTCCGTTCATGTTCACATTTATCATCGCATTCTTTAGGTATACTATTCCAAATTGCAACAAAAATAACAGAAGATAAAATGATTAGCCCTACAACAATTATCAAGAAACTAGTTTTCATTTTCTTTTTCTACATTTGTGATAGTCATAAAGTGTTCTAATCTTGTATCTGTTATCCTTCAATGGGTTTTATTCAGTACCGTTCCAAAATTTACACCACCAAGAATTTTTTCTGTACTTATGACAATCACAAATACAACATTCAAGTCGGATTTCTTTAATCGCATGCCAATATCTTACATGTTTTATTTCAATTGGCCCTCTAGAATGATCATCAAAATCATGTCCACAGATGCATTTGTCATCCATGATATATCCTCACAAATAATATTCTGCATCTACTTTTCATTTTCTATCTCGGTAGCATATTGTAGAAATTGCAGGTGAGCATACGCGGTGAACATCATCATATCCAATGTCATTATTTGCATAAGATTAATCTCTACGCAATAACCAATCATGAAGATCTCTAGATTCCTTGATTCCATCAATATCTGTGAAAATTTCTTGTATTTGTTGTTCAGAATATTCATGGTTTTCATCGATAGAAACAACAAACCTGTGTTCTGTGTTAAACGCATCTTTAAGTTGTCGCTTCCAATTTGGATCGAATGACTCAAAATAATCTTCAAGGGTTTTTACTCGATAAAGGATAAGATCTTTGAGGTCCTCATCTCTTAATTGTAATTCTAGTTGTTCATCAGATAAATCAAGATGAGGTTCTAGTTCAACCATCCATCTTTCAGAGTTTTCAAGCATATGGCTTACATTCATTGCAATAAGGAGAACAAAGATTCCAAAAAGTGCTACTGGAATTGAGATGCCGATGATTATTTTGTATCTAGTTTTCAATTTCTAATAAAATTGAATTTGTGATGTTCATAAGTTCTACCATCTTTTGTGATAAAATAGAAAAACTGTTTTTCTTTATAAACAAAATAGGTGGGCATCTAACTAATTTCACAAAACTCGCCCCCGGCACACATCAATTATCTAAAATTAAGGGATCCATATTCACAATGAAAAACCAACCAAATTTTTTAAAAATATCAAAGACGAGTCTCATTGAAATGCTTATACAATATGGCTAAAGGCATACCACATGAAGTTAGGAATTAAAATTGCAATTATCATAGCTGTAGCAATTATTGCGCAAATATTTGGCAATATCTTATTTTAATT
>Ga0233439_10001219_pt1 | contig 33918 bp, 29 predicted proteins | sample SI_123_September_6_FD_182713 | JGI IMG/M metagenome (GOLD analysis project Ga0233439, IMG submission 182713) | Seawater microbial communities from Saanich Inlet, British Columbia, Canada - SI_123_September2016_100_MG | ecosystem: Environmental > Aquatic > Marine > Inlet | place: Canada: British... | reverse complement strand
AGATATGGGCGGCACCATCGCTGATGCCGTTCCAACACCGGTCAAATCTCAGACCAGTGAAACCGATGAAGAGCTCACTGGGTGGAGAATCATTGCGACTCTCCCACCGGCAAGTTCCGACTAATTATTTAGACAGATAGAAAACTGATCTTTAGCGATTTTTCGCAAACAAAGTGCCTGAGGAGGCTGCTGTGACTACGGATTCTGGAGCAAGTAAGAACATTAAGGTTTTGATGGTCGATGACCACGAGATCATGCGTCAGGCATACGGAATGTTGCTAAACACCGACCCAGACATCGAAATTGTCGGGTTCGCTGGTGATGGTCAGGAAGCACTCGTTCTAGCCGATACTCTCGGACCGAACGTTGTGATCATGGACGGTCGAATGCCACGACTCAACGGTGTGGATGCCGCTCGAATTATTCGAGAAAAGCACCCCGACATGGCGATCGTACTGCTTTCAGCTTTCGACGACGACGAGTTCGTTCGAGAGTTCCTGAAAGGCAACGTACGAGGTAAAGCATATCTACTCAAGCAGTCTCTTCAGAGCCTTTCCGACCTTGTTCAGGCCGTGAAGGATGTTGCTGAAGGCAAGACATACCTCGCTAGCGAAATCGTTGCGAAGCTTGCTGGTACGCAGAACAGCCGTGAGAGCCAGTTCCTTTCAGAGCTGACAGAACGTGAACGTGAAGTTCTCGATTGCATGGCTCGAGGTCTCTCGAACGCAGCAATCGCTGAAGAACTATTCATTCAGCCACGAACGGTTGAACGACACATTGGTTCAATTTTCTCAAAGATGCGTTTGCAGCCACAGCCTAAGGCACATGCACGTGTTCAGGCAGTGCTTGCTTACTTGTCCGACACAGGTCGACTCAAAGAGGGCTCAAAAGCCGGTGAAGGCGACGATTCTATGATCGGCGCTATCGGAATGATGGGTTAGACATCTCCCCTGCCTTTGTTGGCAAAGTCGCCCGTCTAAAGAAGCCCTCTCAGACGCGAGAAGCCTCCTGTCCACCCACAGGAGGCTTCTCGCGTTAAAGCGCTTAGGGCACCGGCTACAGACCCGCTCTACCAGCGGGAGAGGGTTGAGGTGAGGGAGGTATCGCCGACAGGAAAATATCGACTTGCAACCAAATCTCTCACCAATGTCATCCTGAACTTGATTCAGGATCTATGGCGACCACCAACCATCAACATACCTGCCATTGCGAGAAGCTGCCCTGAGCGACGTGGCAATCAGTAGGCGACACATAACATTCATCCGATTCAAAGATTCATGTTCCTGCCCTGCAGGTCTATCGCAAGCTAGTCGAACATTGTCATTCTGAATCAAGTTCAGAATGACATTGTGGGAAGATCACCGTTCTATGCCCAGCGGCATCAACTTATCGACTCAGCCAACCGCAACCCATGCCGCAGAAAACGTGCCCACTGGCACTACCAAGCAATTTCGCCGCCGTCGATTACTAGCTCTGTGCCAGTCACCCAACCTGCTTCGTCCGACGCCAGATAAAGAATTCCGTACGCAATATCTTTAGGAAGCCCAAGTCGCCCCATCGGAGTCATCGCCAACCGAGCATCTCTAATCTCTTGCTGCGAGTGAATATCCAAAGTCATTGGCGTATCGGTAAATCCCGGATGCACTGAGTTCACTCGAATGTTGTCTGGAGCGTACTGAACAGCCGCAGCCTTACTGAACGTTCGAGCTGCGCCTTTAGAAGCATGATATGCGGCTCCGGCAGGCGAACCGACTATCCCGAAGATAGAAGAAACGTTCACTACCGATCCGCCGCCGTTCTTTCGCATCGCCGGAATAGCAGTCTTCGTACCAAGCATGATCGCGGTCGAGTTCACGGCAAACACGGTGTCCCAGTTCTCAACAATGGTGTCTTCGACAGTCGCCCTGCCCTTCGCACCCGACATCCCAGCATTGTTCACAACGATATCGAGTCGACCCCACTTAGTCATCATTTCATCGACAACTTCGATCCAACGGCTCTCCTGCGTAACGTCGAACTGGCGATACATCGCTACTTCGCCATTGGCGTTTAGCTCCGCTTCAAGTGCGTTGCCTTTGGCATCATCGATATCAGCAATTACGACCTTCGCACCTTCTTGTACGAACATACGTGAAGTCGCCTCGCCAATTCCCGACGCGCCGCCGGTGACGATGGCAGTTTTTCCTTCAAGACGCTTTCCAGACGGCATAACTTTTTCCTTGTTGTTTTGTAGTTGTCAATCTGAACTTGATTCAGAATCACTATCGACTAGTTCACGACTAAACTGCCGGGCAAGTACGAGAGATGTTAACTCGAATGATCTTTCCGCTTTGGGCACTGATCCTGAATCAAGTTCAGGATGACAATATCGCTGATTTATTCGCTATCGAACGAATCTCCCTCACCCCAACCCTCTCTCGCTAGGAGAGGGGGAATTCTCAAGCAGGCTGATTACCCAACCAAATTGTTCTTCAACGAATCGGGATTTATCTCCAACCCTAATCCCGGACGATCCTCGAACGGTTTCCACGTTCCGTGATCGCTGTACGGAGGAACTTCTTTCCACCACACCGGCTGGCTACTTTCGTCAGCCCCCAGCACTTCAACAACCTTCAAATTCGGAGTCGCCATCGCACAGTGCAAGTGAACCAATGAAACAGCGTGAGGTGCCACAGGCAAATTGAAAGCATCAGCCATCGCCGCAACTTTCATCCACTCGGTTATACCCGTAACTCGATGTACATCTGGTTGAACGATATCTACACCGCCGGCTACCAACAGATCTCTAAAGCCGTACTTCGTGTACTCGTGCTCACCAGTCGCAACCGGAATTGTCGTGTTGCGTGATACCTGAGCCAATCCCGGAATATCGTCGGCAAGCACCGGTTCTTCGAACCAAGCCACATCGAAATCTTCGAATATCTGCGACATTTTGATCGCCTGCTTAGCGTAGTAACCGTTGTTGGCATCAACGAAAATTTCGACGTCATCACCAACAGCCGCTCGAACCGCAGCCAATCGTTCGATGTCTTCTCGTTCCGACTTGCCGAAGTCCTTACCGACTTTCATCTTCACTCGCGGAATGCCTCGCTCGACATAGCCCACCTGCTCAGCGACGAGTTCATCCTGCGAGTAGTTCGTCCAGCCGCCTGAGCCATAGATCGGAACTTCATCGTGAGCCGGACCCAGCAATCGGTAAATCGGCTGATCGAGAACTTTGCCCTTGAGATCCCACAGCGCAATATCAATAGCCGCTATCGCCTGAAATGCCACACCCTTGCGACCAAATCCACGCACTCGCCAGTACATGTCCTGCCACAGTTTCTCGATCATGAACGGATCTTGACCAATCAACACGCCGCTCAGATTGTCTTCAATTACAGCCTGAATCGATCGTTGGCCGGGTGCATAACCTAGCCCGATAGTTCCCTCGTCCGTGTGGATATGAACGAAGAGCTGATTCTTGCCTTTAGCGTTCGGATCAATCGTAGGAATCGTGGCGTCCTGAATCACGTATCCATCAGGATCGTGCAGCATGAAGGTCTTGATCTCGGTGATTTTCATTCAGTTCCCGCCATTGGTTCATATCTAGATCGAGCCGACAGATTACGCCCGTTGCCACGAATTGGGTATATCAGGAATCGCAATTTGCATGATGACTGAAGCCGTTTACCGATGCACGCCGACCAGAATGGTCGTAGTCTCATGTCTCGATCTATCGCACCTAACGCCTAAGTACGTCCAAATCCCCTAAATGACTACCACCGACTCACAAAATCCAAGCGGCTCAAAAGGCCCAAAAGGAAAAGCTAGTCGCGTGTTCTACGGCTGGTGGGTCGCACTTGCTGGTGCCATGAACATGATCGTTAGTTCGGGCCCAACGTTTCAGGCAGCGAGCACATTATTCCGCGCTATTGAAGACGAATTTGGATGGTCGCGGGCAGTCGTCACCGGAGTAGCGTCGTTTGGTCGATTCGGCGGAGCTTTGCTTGGCCCACTCGAAGGTTGGCTAACCGATAAGTTCGGCACCGGAAAGATGGTACTGGTCGGATTCACTATCGGCGGATTCGGATTAATCGGGTATTCCCAGCTGCAAGGACCCGTTCAGTATTACGTACTGTATTTCACTCTCTCGATGGGATTTTCCATTGGTGGATTCGTGCCTTCAATGGCGGCCGTCAACGCATGGATGCCACACAAACGCGCAACCGCAATGGCGATCGTTATCGGTGGTTCAAGCCTTGGAGGAGTTTTCGTACCGCTAATTGTTTGGGGAATAAACACTTACGGCTGGCGAGAAACAACATTCGTTATAGGCCTGATCACTCTCGCAGCTGGACCGCCAATCGCCTACGTCGCAGGTAAAAGAGCACCTGAATACGGCGATCTAATGGCTCAGGTTACGAAAGATAAATCCGATGATTCGAAGCCGCTAACTCAATACGACTTCACTGGCAAAGAGGCGCTGCGAACACGAGCCTTCTGGTCGATTTCAATCAGCCACACACTTACGAATCTATCGGTTGGCGCTATTTCGGCGCATATCTACTTCCCACTTACCGATGAAAATGCCGTAAATCTCTCTGACACTAGCGCTGCGACAATTCTGCCGATCATGGCGTTTGCATCGTTCAGTTTCCAGATGATCGGTGGGTTCGTTGGCGACCGAATCAACAAACGATCGATCTTGCCAGTTCTTATTCTTTTGCAAGGAACTGCGCTAGTAGTCTTGGCTCATGCCGGCAACTACCAAACCGCCGTGTTGTTTGCCCTTCTCTGGGGCGTGGGATTTGGCGCTCGAACTCCGATGCTTCACGCCATGCGAGGCGACTACTTCGGTCGAAAGCACTTTGGCGTCATTCTAGGCATGTCGGCGTTCCCAATGGGCTTAGGCATGATGGCAGCTCCGGTCATAGTGGGTCGTGTGTACGACAACACCGGCACGTACGTCACTTCGTTACAAACCCTCGCCGCATTCTGTGTAATCGCTGCCGTAACCATTCTGTTTGCAACCAAGCCAACTCCGCCGACAAAACAGAAGCGATAAGGCCCTACTCGCATCTTCCGCGAACAACCCGCATCAAATGCACCAAGGTGCTGCCGGGGGAATGCGAGCCGTCCCTCCGATCCCTCGGCAGCGTCTTCTATTAATTCACTTTTGCTAAACAGCAGATCAGCCGCACGGTTACGGAGCTTCTAAACTGGCTAAGACAACCTCAACATCCTCTTCTAGATCTTCTACCAGTGAACTCGATCGCAGCTGGTTGGGAGCTTTGGTGTTCGCAGCCCTAGCAATCGCCATCGTGCTGACAGTCGCCGTCGTAGCAAATTTGGCTATCGGTCGAGTCATCCACTGGGACATCGTGACAGTACTTGGAAGCATCGGATTCGTGTTTCTGACTATCGGTCGAAAATTCAAGACCGTTTAGTGCAGTTCGTATTTCAAGACTCCTCAAGTTCTTGAACGACAAGGCATCAGGCTGATAGCTTCATTTGTATGAAGCAGTCAGATGGCACCGAACGTCCCGCTAAATTCGATAATCCTCTCGACACAATGCTCTCAGGAGCATCGAGATTCGCCATAGAAATCGTGGCGTGGGTAGCAGGTCCGTGGGCAGTGGCCGACCTAACAGGCACTTGGCTAATGACCATCCCCGCGCTGGCAATCCTTGTGGCTCTTCCGGGTGTGTTTTCGACCAAGGGCGATAAAAAACATGTCGTAGTCGCCGTTCCCGGCAGAATTCGACTGCTCATTGAAATCATCCTGGCTGCGGTAGCAATCGCCTCAGCAGTACTGGTTTGGACGGTCATTGGCGGCATCATCGTTGCCGTAGTCGCTGCAGTAATGTTCATTGCTGGGGCGAAGCGCGCTAAGTGGTTATTAAGTAACGATCCACCCGACTGGCCACTGCCTTCAAACTAGCTTCACGCGCTTCTCACGCCAGATATCCCAAAGTGGAAACTGGCTAGTAGAATTAACTGGTTTGAGTGAATTTTCCCGCTGCGTAAATTGCGCAAGCCAAAACCAACAGATTCCGATAGTTCAGAAAAATTCCTAATGCGACCAATTGCTGATCTCGCGGCCGATATGGGCCTCGATCCTTCCGTTCTCGAACCCTACGGTCACGATAAAGCCAAGATCCCTCTCGACGCATTTCCAGATGTCGCCGAAAAGGCGAAGTTGATCGTTGTTACAGCGATCACTCCTACTCCAGCTGGTGAAGGTAAATCGACCACAGCAGTCGGACTCACCCAAGGTCTCGCCAAAATCGGCAAGAAACCTGTCCTCACCATTCGGCAGCCAGCGCTTGGGCCAGTATTCGGTCACAAGGGCGGCGGTACCGGCGGTGGCAAATCGACTGTCCAACCGGCTGTCGATATCAACCTCCATTTCACAGGCGATTTCCACGCAATCGAATCTGCCCACAACCTGTTAGCAGCGATGGTCGACAACGCTGTTTACCGAAACGCCATCGACAATTTCGATGCATCGGGCATAACTTGGCGACGAGTCACCGATGCCGAAGATCGTGCCATGCGGACGATCATGACCGGTGCGGGTGGCAAGCTAAACGGCCCGGTTAGAGAAGCCGGATACGATATCAACGCTGCCTCTGAAATCATGGCGATCTGTGCTCTCACTAGCGGTTATGACGACTTACGAGAACGTATCGGCGACATCGTTGTGGGTTGGAAGAAAGACGGCACAACACCCGTTACTGCTCGTGAAATCAAAGGCATCGGTTCGATCATGGCTCTCCTGCGAGACGCCATCAAGCCGAATCTGGCACAAACCGCCGAAGGTCAGCCAACCATCGTTCACATGGGGCCGTTCGGAAATATCGCACACGGCTGCTCATCGATCATTGCCGACAAGCTTGCTGTGAACTGCGGTGAGTACGTCATCACTGAAGCCGGATTTGGTGCCGACCTCGGTTTCGAAAAATTTATGGACATCAAGGTTCGCCAAGGTGGGCCAAAGCCATCAGCCGCCGTGGTTGTTGCGACTATCCGTGGACTCAAATGGCACGGTGGTGTTCCGCTCAAAGAAATGGCAACTGCTAATCCTGACGCAGTTCGTAAGGGCGCCGAAAATCTTAATAACGCATTACGGATTGTCGGACTTTACGGTCTGCCAGCAGTAGTTGCGATCAACCGCTTCCCTACTGACTCTGCCGAAGAAATCGCCGTGGTCAAAGAAGTTGCAATGGCAGCCGGAGCGATCGGTGTTGAAGAGGCAAAAGGATTCGCCGAGGGTGGCGACGGCATGATCGATCTTGCCAACGCAGTCGTCGAAGCTGCTGATCAGCCATCCGACGTCAAACTCCTCTACGAAGACGATGACGACTACTTCGACAAAGTCGAAAACATGGCGAAGTCTCTCTACCTCGCTGGCGACGTGAAGTGGGGTCCAATGACCAAAACAACCGCTCGACGTTTCGCAGCCAACGGCTGGAACTTCCCGGTTTGTATCGCTAAGACTCACCTTTCGATTTCGGCCGACCCGAAACTCAAAGGTGCGCCATCCGGACACACACTTCCCATCAGGGAACTGCGTATTCTTGCCGGTGCTCGCCAAATTGTGACGCTCGCAGGCGATATCATCACTCTGCCAGGTCTTCCATCCAAGCCAAATGCATGGGATATTGATCTGAACGACGATGGCGAAATTACCGGCATCCTGAGCACTTAGCCAGAAATACACAGACGACAAAGCAAAAGAATGACATCTGAAGCCCGACCTACATTCACCTGCAAAGTTTGCGCCAAAGTGCTTACGCCTAAGTTCCTGCCTTCATCGGCACCGAACTGCCCAGCATGCGGAGCCGACACTGGCCCCAACCAAGCAGCACTCGACGCTGGACTCACGACGTTCTGCGCCAACTGTCACACCACGGGTCATGTGTACGAATCTGACGCTTGCACAAACTGCGGTGCTGCATGGGGACACTGGTCTGGTGGCGATTCGGTTGAGCAATTGCCAGACTCATCGAGCGACAACGAACGAGTCATCTACAAGTCGTCTCGTGGCCCTGAGGGCGGAACAGTTCCTCGCTGGAAAGTCATCTAGCCAGCCTCTTATCCTGATAGTAGTTTCGAAGCTTCGGATTAGCGCACCACCCAGCCTGTCCTGATACCCAGTATCACAATTGACGGACTACACTGACGTTCTCCTAGTATTCGTATAACTACCCAGCGGTCGAACAACTGCTCTCATCTGATACCGAGTCTCACAAATATGCCTACGCGAATTACATCTATCGTCTTACTTCTAGTGCTCACAGCATTGGTTGTTTCAGCTTGCAAGAGTGATCTCGATTCGAAGCAAGGCGATAAGGTCACGGTCATCACAACCACCTACCCGCTCACGTTCATCACAGAGCGAATCGGTGGCAGCAGGACGACTGTAAATCAGCTGGTAAAACCCGGCGTTGAAGCCCACGATTTTGAGCCGGCACCATCAGACGTCCGAGCCATTTCGAACTCCGATCTCTTCATCTACAACCACCCTGCTTTCGAATCATGGGCACTCAATGCTGCGACGGCGTCAAACAACGATGACGGAGCGTCCACGGTTACAGTTCAGACAATCAATCTGGAAATGGCGGGAGAAGATCACGGCGGTCAGGCACACGACGATTCAGTCCTCGATGCTCATGTTTGGCTGAATCCACTTGAGGCTACAGAACAAGCCGAACGAATTCTTTCGGCACTCATCGAAGTCGATCCAGAGGGATCGCAAACATACACTCGCAATGCTGACGCACTAGCAATCGAGTTTCGTGCACTCGACGAACTGATAGCAAAGCGTGTTTCGAATTGCGAGCTCGATAGCGTTGTTGTTTCGCATTTGGCGTTCGGGCATATGGCTGAGAAATACGGCTTTGCCCAGATAGGACTTGCAGGGCTTTCACCTGAGTTCGAATCTGGCCCTTCGCAATTGGCAAAGGTAATCGAACGTATTGGCGAACTCGGCATCAAGCACATCTTGCAAGAGCCGATTGTTAGCGATCGATTGGCGACGACGGTCTCTGCGGAAACCGGAACCGAACTGCTAACTCTTCACCCGCTAGAAGTGCGGACTAAGGACGAAGCGTCCGAAGGCGTGACCTATATCGACATCATGAAGTCGAACGCCGAAGCACTCGGCACCGCAATGAACTGCGCCAGCTAGGCGAACTAATTACCGCCAAGCTCGAAGCGCTCTAGCCGCTTCCATTCTCCGCCCCAAGCGACTCCATCACGCCCCATCAAGTCGATTGCACTCAACGACAGATGATCTCCTAAATCGATAGCACCTATACGAGCCTTTGCGATTTCGACACCCTCAGGCTTCACTTCATTGACGATGCTCATGTGAGATTTGTACGGGTCATCGGGGTACGCAGATTTGCCAAGAGGACCAACTTCAGCCATCAGGTCATCGTGAAGGGACTGGATCTCTGGATTCACTGTGAAGCCGAGAATCACGCTATGCTCCGATTCCCATACATCCATTCCCGCAGTGCCAAGCTCCAGCGATTTGTGCCGTCCGGCAACATTGCGAATCACCGCGATCAATCCATCCAGACTTTCAATGTCGTAGAAAGTTCCTTTGACAGTTACATGCCCTGGAATCTTCGCGCGCTCTTGCCCGGCCGCATGCTCGATATCCAATAGTTCCTGTTCAAGCCGAGCGGGCGCAGGGGCGACTATCGTGTAGCACGCATAACCAAACTCATCGTTCTCAAGATTTGTTGAGTTGATTGCCATATTCAATCCTTACCTCTCATCAAGCCAAGCCTCACCTAGTGCGAAGCACGATAGTGTGCTGATAGCAGATCCTCACCGAAGTCGTGAGCATAATCACGAAGCACCGAGTGAATGTGATTCGCTTCGTTCTGCGTGTTGTCGTACTCGATCAAGAATCGAGGATGTCGAATAGCGTAATAGTGCGGTTCGCCAACCCCAGCAGGACCCGCCCAAGCAAACGTCACATCATCGAATCCAGCCGATTCAACTTCTCGCCAGTAGTTCGATGAAAGATCATCCGAAGCCCGAGTCACATAGTGCTTCACAAGCGCCACAAGCTGACCTCGTTGGTCGTCGCCCAAATCACCAAACCCAATTCCCTTAGGGGCGATATTAGGATCGGCAGATCGAACGTTCGTAGTCAAAATATCAGCAGGTGCCACAGGGTCGACAATGGCCAGCTTAGTCTGCGAAGAATCCATCGAAGTCAGCAATGAACGTGCCCAGTCCTGCTCCTCGACCAAAGTTCGCTCACCCTCGCGTTCGCCATGGCGGATAACCGCCGGGTTGGCACCGAAGAACAAAGGCAGAATCGCGACATGCTCGCCACCAACGATATTCGCCGTTAGGCCGATGTGGTGACCGCCAACTCGGAATCCCCACGGCTCATCAACGCTTCCCGGCGTACCGAACACGCTGAACCAGTAACGATCGGTATTTCGTTCCCACTGCGAAATATTGTTGCTGATCCCTTCCCACTCACCAAGGATCGTCTCAAGTTCCATGATCCGATGCGCTGTCGCCGCGCCACGAGCGCTGTAACCAGTCTCCATCATCGTGAACGCAGCCTTGCGCTGAGCATCGTTCATCTCACGAAGGCGTAGGCCCTCTCGTTCGATGGGCGTGTATGCCCACTTATAGCGTTCATCGCCAGCAAATTCGAACGATGCAGTTTGTTTCTGTGAATCATCAAGCGAGTTCAGAAAATCGTTAGCAGCAGCAGTCATTCGCTTGACTGCATCAGGAGCTGAAGACGGGATTGGCGACGAGGTCATCGGGATTCCTTTGAGAGGGTTTTAGGAGTGCACACTATAAGCCCCCGAGCCGAAACATGGGGGCATCGATACTTCAGATTGAAGAGAAGAGGCGCTGAACAAAATTCAGCAGCTAGCTACCTGAGATTAACCCCAGGTACCAAACAGTCTTTCGCACGTACCGCCGAGAATTCGATCAGAAAGCCCAGGTCCAATCGCTGGCTCGATTCGATCTGCGATCTCCCAGCCTTTGGTGTAACCCGCCTGCTCAACAATGAAAGGAAAATCGGTTCCCCACATAAGTCGATCTGCCGAGTACTCATCGATCAAACGATGCGTCCAGTCGAACAGGTCGATATACGGAAACTCTTCGTTCGATGCCCGAGGAAATTCAGATAGTTTCACGTTCATATTTGGGTAACGTGACATAGACAGCAGCCGTTCGAAATCGGGAACCTCAGCACCATCCCGAGAAGGAACACAGTGACCAAAGTGATCGACAATCGCATCCGTATCTGGATACACAGCCGCTAGCGTTTCGATTTCTTCGTAGTTGTTAGGGCTAACCAAGAAACCAACCGGAATTCCCAGCTCGCCAGCGCGCTTGTACAGCGCCTGACCAACATCGCCGTTCATGAGTTCACCCTCACGCCAAAGCGCAGGATTGAACCTAACTCCCCTGTATCCACGCCCAACCAGTTCGTCGAGCATGCCGACCGGGTCTGCAGCTTGAGGATCGACAAGACACATGCCAACGAATCGATCTGGCCACTGGGCGATCGTGTCATCGACATAAGCATGATCGAAGCCATGGACAATCGGCTGAACGATTAACGCACCGTCGACATCTGCTCGGTCCATCAGATCAAGCAAGAATTCAGCGTCACCTCGGTCACGTGGCGGCGCCTGCCCTTCCCGGTACGGATACGTATCGGGATCGTGCGCCCAAACGTGCAAATGTGAATCGATTTTTTTCATGTCGTCAGCCCGTGCCTCATCAAATTCTTCAAATTCCAGAGTTGAAGAAGTGCGCAGTTTAGCGTCAATCGGAGAAGCTTACGCGATCCCTGCTCAAGCAGATAGACCACTCGCATGGATGGTTAATAGAGCTCATCAGAATAAAAGAGCTCTCATAAACGGCTTGATTCACCCCGGGCTGGTGGTACATTCCCTCCCAGCCCGGTGTGCCGCCGATCATGTACCTAAAGTGACAACGAAGTCGGCAAATCTCACATAAACGCAAGACCACGACCTCGAAAAGAAAATTCTCAATGATCAAGCTCAGTCTGCAATCCCTCTCTTACCGCGACACATTCAACGCGGGCAAGATCACCCTTCTCGGCATAATCGATAAGGCCGCCGAGTATCAAATGGACGGTGTAGACCTGCACTTCACCCATTTCGCTTCGACCGATGACGACTACCTCGAAGAAGTAAAACAGGCTTGTCTCAAACGTGGGCTCCACATGTGCTACATCGGGGTTTCAAACAACTTTGGTAAGACAGGCGAAGAGTTGCGTGAGCAGATCGACCTAATGAAAAAGTGGATCGACGTCGCTGCCAAAATGGGCATTCCAATGATCCGTGCGTTCGGTTCATGGATACCAGATGGCGAAACTGAAGAAGAAGCATGGCCCCGCTTGGTCGCATCAACCAAGGAAGTCGCCGAGTACGGTCAGTCGAAGGGCGTGTACGTCGGACTCCACAACCACAACCACGGCTGCATCCCAGCAACCGGCGATCAGGTGATTCGACTTCTAGACGATGTCGACAACCCTTACTACACCCACATTCTCGACACAGGCCAGTACCGTGGCTCACCGGGCGCATCGTTTGGCGAACGTGGACAGGAAGACCCACAGTGGAACTTCTACGGTTCTATCGAAACCTCCGCACCACGCGCCGTGCACGTTCGAGCCAAGATCTACCGAATCGCCAGCGGCAAAGAGGCGTGGCTCGACTACGAACGAATCATGCCGATCATCAAGAACGTTGGATACAACGGCTGGATGTCGATCGTGTTTGAAGGACAAGACGAGTTAGACGAACCGGCAGCGGTTCCTCTCGCAAACTCATACCTGCGATCAATGCTCGCCAAGCACGAAATGTAGTCGAACGGGTTCTACGCAATGCTTCCGATATACCTTCAGGCACTATCGTTTCACGACATATACGGCAACGGCGATGATTGCATTCACGCTGCCGCCGATATGGCAGCGGAACTCGGCATAGCTGGTCTCGATATCGAAGATCGCCTGCTGGAGAACTACGAACCTGAATACCTGCAAGAACTTGCTCACTCGGTCGGAAGCCGAGGTGTGCAGTTTGGCTACGCCGGTGTGATCGTACCTTTCAACGAACCGGTGTCCTCGATACCCGGCGAAATTGAAAGAGCGAAAGCATTGATCGATGCTGTGCCGCATTTGGGAATCAGCTCAATTCGCATTCCCGGCAACGGTGTTGTGAACGGACAAACGCTGGAATTCACGTTCGAGAAAGTACGAGAGAAATTCCAGACCGTGTGCGATTACGCGGCCGATGCCGGAGTCACGGTATTTCTCCACAACCACAACCACGGTTCGACGCCCTCGACCGGTGCTCAAGTGTTGAAAATGCTCGATGAAGTCGACAGTCCTGCACTGGCGCACGTTGTCGACACTGGACAGTTCCAAGGCTCACCGGGGTCATCAGGCGATGGTGCTCCAGCGAAGGTAGCGGAAGAGCAACTTTACGAATCAATCGAGATGTGCGCTCCTCGTGCTTCGTTAGCTCGAACCAAGTTCTATTTTGCCGACTCGGGTGATGAGCAATGGCTCGACTATCCACGTATAGTTCGCATTCTGAAAAATGCAAAATTCGATAGTCCGTTATCGATCGTCTACGAACCTCGCGGCGACGTCCTTTCGAAGGACGCGCTACCGAAAGCAGTCAAATATTTAACTGAGTTATTCGAAAACAGTTAGTCAGCTAAACAAAACTTGCGTCGACCAAAACCGTCGAAGCAAAACCAATCGTCCTAAGTGACAACAAGTTAAAACAAAGGAAATACTGAATGGGTACGTTCTACGACAATTCGATTGTCCCTGATCATCTGAAACGCGACTTCGATGTCTACGACCGAATCAACGATCTCAACATGGATCTAGGATCGTTCGAAAACAACGTGACTAGCCTCAAAGGCGCTGGAATCTGCGGAATCGTGTTCCACGAATCCGGTCTCGTTTACCTCTCCGGTCACGGCTACGGTCCAGGCCAAATGTACGACGATCCAGACCGCATCAAAGAAGGTCAGGACGCTGCAGAATGGGTTGCAAACTCCATGATCAAGCGTCTTCACTGGGGACTCACTTGCGGTGGTGAAGGTGGCGACTTGAACGACGTTATCTACACCGTGAAGGCTCTAGGTATGGTTGTTTCGACCGATGTTGCGTTCAACGGCGGACCTGCCGTAATGAATGGATTCTCGGAACGATGGCAGTCGGTGTTCGGTGGCGGTAAGGGCGAATCTGCAGTTGATGGCGAAGACCAAAACTACGGCGGTGTTCACGCTCGAAGTGCTATCGGTGGGTTCACAGGTCGATTCTCAATCGAGCCTGAAATCATCGTTGCAATTCCGCCTGAGCTTTCAAAGGCAATCATCCAAAACCGTGGATGGATCTTCCCTCTTCCACCAAAAGTGCTCGAACAGGTATCTGCTGCACGAAGCTAACGCCTAGCTCTAAATCCAAAACAAAAAAGCCCTCGGATTTCCCATAATTCCGAGGGCTTTTTCATATACAAAATTACTTACGCAGCAGTGCGCATCAGCTTCTGTCGATCTTCGATGCTGCGAGGTCGATCACCTAGTTCCGACCACTGACGCTGCACGCCGGGTTCGCTCCAGGTCAAACCACGAACTGCCGATTTCACTGTCGCACGAACATGCGCAGGATTGGCTAGAGATGCCCGAGTGATCATCGACCACTTCTGCGACCCGTATACCCAAAGCGCCTTGAAAGCACGTGGGTTGAGAGCTGGCGTGTAAATCATGATTCCAGTTGCAGGAGAGTTGGCAGCAATCGCACGAGCTACTGCTAAGCCTTGAAGCTCTCCACCGCAATCGAGCTCAATAATCGCAAGATCGGCTTTCGACATTGCTGTCATAGCGACCATCGACTGCGAGTTATCTGCCGTACCAGCGATCATCACGCTTTCGAGTGGATCGAGGCACTGATGAATTTCATGGTCGAACTCAAAACCAGCATAGATAGCAATCTTGCCGGGAACGTCGATTTCAGGACGCTCGGTTCGTCGACGGGCGATCGGCTGCTGCAGAACACGTGTTGGTGTTCGGCGCACACTTGCTCGAGGTGCAACAGTTCGTGCTGCAGGAGCACGACGTACAACTCGACGAACCACTCGTCTTTTTCCACCATTCGGGAATCGAAGGACCTTTGACATTTCCCCTCCAAAGATTCGACTTACTCATATAACTCTGCCGGTTGTTAGCCAGCCCCGAATCGTCGGCTTCCGCGAACCCGATTAGGAAAATAGAGAATTGTGAATTGCAGAAATAACGTATCCAAACCCGCAATTTGAACTAGAAACAGCGCACTTCGACAGCCGATCAACTAAAAATGCTTTTCGCCAATGAGGTGTCTTGCAGTTGTTCCTTACTGAGCAATTGGGTAATTCACGATCAACAATCGCACTATCGTGTAGCCGAATGAAATGGAGATACCGACTCGGGAAGCTCTAAAATGTGAGCGCAACGATCGATCAACGGCAGCATCCATTTCATGAAAATAGGCTACGAATGAGAATTCTCGTATCGGGTGGATCTGGAATGGTTGGTAGCCGCCTAATCGAAACCCTTGCGTACGACGGTCATCAAATAGTGCAGCTCGTAAGGCGTACCCCGAACCCCGACGCGCCGATTGCGGAATTTGGCTGGGATCCTGAGCACGGAGCTTTCGATTCACGCATGCTCGGCTCGATCGACGCAGCGATTCATCTGGGTGGTGTATCGATAGCCGGCGGACGTTGGAGCGCTGAACGCAAACTGCTCATTCGTGAAAGCAGAGTGCGATCAACTCGCCTACTCTCACAAGCTCTCGCCGGTCTTGCCTCCCCACCCAAAGTGCTCATCGTAGCGTCAGCGGTAGGTTTCTATGGCGACAGAGGCGAAGAGCCGTTAACCGAAGAATCACCATCCGGTGAAGGATTCCTAGCCGACACAGCGATCAGATGGGAAGCGGCTGCTGATGCGGCTCGTGAAGCAGCAATCCGTGTTGTACATGCCCGTTTCGGCTTGATCATCTCTAGACAAGGCGGTCTTCTGGCGAGAGTTCGGGTGCCGTTCCAAACAGCACTCGGAGGCAAGATGGGGAGTGGTCGACAGTGGTGGCCATGGATTTCGTTACCAGATGTAATCAACGGACTTTCGTTCGTGCTGGGTCGAGAAGACATTTCAGGTCCTGTTAACTTCACAGGCCCAACTCCCGTGCGAAACGAAGAGTTCACCAAGCTGATGTCGAGCACGCTATCTCGACCCGCTTGGTTCCAAATTCCAGCACCAATTATCAAATTGATCTTCGGCGAGATGGGTGAAGAAACAATGCTCGGAAGTCAGCGAGCATTCCCCGAAAAACTACGAGCCGCAGGGTTCGAATGGGTCTACAACACTCTCGATGAAGTCCTCTATCAGGAACTTATCGCAGGTCGATCCGATCGTTGGGGTCACACTTCCTAGACGCCCAGAACCGAAAAAATTCGCAAAGAAAAACGGGGATGCCAATTGGCATCCCCGTTTTCGTATTCGATATTCAATCGAACGCACGCAGGCAGGGCTTACGCCTCGGCCATCATTTGGCGAAGTACGTATGGCAGTAATCCGCCGTTGCGGTAGTACTCATTCTCAATCGCTGTATCGATTCGAATCAGCGTCTCGAATTTGGTGACCTTACCGTCCTCGGCAGTAGCCGTAACAGTTACTGTCGATCCCGGCTCGACCGAGTTGCCAATGCCAGGAACATCGTATGACTCTGTGCCATCAAGGCCCAGCGATTCGGCAGTGTCGCCATTCGTGTAAACAAGAGGAAGCACACCCATGCCGATCAAGTTAGATCGGTGAATTCGCTCTAGGCTCTCAGCGATTACAACACGGACACCCAAGAGCATCGGCCCTTTGGCAGCCCAGTCACGTGAACTACCGGTTCCGTACTCCTTACCAGCAAGAACGATCAGCGGAACGCCCTCGCTCTGATACTTCTCGGAAGCCTCGTAAATCCGCATCTGCTCGCCATCTGGCTGGTGAATAGTCCAATCACCTTCCATATCAGGAGTCAGCTTATTGCGAAGTCGAATATTTCCGAACGTACCCCGAACCATCACATCGTGATTACCGCGGCGTGATCCGTAAGAGTTGAACTCTCGACGAGGAACATCATTACCAACCAAGAACTGACCACCGGGCGCACTTGGCGGAATTGCTCCCGCTGGCGAAATGTGGTCGGTAGTAACCGAATCACCAAAGCCAACAAGCACACGAGCGCCCATCACTTCTGATCGAACGGTTGGCTCGTCACCAAAGTCCTCAAAGTAAGGAGGCTCTTGAATGTAGGTCGACTGACGATCCCATTCGAAGTTCATGCCTGTTGGAGCTGGCAATTCCTGCCACTCAGGCGAACCATCGAATACTGTGCCGTACTGCTCTTTGAACATGTCGGCTGTCAGCGAGCTCGCAATCGTGTCGGCAATATCTTTCTGTGAAGGCCAAATATCCTTCAGGAAAACATCCTCACCCTGATCATCTTGACCCAATGGCTGATGAACAAGATCAGTGTCGACTTTACCGACCAGCGAGTAAGCAACAACCAACACCGGTGATGCGAGATAGTTAGCTTTCACCTGCGGGTGAACTCGACCTTCAAAGTTTCGGTTCCCACTTACCACAGCAGCAGCCGTGAGTTCATGATCATTTACGGCGTCCGATACAGCCTGCGGAAGCGGTCCGGAGTTACCGATACATGTCGTGCAACCGTAACCAACCGTGTTGAATCCGAGAGCGTCAAGATCTTCGTTCAGACCTGCAGCCTCGAGGTATCGAGTTACGACGGTTGACCCAGGAGCAAGACTCGTCTTTACCCACGGCTTGCGGTTCAGGCCACGCTTACGAGCGTTGCGTGCCAACAATCCGGCGCCGACCATCACAGACGGGTTCGATGTGTTCGTACAGCTAGTGATAGCAGCGATAACCACTGATCCATCACCAACAGCACCCGCTGCGCCATCGACTTCAACTTCGTGCTTGTGGTCGGAAGCATCAGCGAACGACGATGTGAAATTGTCGCCAACTTCAGATAGTGCAAGTCGATCCTGTGGACGCTTCGGACCTGCCAGCGCAGGCACCGTGCTCGAAAGATCAAAGCTCAGCGAAACAGAATATTCAGGTTCGGTAGAAGGATCATAGAAGAACGAATTCGCCTTGGCGTACTTCTCAGCCAGCTCAACTGTCGAGTCATCTCGGCCAGTGTCACGCATGTACTTCAAGGTCTGATCGTCGATCGGGAAGAATCCACAAGTAGCGCCGTATTCAGGCGCCATGTTTGCAATCGTTGCCCTATCGGCAAGCGGCAGGCCATCGAGAGCCGGCCCGTAGAACTCTACGAACTTCTCAACAACACCCTCTTCACGAAGCATCTGCACGATACCTAGTACGAGGTCGGTAGCTGTTGCACCCTCTGGCAGTGCACCAGTCAGACGCACACCAACCACTTCGGGAACAACCATGTAGTACGGCTGACCGAGCATGACTGCCTCAGCTTCAATTCCACCAACACCCCAACCAAGCACACCAAGACCGTTGACCATCGTTGTGTGCGAATCGGTTCCAACACAGGTGTCGGGGTATGCGACTCGACCACCATCGGCAGTCTCTTCAGAAAGAATTGCTTCAGCAAGGAATTCGAGGTTCACCTGGTGAACAATCCCGGCTCCCGGTGGAATAATTTTGAGGTTGTCGAACGCACCCTGTGCCCACTTGAGCAATTGGTAGCGTTCGGTATTTCGTTCAAACTCACGCTCGATGTTCATCGCCAGCGCGCCAGCGTTCGAGAAGTAGTCGACCTGCACCGAGTGGTCGATGACCATGTCGGATCGAACGATCGGGTTGATGATCGAAGAATCGCCACCGGCGTTCGATACGGCGTCTCGCATTGCAGCGATATCGACAACCACTGGAACTCCAGTGAAGTCTTGTAGCACTACCCTGCCCGGCATGTATGGAAATTCGCTGACAGGTTTAGCGTTGGCTCGCCACGAAGCAACAAGCTTCACGTGATCGTCGGTAGCGGGGCCGCCGTCGGCTTTTCGAAGTGCGTTCTCGAGCAGCACTCTGATCGAATAGGGAGTCTTGGCAATATCGACTAGCCCGGCGTCTTCGAGCACAGACAGGTCGTAGTAGTTGACTGTTCCGTCCGCCGTTTCAAAAGATCGCTTTGCATCGAATGAAGTTGATTCTGGTGACATATTTCGCTTGCTGCTCTTACCGGTAATTACTAAAGATCAAGATCGCAGATCAGAATCTACCACTTGCCTACGGCGAGCGACGGTTCGATCAAACGTTTCGGATAACCACTTTACCAGCGGTAGTGGCTATTTCTTATGAACATTCCGGCTCTCTCGACTGCTAGCATCCACGCTTCCGATAATTTCCTAGTCGAATTCTGCACCATTTGAACCCGAACCCTCGTACATATTCCGATCCCCGAGCTGCCCTCGCCAGTCGCACTCCGTTCTTTTACGGCTGGGCAGTTGTGCTCGCAGCCGGCTCGACGATGTTCGTTAGGAACGCTGCAGCGACACTAACCATTGCAGTGTTCGTGTTCCCGATGAGCGAAGACCTTGGCTGGAGCCGGACCCTCATCGTTGGTGCCGCCGCCGCTGCTGGTGTCGTATCTATGTTCGTTTCTCCGCTTGCCGGGTGGATTCTCCAGCGATACGGCGCAAGAGTGCTGATGGCTTCGTCGGTATTTTTACTCGGCGCAGTCATACTCTCGCTTCGTTGGACCACCAACCCAATTAGCTTCTATCTGCTGTTTGGCGCTGGCCGATTAATGTTTCAGGCCCCTCTGCAAATCGGTGGCTCGACAGCTGTAGCCCAGTGGTTTGTCCGCATGCGAGGGCGTTCGTCATCAATGCTTGGCGTATCGCATTCACTTGGCATGGGGCTCTTCCCGCTGTTCGCTCAACTGTTCATGAATGCCAGTAATGGCGATTGGCGCATGGCGTGGTTCTGGATGGGAATTTCAGTTTGGGTAATTGCTCTTCCTTTGACACTCCTCGTATTCGTCAACAAGCCTGAAGACGTTGGCTTAACGCCTGACGGAGACGAAGCTTCCGACGATTCAACCAGCGGTTCAGCTACAAAAACAGCCGCGGAACAAGAGGAGCAGTGGACGCTAAAAGAAGCGATGCGTACACCAGCAATGTGGACTCTGGCGTTAGTTGGCGGATTAGTATTTTTCATTCACACCGGCGTCAATATTCACCAAGCTGCGTTCCTGCGTGATCACGGCATCAGTCCGTCGATCGCCGCTTCAGCACTAACGGTCATGGCTGGAGGAACCGCTGTCGGCAGCATCCTCTGGGGCAACTTGCTCGACCGACTGCCAGTGAAAATCGTCTATTCAGCAACAGCGGCTTGGCTCGGAGGAATGGCCCTGCTGTTCTTGCTTGTCGATTCGCCAGCAATGGCGTTCACAGTTGCAGCATTATTCGGAATCGGACTCGGTGGTTTGCTTGTTGTTCCGCCGGTTGCCATTGCTCACTACTTCGGCAGAAGCTCGTTGGGTGCGATTCGAGGAGCGACCGAACCGTTCGTGAGTGGTGGTCAGGCGATAGGTGCAATCGGTGCAGGTCTCATATTCGACTACACCGGCTCTTACGAAGCGACATTCCCAACCTTCACTGCCGCCGCAATTATCGCAATCATATTGCTGGCTTTTACTCGGCGACCTAAGAAGCACAAGCCGGTCGAGTAAATCGCCTCGACATATTGCGAAAGTTCATCCCGGCAGCTACTCTCGCCCTGCATACATCTACTGCAGCGCAAGGCAACGGTAACCAGCTTGATCAACGGCGTATTACACCCCAAAAACGTAGTCGCACAACTCGTGGAACTCGGCGTGTCGCACTACGTAACGCTTCCCGATTCTGAGACCGCCCACATGTACGAAGCACTGATGGCCGAACCATCGATCACCATGGTTCCAGTCTCTCGCGAAGGCGAAGCCATTCCAGTCGCAGCAGGCTTATTCGTTGCCGGGCAAAACCCAGTCGTCTCCATTCAGAATGCAGGTCTATACGAAGCAGGCGATGCGCTACGTGGACTCGCACTCGGCATTGGGCTGCCCCTTGTGATGTTCATTGGCTACCGGGGTCACAACCGAATGGGCGACACCGCCGATACGGCAGCCAAATATCTCGAACCGTTCCTTCACATGTGGCGAGTCGACTACTTCGTTATCGAATCAGATGACGATCTCGACAGAGTGCCAATAGCGTTCGAACGCGCTGCGAAAACGAACCAACCATTTGCCGTAGCGATAGGCACTGAATACGCCAAAGAATCACCTTCAGGAACGGAATCGGAGGGCGAATAATGATTACCTACGCTGACGCCTGCCGAGTTCTAAACGAATCACGAGGTGAAGCCGTTGCCGTTACGACGATGACGCAAACCAAGTATTGGAACCAGATTTCTAAGGAACCCGATCTCGATATCGGCATCGCAAACGGCATGTCCAAGGCTTCTTCTGTCGCACTTGGATTGGCACTTGGTGATCCCGAGCGATCAGTGTTGTGTCTCGATGCCGACGGTTCACTACTCATGAACTTTGGGTCGCTCGCCACGATTGCTGGCATGGCTCCTAAAAACCTCTATCACTTCGTTTTCAACAACGGTATCTACTCGGTAACTGGCGGTCAGCCGTTGCCGACAGCGGGTGTCGAATATGCAAAAGCTGCGGAGGCATGTGGCTACGCGTCGACCCACAGATTTGAAGACGTCGAATCTCTCGACTCAGCACTTCCTGAAATCCTCAGAAGTCCCGGCCCTGTTCTTATAGAGATCATCGTGAAAGGCGAACCTCAAGCTGAGGGAGTTGATCAAACCTGGGAATCGAACGCGAAGATGCCCTTGCAACTTCGTGCTCTTAGGAAACGACTAACTGGAAACGATGACTGGGGACCCGGCGGGCCGTTTATCTAGGCACGATTGCCTTGAACCTAGTCTTCGTTTTTACGACGCTTAGGGCGAACTCGAGCCACGATCAGCCCGAAGAGTCCAGCTGCCGCCAGTAGATAGTCGGCACCAGCAGTCACGGCTCCAACGGCTTCATCACCGCCTGTTGGCACGTTGCAACCGAACACGGTCAATGCTGGTTCAGGCGCTAGCGATCCATCGCCATTACCTTCGTCTTCGGCAAACGGATTGTCTTCGTCATCAGCACGCATCGCAGCTACTGTCGCCGCAATGTCTTCCTCAGTGACTTCCTCGTCTTCTTCAGATGAGCCCTCTTCTGATCCATCGTCAGCGGGAGGTTCTGTTTCGTCTTCCGGTGTTACAGCTTCAGAATCTTCTGGAGTCGGTGCAACCTCAGGCTCTGCATCGACAGAAGCTGCATCCTCGGGTACTGCTGTTGGTTCAACAGCTTCCGGAACTGGAGTTGCAACCGGTTCGGGTTCAACCGCTTCCGGTGCTGGCGTCGCCTCAACCGGAGTTGAATCGTCTGGTGTACCAACAGGCTCAGGAGATGCGCTTGCGACTTCTGTCGCGTCGGTTGGTACTTCCGTTGGAGCGACCTCTACAACAGGAGTGATATCTACAGTAGGCAGCGGAGTAGGAGTTTCAGTTGGAACGGGTGTCGCTGTCGGTTCAGGTGCGTTCACACTGAACGACCGCACTATCGCGCCATGAGTGTTCCCTGCATCGTCTCGACCGATAACTTCAAAAATGTGATCGTCGTTCGACAGGAACGCAGGGCGATACGACCATGTCGTAGCTGATTCAGCGGTGAAGCCAGATGTGACATCGGTGCCATCGAGTTTTGCGCTAATAATCGTCACACCTGCATGCGAGTCGCCAGAGTACTCACCAATTTCCTCGGCAAAGCTAACGGTGATCAACGGGCTAGGAATAATCGCAATTTCACGATCACCCGGAAGAACCACCGGCTGTTTGATTACAGTGTCCAAATGGAATTGAACGGCTCCATCCGGATAGCCAACAGCATCAACACCCACGCCACCTCTTGCAATGTTCAGCGCTGCATCGAATCCAGCTGCCTCAACGTTCTTCACTCCATCGCCTGCTGCCGATCCCGTAAACGTCGTTCCATCAACAACAATCGCCCACACGTTGGTGTCCAACGGCTGAGCCGATCCGAACGTCACACCATTGATAGTCACTGTCGGATCCGAAGTAAGTGATTCGACTGTCGTAACGTTGATAGTCAGAAGGCTGTTTGTAATGGCCGTATCGGTCGAAACGGTAAGCCTAGGTCCTAATTTGTCGATCGGAATTAATTCTTTCAATTCCGAAGGAAAATCTGTCAGATCAGATACAGCACCCGGCATGATCGTAATTTTTTCGGGCGAGGTCGGAATATCTTCGAACGTGAGCCAAACTGAATTGGTCACCTCTGTCATATCGACTAGCTCAGTAACATCGGTAACCATCGTCGCGGTCTTGGCAGACTGACCTTTAATGATGAAGCGCGAGGCATCAATCGAAGTTTCTTTGATTGGCTCCGACCATTTCACCTTGATGCTGTTAAGAACGTTGCTTACGGTCTTTTTCGCCGTCGAATCAAACACCTGACCAAGCACAACCTCATCGATCGCAGGCGGTGAAGTATCGACGGTGTATTTATGGAGTTGATCGCCACTCGTGGCTTCTGAATCAGAAATACCAACGTTCGATGCTCTGTCCGTAGCTGTCACGTACCAGTTGACCAGCCCATTCGTGCCAACTGCAGGAAGCAAGACCGCAGCATTCCAACCTTGATTGATCGCAACAGAATCGGCGACAGAAGCTGAAATAGTTTCACCGGGTTCATCAAATACTTCATCACGATCAACATCAACATGGAATTTGATCTGGCTGAGATCAACACCCGAGGCAGCGTCGGTAACCACTGCCCTTGCCCAAACGGTCGTATTGCTGGACGAACTCTTGTGTACTGGCGCAGTGATAGAAACCGAAGGCTTGGTGGCATCGACCACCACAGCTTCACTAATTAGTTTCGAAGGGCTAGCGTCGGCATATTCGAGAGTGACCGTATCGCCATCGACTACCTTAATAACTGGGCGTGTTGTCGAAGTGGATTCGGTAGCACCAGTAATTACCGTTGCGTCACCGGTCTTGAAGGTAGCCACGAAAGTGTGAGTGGTCGGAGCAGTCTCCGTCAGGCTCAATGTAAAACCAGCAGGATCCGACGGACTGCGCAGAGTCACGGTCGTCGCATCTTTGTGCTCGCTGCGGTACGTAACAGTGAAATTTTCGGTAGCTGAAACTGTTTGGGCCAAAACTATTTGGAAGGTTCCCGAATCTTTGTTCACCCACTGAACAGCTGCTTTGGATGTGCTCAGCTGCACATCCGTTTCAGTAATTACCCCGTCAGCGTTAAAGTCACCCACTGAAGAGTTGCTCAACTTGAGCACGGCTGTATCACCGGCCGATCCAGTTGGGAGAACGTAGAGATTACCCGTCGAATCGGTGGTTTCGAACTCACGAAGAACCGTTACGTTAAGATCAGGGTCAAATACCGTGACAGTAACTTCCGATGCAAGATCGGTGTGTGTCGGGTTAGCGTTGAGCGTTCCAGTCTGTGACGCAAAAATCGTATTTGCATCACCAGCAGGCGCGATAAATCCAACTACCGCAAGTGCAAATGCGAGTAGAAGGATTCTGAAGCGTCTGGTTATGTAGTGGCGATCGATTTTGACTGCCAGGACTGTTCCCATAATCTGAGATTAGCCGCAGTTGCCGAAATCGACATGTGTGTCATGAACACCGCCCCCGTGGGCGCATACGCACATACACATGAGGCGTACGCTGCCAAACCGGTGAACTTTTCAGTTCAAACCGTTCTTACCGCCCAGAACACGTTCCTGAGTTACTAGAGCAGCGGCAGGATGACGTGAGAAGGCCGAATTTCATCTCGGAATATCCGATTACGAGCGACAATACCGCTCGATTCCAGCGCGTTGTTCTTGCCCGTTTGCCAGTTTCGATCCCACCGAGGGAAGCTACTACTCGAAACTGAGACACGCAGTCGATGCCCTTTCTGGAACACATGACTGGTCGCCCAAAGGTCGACTTCGAATTCAGTTGGCATATGCGGAACAAGCGCTACTGGTTTTTCGAACGAATCTTTGAATCTTCCTCTCAAGATTCCGTCGCAAACGAGCATCGATGTGCCATCGGGATGGACATCGGTAATTCGGACGACCCAATCAGTGTCCATGGCCGAAGTTGAAGCATGCAGAACGGCCTTCACTGGACCAGTTACATCTAGATCGTTTTCGAGAATTTCCGTCGTGTAAGTCAGAATATTGTCTTCGCAGCCACGTTGATCTCGAGGGCCATTGTTATCGCCAAGGTGCCCACCTCCGAACGAACGGATGGGGTTTTCGGGGTCGGAGTCGTACTCGTCGAAGACTTCTCCGAACAAATTCGGTTTCTCATCCGATAACACTCCATCGTTCAATGATTTCGCCGATCCAGATGTGCCAGATGAAAGATAAAAAGGCGTGTTCGTGGCAGCCGCCGGAGGCCACTCGTCGAACTCGCGCCACTTGTTGATGCCCATCGCAAACAATTTTACTGGCTTGTCGGAATCGACCCCGTTGTCGACACTCTTTAGCCAATGATCGAACCAACGCAAACGCATCTCGAACCAGCCGAGTTTCGCCTGCTCGCCAAAATCAACGTCGCCGGCTTCTCGCATGTCGGCAGGTCCCGGATTATGAACCCAGGGTCCAATCGTCATTCGTTGCCCGTTTCGGGCTTCAGGAGTTGCAGCCTTAGAGCTCATCCCTGAAAAATTCCTGATTGTTCCAGCTAGAAAACAATCGAACCAACTTCCAAAATGGTGAACCGGAACATTGACTCGATCGTGCGAGCGAGCATTGCTGAATTCCTCCCAGAAATCGTCGTGATTCGGGTGGTTCATCCAGTCGGTAAACCAGTCGTGCAATTCGGCGACCGGCGGCAACGGAGAAATCGGCGAATACTCAAGCCATTTTTGGTAATTATCTGATGCCTGATTTACGCTTTTGTCGGTGGCATCTTCGGCACCAGCTGCTGCCAATTTCCGAGCGTTTGTGGCAGTGTGCTTCAGCGTCCACATGACGTTGAAACCATGCTCAAACGCGCCGCTTCGATAGACCCACTCATCGTAGTAATCTGCCGACGACTGACGTGAAAATTGTGCCGTTAGGTGAGGAGGTTGAGTGGCAAGCATCCGGTACTGTGTAGCACCAGAATACGACCCACCTATGGTGCCAATTTTCCCGTTCGACCATGACTGTTCAGCGGCCCATTCAACAGTGTCAAAACCGTCTTTTTTATCGCCGTCACCGTCGTCTCTAAACGGATAAAATTCCCCGTCAGATGCGAACCTTCCTCGCACATCTTGGATCAACACTGCGTAGCCATGCGATCCGTAGAATTCGCCCGCTCCAAGATTCGACTCAGAAGAGCCGGTTTTATCGTACGGAGTGCGTTCGATTAGCACCGGGAACTCGCCCTCAGCGTCAGGTCGCCAAACGTCGGCGCGAAGTATCGTTCCGTCCCGCATTGGGACTTCCAAATTCCGCTCGATTATTACGTCGTATGAACCGTCTGAACTCGTCAATTTTCATCCTTCAGGAAAGCATGCCATCAGCACTTTGTGCGTCCATTAGTAGTTACAGGGCAGCTCCGCCGTCGACCGTAATCATTGATCCGGTAATCATCGCCGCGTCATCGGTAGCAGCAAACATGAACGCATTTGCAATGTCTTCCGGTTGCTGCAATCGACCCAGCGGCGTGTTGTTCAGTCGACGTTCAAAATTGTCGGGATTATCGATGCTGGTCTCCCAACTGTTAGGGCTGTGCTCGTTGTTGCCTCGAATGAACGGGGTATCAACGTGGCCGGGAGAGATAATTACACAGCGAATATTGTCTTTTGCAAACGACGCAGCTGCTGAACGAGTAAGACCAACCATCGCCATCTTCTGAGCGGCGTATGCAGGACTTCCACCGCCGGGTCGAATCGACGCCAACGAGCCCATATTCAAAATCACGCCCACACCAGCTTTACGCATTGAAGGCACAACGGCTTTGATGCCGAAGAACGCTCCATTCAAACCAACATCCATGATCAGTTCGAATTGTTCGTCGGTCTGCTCTTCGAATCCAACCCGAAAGTTGGCTCCGGCGTTATTGCAAAGAAGGCTGACATTTCCGAGTTCTTCTTCAGTTCGAGCAACCACGTTGGCCCACGCCAGCGAATCACGCACGTCGAGCTCGACAGCTATCGCTTTGCCGCCTGAATTGTTGATCTCGTGGGCAACAGCTTCAGCCGCCTCAAGGCGATTGTCGGCGACACACACTGCCGATCCCTCAGCAGCAAACTGCCGAGCCTGTGCACCGCCCATCGCACCACCACCACCGGTGATGATCGCTACTTTGCCTGCCAGCCGCGCTCTTGGTTCAGTTACTGCCATATCGCCTATCCCAGCACCAATCCACCGTCGGCCTGTCTTGAGCTCTCGCCAGTTCCAGCCTCGTACGGATGCTTTGCCATTTCTTCAACGTTGATATCAATGCCGAGTCCCGGTTCTTCCGACGGTATGAAGTAGCCGTCGACAACCTTGGAAACGTTTGTCACGATGTCTTCTTTGAACGTTCCCGCTTCAGGAGCAAATTCGTTCACATCCCAGTTCGGTGTTGCCGTTGCGATGTGGGTATTCGCCATGTTGGCGATAGGCCCCAAGAAGTGATGCGGAGCCATCTTGATGTGGAAGCTTTCAGCGACTGCTGCGATCTTCTTCACGTGGGTGAATCCGCCTGCCAGACCAATGTCGGGCTTCAGGAAGCTAACTCCGGGCAGAGTGCAATATTCTCGGAATTCCCAGAGCGTGTTGTTTCTTTCGCCGACTGCCAGCGGAATGTTTACCTTGTCACCAACGCCACCCATCGACATCACAGAATCAGGAGCAATTGGGTCTTCATAGAAGTACGGCAGGAACTTTTCGATCTGCTGTGCGAATACGACCGATGATCCGGGGAACATGTTGCGGTGAATTTCGATTCCGATATCGAAATCCCAGCCAACTTCTTCTCGAACAGCTTCAACAATTGCAGTGTTCTGCTTGATGAGATCGCCGTGCGCTAGCTCGCCCCAGTTCGCTGGGAACGGCGTCATTTTCAGAGCGGTGTAGCCATCAGCCTTCGTCATCCGTGCAGCTTGAGCAAAACTCTCTGGTGATGAAAGCGGACCCGAGTAGCCATACGATCCAAGCAACGGAATGGCTCGAACCTTGTCACGAACTTTTCCGCCGAGAAGATCCCAGACCGGTGCACCAAGACGCTTGCCTTTGATGTCCCAGAGTGCAATATCGATAGCACTTAAAACGGCAGTAATCGCCGGACTTCGGAACGAGTATTTGCGGTAAGCGACGTTCCAAATGCGGTCGACATCCCGAGGGTCTAACCCCTTAATGTCTTCTTCGATTCGGTGAGTAATCACCTCAGTCGCATCGGCGTAACTCCAAAAGTTACCCTCACCAACGCCATACGTACCGTCGTCGCAGGTAACCCTAACGGTCAACCACTTCGACACCAGCCAAGTCTCAATCTTCTCAATTTTCATATTTGTCTTCCAGTGGATCAACCAAAAGCCCCCTCCAAGAAGGAGAGGGCTCAAGTGAGAATCCCTACCTAGTGCAACCCGTACAAACTTGTATCCGTCACAGTCTCAATCAATGACTGGATGTAGCCGTTGGCGTAGGCCTTTGCCCGGTGGCCCCAAGCGGTATCGCCCTTCGTCATTGGAACGTGATCGTCCATGAAAAAGCCATCGAAACCGTTCTCAGCGTAGATTCGCATCGCCTTGTACATGTCGACGTGGCCCGTGTTCACGAACGTCTCGTGGAACTTTGGAACCGTGCCTTCAACGTTGCGGAAGTGAACGTAGAGAACTCGTTCACGTTTCACAAAATACTCGATCATGTCGTAGATGCTCTCGCCGTTGTCCTGATCAGCACCCGCCATCTGCGAGAACGATCCCTGACACAGCAAAATCGAGTTGTAAGGCGAATCGACAATGTCGATCAGTCGCTTGTAACCCTCGAAATTGTGCAACAACTGAGGAACGCCGCCGACTTCGGGCATTGGTGGGTCGACAGGGTGCAATCCAAGCTTCACTCCGTACTTTTCAGCAACTGGCGTAGCTTCCTTCACCCAAGTCTCTAGACATTCCCACGCTCGATCCAGCGAAAGATCCCAGTCGATTACCTTTGGCCAATTCTCGACCTCAGCATCGTAGGCAGTGCCCATCGCACCCCAGCCAATGTCGACGTGACCCGTGCGGTAGAACCGTGGGTATCGCCAGCTCATGGTGTACATCGGAATGCCAGCGTTACCGATTGCCTTAATAGTTTCGAGCATGTTTTCGAGCTGCTCGTCGAACCGCGGACCGCCAGCGATCATGTGGTGCCGCATGTCGATCTGTGTGTTTTCAATGGCTGTGAGCTTTAGGCCCCAGTCTTCGACACCGTTCTTCAGTCCAATCAGATCAGTGAGTTCCCACTTGCCGTTTTTAATCGGCACCGGTGGAGTGTTCAGAACGACGTCCTGCACACCAAGTTGTGACATGAAGCGCAGTGCTTCTCTGTTTGCGGAGCTATTGAGTCCCATTCCGATCCTCATTAGTTAGCTCCTTTCACGACTTTGCTCATATCGACCGGACCGCCGTATTCGACTTCCTTCTTCACCGACTCGATCACACCGGCAATGTAGCCCTGTGCGAATAGTCGTGAGCGGTAGCCACCGAGGTTGCCAGGAAAATCTTCATCATCGACCAGCAACGGACAGTGGTCATCGATGAAGTTCCCCGTGAATCCGGCGTCACGGTAAGTACGCATCGCACGCTTCATATCGACATAACCGGTGTTGATGAACTCTTCGTTGAACGAAGGAGCCTGACCGCTTACGTTGCGGAAGTGGACGTACATGATTTTGTTTCGAGTTCCGAAGTACTCGATCATTTCGTAAATATCTTCGCCCGGCATTTCGCTGAACGTACCCTGACAGAACTCGATGGCGTTGTAGTCGGAATCGGTGATTTCAACTAGTCGCTTGAATGCATCAAAGCTGCGGAACAGTCCGGGAACACCACCACGCTGAGGAACTGGCGGGTCTTCAGGGTGAATGCCACATCGCATACCGACCTCTTCAGCAACCGGGGTCACAGCCTTGATCCAATATTCGAGTGCATCCCACATCTGGTCTTCGGTAATTTTTTCGCCAGGGAACGACTCAGGTCGACGAGAATTCTCCCAATCGTAGTCATAGCCAGTGCCCAAAGCACCACCACGGATAATGGAAGCTTGCGCCCTGCCCCAACTATTGGGCATCCAGTTGTAGCCGTAGATAGGAATACCGGCGTTACCCATGTCACGAACTTGCACCAACAAATCTTCGATGAGTTCGTCTTGCTTTGGACCACCAAAGATCACATCGTGATATTCGATTTGAGGAGAGAAACCACCCTCAATCGCAGCAAGCTTCATACCAAAAGATTCGATCTTCATTCGAAGTGACACGTATTCGTGATACTTCGTGTGAGCTGCTCCGGGGCCGCCGTACACAAGAATATTTTCGACCCCGAACTGCGCCAGTACCTGAAGTACCTCGTCAGTCGGAGTGCCTCGCAGCGCGACCATCGGTTCCATTTGAAATTACCTTTACGTTTAATGCCTACATGAGTGCAAAATGTCGAGAGAAATGGAATGTAGCACGACGGGTGTCGACTATTTAGCGCTACGAGCAATTTTGTCGTGATAATTTCGCAATTGCGAACATCAGCAGGAATTCAAAACTCCTACCCCAATGACGAAATTCAGCCCCATCACCCAACCAATATGCGCTTTTAGTCGGTAAATTAAGTTCCGGTTCACCTGAAGCCTAGTCAGTAAGAAATATTTAATATGCGCTTGCGCCTACCAATAGTCATAGTTCTCTCGTTCATGCTGGTTGCTCTAACAGCTTGTGGTTCCAGTTCGGAATCCGAAGTTGCAGCGATAGCAAAGATCACGCCTTCCGAAACGATCTTTTCACTTACTGATCTGACCGCTGTCGGTTTCAAAAAGGGCAAGACGTTCGATGTTGAGGGGCTGACCGGCGCGACCGACGCTTACTTGGGCTACTGGGGTCTCGACCCTTACGATCGAAAAGACTACGAAGCGCGCTTCTACCCGTCGCACGCCGACGCAGTTGAATTTGGCGTTATATTCGCCGACGAACGAACCGGACCCGATGCTGTAATCAAGTCGGGCGAACCCATGTGGGAAGAGGGCGCCAAAGATGCCCGAGCTTGTACTCGTAGCGCAGGTGGCGATTCTTCAAACTGCCGAATTTCTAAATATGGCGACTACGTCATCTACGGCAACATGATTCTCATCTGTCAGGGTCGCGATTCTTCGACGTCACTGGAGCAGTGTGCAGCCCTGCTTGAACAGTTGGTACCCGAACTAGCCGTGAAGGGCTAATTATCACCACCGCCACTATTTCAACCTCTCGACCGCAGCAAAGCGGAGCGGAGGGAGCTTCGGAGGGGTGGCGGGGCGATGGGTGAATACCAGCCAAAAGTTGAGCTGTTGTCATGCTGAACTTGATTCAGTATCAGTGTGAGCAGCAACGAATAACGACTTCAGCTTACTGACGTTAAATCCGCGTATCGAAAATGTCGCCAAAGCCCATGATTCTGAATCTAGTTCAGAATGACAATGTGAGTGCCAAACCCGTCCTAATACAGCCCCGTCTCACCCGGTTCTGGGGGGATGATGTAGAGACCAGCGCCCTTGCGACGTGAACCCGGGAGTCCAGAACCCTTCGACACTAACGGATTCGCCTGCATCTCGGCGATAGCTTTCTCGTCGATAGTGAATCCCCAACCCGGAGATTCACCCATCTCGATAAATCCATCTACGATGCGATTGTCGATAGTCACGCCGGTTGGCGGAACGAGATCTTTCACTTCCTGCGCCAGATGATTATTGGCAGCCGCCGCAGCATGCGACATGCAGCTGCCCGGTTGCCCGATAATCGAAACAGGCAGTTCGTACGCCTCGGCTAAATGAGCGATCTGCTGGAAGCTCGTCACGCCCAACGTTCCGAACTGCACCACATCGACCGCTTCGTTGTGAACAAGCGGATAGAACTCGTCGACTCCGTTAATATTTTCACCAGTTGCCACGGCAGTTTTTATGCCACGTGAAATCTGGCGAAGCCCACGATAGTCCCAGCGACGTCCCGGTTCTTCCGCCCACGTTAGGTCGTACTTTTCTTCTACGCGAGAGATATAACGAATCGCCTGTTTTGCCGACCAGTACTCATTTGAGTCGACCATCAACAGCGGCTCTTTAGCGTTCTGCTTCAGCACGTCTCGCATGATCTCCATTCGACGCATATCCGAATCGAAATCAAGCCCAATCTTGAGCTTTCCGCCATCTACGCCAAGGTCGGCATACGTCTGGTAGAACGCTTCAAGTTCCGAGTCAGTCATGCCCATGTCGAGACCCGATGCGTAAGCCTTCACACGTGGCTCGTGAGCTCCGAGGAATCGCCAAAGTGGCTCGCCAGCATCTTTGGCTTTGATATCCCACATGCACGCATCGAGTGCACACATGGCACCGTACATCGAGCCTTCGACACCGCCTTTAAAGCCGACATCCGACATCTCTTTCCAGAGGCCTATCACTCCACGAGGGTCTTTGCCTTCGAGAATCGGGAACAGTTTCTCAACGTCAGGAGACGACGCAGGGGCAATCCCTGTCACACCAGCATCAGTTTCAAGAAACAGATACGTGGCTCTTGAAATATCGTCGGGAGAAACGCTGTTCGCATCACCACTCGGGTGGCCCCGGTGATACATCCAAGAAAGAGTTCGATATCCGGTAATTTTCATATTTTTTTCCTACGCTCTATCTCTTACGCACAACATCGGCCCGTGGCCCCACTGTCATTCTGAACTCGATTCAGAATCAGTGACCAACTGGTGATATTTACTTTTCAGCAAATTGTCGACGAACACAGCGATTCTGACTCAAGATCAGAATGACATTAGGATGCCCGATATCTACAAGACTTGATCTGGTCGCCGAGCCTACAGTACGCCAGCCTCGACCAACGCTGCGCGTAAGCCATCAGCATTTCCGTACACATAACCTGTCCAACCCAGCTGAACGGCAGTAGCGATCATGTGCTCTTTATCGTCGGCGAAGAACGCCTCTTCCGGCTGTACACCAGCAAGCTCCACGGCGTAGTGATAAACCTCATGTTCAGGTTTCGCCGATCCAACTTCTGAAGCATTGACCACGTAGTCGAAAAGTTCGTCAATCCCCAGCGCTTTCATGTCCTGATTGAGCCTAGATGTTGCGTTGGTGAACAGAGCGACTTTCGTAACCGCTTTGCATTCTTTAATTATCGAAAGTACCTCGGGAACAAGGTCGCCGATGAAGCTGCTCCAGTGGTCCACAACACCTTGGGCATCATGGTCGGGGTACTGAGCGGCAAGTCTCGAAGCGATGTTCAGTCTCCACTGTTGATCGGTGATCTCTCCCTTAACCGCAGGATCGACGCTGTCCTTAGCAAACATTGCGTGCTGCACAGCCTTTAGCGGAATGCCAAACTTTTCTTCAATACCGTAGATGCCTGGATCCCAATGCCGAAGCACTCCATCAAAATCGAAGAACACGCATTTGATCGCCATTTATCCGTTGAACCCTCGTTGCATGCCTCGGATGTAGGCGATCTGGCCCAGATGTTGCGATTCCTCGGCAAGTATGTGACCGAGGATCCAGCCGATGTTCAATGATTCATCTCGATATTCGGCATAAA